>Ga0136643_10002633_pt1 | contig 23515 bp, 22 predicted proteins | sample TergutLab28metaG_FD_96883 | JGI IMG/M metagenome (GOLD analysis project Ga0136643, IMG submission 96883) | Labiotermes labralis P1 segment gut microbial communities from Petit-Saut dam, French Guiana - Lab288 P1 (version 3) (version 3) | ecosystem: Host-associated > Arthropoda: Insects >... | reverse complement strand
TTGGTTATCTTTCTGACTTTGGAACTGTGATAAGTGAAGGTGGCCCATTTATTGTTGTTGCTGTTGTTGGTTGTGTTCACCTGGGTTTTACGTTGTATTTGTGCTCTTAGTTTGGTTATGTGATGAATGGGGAATGCCATTCTGCTATTCTCCTTCAAACAGACTGACAAAGATAGCCTTTAAAAGTACAAACACACTGCAACAACTGACCAAACCCAAAAACCACGATACAACGCAGGACCACGACAAAAGCGGCATATACAAACTGACTTGTCAAACATGCAACAGGGCGTACATAGGCCAGACCAGTAGAAACCTGACACTTAGGTACCATGAACACATCCGTTACATAAAAAACAACGATCCTGTAGTAAACAGTGACCAAAAATTTTCTTGGTTATTTCATCGATGAAAATATATAGTGGCATGAAACAGGTGAAATCTCAGATCCCTTAAATAGACTTCTACATGAATTTGTAGTTTTGTGCCAACCATAATTCCAACAATTTTCTTTTGTAAAGTAAATGCGTATTTGCTGTTCAACATACTGCCATATGGGTAGGGCTGACGTGATGAACTGTTTATTTTTTAATCAGTTACTGTCTTGTTCATTAAGGAACATGATCATCTGTTGTGTTCATTTAACTTCCTCTGTTTTTGAGGGGTTCAGAATGGATTGGCTATAAAGGTGATTTATGTCTGAGTTGTCATTAATGGCTCATTTAATAACACTTCAATGAAAGGCAGTTGACAATACATTTGGTTTTTTTTTTTTTGTTTTGTTTAGGAATTTAACATTGCTGATGGCAGACTGAAATTCTTAGTGTGGTAAATCTGTGTCCAGGAGATGTATATGTCCAGCACTGTGACATATTTTAATTTGTAGTTTGGAATTTTATGGATGTGAGAGCTGTCTGAATATGATTTTTAGGAAAAGTTTGAGTTACAATAATGTGACAAAAAAATTAACTACTTAAGGTAGTTTGTCATATCTATGTCACTTCCTGCACAGTGTGTTTATTGTTTTTTAAAATCTCTGCATCTGCTGCAGGTTTTTTGACTGTGCTGCCTTTATCCACGATGACATGCTGGAGGGGGTGGTCCGGCTGACACGGATGATGTTGCATTACAAATATCCAAAATACCTGGAGGACGGTTTTGATGCTCTGACCTCACGCCCCCCCGTCATCTACAGCAGTGTGGCATCTCCCCTTGGGGTAGTGCAGCATATTTGCCGTCAGGTGGGTACAAAAATTAGCAGAATTTGAGGCAGTAAACATTAGTGTAGTTATGAGAGATGAAACTAACACGATTGAAATATTGGTGTGCAAAACTGTTGAAGTCATCTGCAGTTCACTGATGTAGTTCAGTAGTGCCTTGCTATGTGGTGATTCCTGAAGATAACATTTTTCACACGGCAACCCCACACTCTTCACATGTCACTAGTGTCTTCATCCTCTTTTATTCTGGCAATATTCTTAGGCTAGGGGTTTTCTTTCTGTCATTGGGTGGTTTGTGCCCTGACTTGTATGCCAGAGTTCTCATCCAAGCTCAAACCCAGGTGTCTCACAGAGGCCCTGTATGCTGGTGCCAGTTTTGATCCAGCCTCTTCCTAAAGCTCTTCATGGGGTTTTGACACCTTTGCCTGAATATGATATAGTGGGAAATTGTCCTCGCTGGGACTCAATGGAGGTGTATTGGCATAAGCCATTGTTGTCTGCAAAGGTGCTACAGCAGAAAGTTCAAAAGCAGGAAATCTTACAGTGTGGTTAAGATGTTGGTCATAAAGCCTAGAAAAACAGATGACACTGATCCAATGTAACTGCTAGAGACTGAGAAATTAGGACACTCTGTCAGCGTAACATTTGTATAAAGAAGCCAAATTGTGGCAACAAATATTTCTTTTTATTTCATTCACAGAGGTAAAGTAGAGCCCACAGCATGTGCTTACAATGCATGAATGTTGACATACGAACTGCTAATACAGGTCCCCAGGCACCATGGACTTTGTTCTTGATGTTGAAGTGTTATTCTTATAACAAAAGCCAACGAGATGCACTGTTTCTCAAGTTTATTTTGATAAAGAATTTTACTTGTTTAGGACAGATCTACTGTCCATCATCACTGTATACACAGCAATAGGTATTTGTCATGTTAGTTATGTTGACTGTCTGCTAGCGAGATCAGGATCCTGTCCTCACTAGCAGACAGTCATGACAAATACCTATTGCTGTGTATACAGTGTTGAGACTGCTGATGTTGGACAGTAGATCTGTCCAAAACATGTAGAGTTCTTTATCAAAATAAACTTAAGAAATAGTGCATCTCCTTGGCTTTTATTATAAGAATATATCACGATGCACGGTCCTCTGAATGTCAAAGTTGAAGTGTTACTGGTCTGCCATATAGGAGGTAAGGGCCAGTAAATGACTAGAACTGATTACTGCAGTAGTATCAACCAGTACATGAATCCATTAATTATGAAATTTGTTCACCTGTTGACTCGTGCATTATTCTAGCAATGGTAGTTGAGGCATCCCCGTTGTGTGTGTAACAATGAAAATAAAAAATAAAGGTAAATTGAGTCAAAACACAACTAGTTTTATTGGATGTTAATGAAACGATATGTTTCGGCCTACTCGGCCATCTTCAGGTTTGCAAAGTTCTAGGAGACTAAATATTGTTTGTGTGTGGCAGATGTTGAGAGCTCATCATCTGGCCTATAAATTATATATGAGACATAAACTGTGTGTGAGCAGGTACGGCGGTGGGCGTGCATTTCAGTGTGGTATCCTGGGCGGGGGTCACCTCTGTTGGGCTCTGTCGTTGGTGATGGGGGGAGGGTCCGGATGGCAAATTAGCAGGCCTAAATGCGTCACGTGTGTGGCATTGGAGATCTGTAGAATAGACGTCTTGTTGGTTCTAGTGTTACCTTGGTGTTGGAAACTTCATGTAGCACTTGCACGTTCGTGTATTGTGACCGGGGATCACTGTAGAATCGGTGTCCTTGGTTCCAACACCAAAGTAACACTAGAACCAACAACAAGATATCTATTCTACAGATCTCCAACGCCACACGTGATGCGTTCAGGCCTGCTAATTCGCCATCTGGACCCTCCCCCCCAACACCAACATTGACAGAGCCCAAGGGCCCAGGATACCACACACCAATGCACGCCCACCGCCGTACCTGCTCACATGCAGTTTATGTCTCATATATAATTTATAGGCCAGATGATGAGCTGTCAACATTCGCCACACACAAACAATATTTAGTCTCCTAGAACTCTGCAAACCTGATGATGGCCGAATAGGCCGAAACATGTCATTTCATTAACATCCAATAAAACTAGTTGTGTTTTGACTCAATTTACCTTTATTTTTTATTTTCATTGTAGCAATGGCTTTGACCTGAGTAGATCTGGGAGGACATTTAAGGGCAGAATGATAGGAGTAAACCGTAAGCAGTGTGGACATATTTACCATGTCATGTAATTTTCAGTGATGTAAACATTGTGTTATGGCTGTGCTGTGAACTTCAGCTGGAACAAGACATCTAACAACTCCTCATTTACCCATGTCCATCCCAGTTATGCCTGATGTGGGTCAGCAGACATTGACTGTAGGTGTCAGTATGATGTAAATGTTGGAAACTGTTATGGTGGTGGTAGTGACTGAATATAAACCTGGGGTTATGTGTTAGACTACTGATGCCTGGCCATGATACAAGTGCCTGGGGTCAGGCTGTTGAGCTTTCTGGATGGGGCACAACAAGGGGGTTGGAGGGTGCAGTCAGATAGATGTTTGTTGCTGTTGTTTAGTCCTGATGAGGGTTGAATGGTTTGAATTAGACCTTTTGGAGTAACTCTCCCTGCTGCACCATTACAAGTATTACTGGAAACAGTAAAGCTAGAGGTGTAAAATACACACATTTACTTGGTGCACATTGTATGAAGAAAACCAAACAACCCTACAAATAACTATTAGATCTGTAATGACTAAAAGAACATGATCAAATATGTGGATTGCTGATGTGTGAAGACTGAAGAGGAAGTTTTCATACCAACATTTTGTTTTCTGTTCTTCAGCTGGGACTTCCTATGTACTGTGTTCGTCCTGTGCCATGCAACACCCTGTTTGGCTCCCAGCAGAAGATAGACGTGGCAGCTTTGGAGCGACTCATTGAAGAGGATACAGCTGGTAACAGGATACCTCTCATTGTGCTTGCAGATGCTGGTAAGATAAACGTCATGGTTGCAGGCTCAACATCATGGGTTCTTTTAACTTCTTTCTGCTGAAATAGATGAAATAATTCCATACATGATTGCCTATACGAGAGGCTGAAGATTAATACTCTGTTTTTAGGTAACAGACATTGTTCTTCAAACTTACAAATATAGTGAAAGATGGTAGCAATAAATGGCTGAGAGGATTTTTATGCCTTTGTTGGTATAGCAGTCTTAATCTTCAGCAAAAGAATGTTGCCCTTGTTTAGCAGTACCACCTATTCTATTATACTGTCTTCCCAGAACTTCTCAAGTTCATACCATGTATATTCACTGAAATCTTGATTTTAGTTTGTTCCTTAGTGGCTGTAATGTGTAGGAGTGAACCAGTTGAATGTTTATATGTGGAAACTGTGGCTGGTGATTAGAATTCTCAGATTTTTCTGTTGACATATCAGTGGACTTATATACTAGTCAAAAATTCAAGGCTTATGGTGAGTGGTTTATTGAAACATTTAGTCTTTAATGTAAAGAAAAATCTTAGAATAAATTGGTTTCCTGTACGACTGTGTTCCAAAGATTCGGTTTATGTTAGTGCATGTACCGTAGTCGGCACATAGATCACTTCATGCATTAAACCATAAATGATTGCACAGGTACCAATGAAAATCATTGTTAATTCATGTACAAATTTTTCCATTTTTTAGAATTATTTTAAAGGAAATAGATTAATGCACTTGTATTTTCTGAGTTTTATACTTTTTCATTAAACTTGGTATAAACATTTAGATTGTAAACACTTCCTGAGCAAGTTTCAGTCATTCTTATTTATTTTAAGGCTATTTTCGCTTTGGGCATAAATGAACATTTATGTTTGTCATCTGCTTATGTGTGTTTTGAGTTGGTGTTCATAGTGTGTTAAATTTGTAACTTCAGAATGTACTGCACAAATTTCTGAAGCTCCTGATGGTATTTAAATGCATGCAGACCCACATATTGTACAAAATGTTGACAAGGCTGGACAAAGTGTGGAAAATGAAAGTTATTGGTGAAGAATTATGCAGGATAGGTAACATAATGCAGGTAGATGATTGGAAGATGTTACTTAGTATGACACATGTGACGTATTGAAATGAGATACACAGTGAATTATTAAGTAACTTATGGGAAAATATTTCGTCTTCTATATCAGTATTTAAATATTTGGGAACAACTTTAACAAATCAAAATTCTATTCCAGAAGAAATTAAGAGCAGATTGAGGTCAGAAAATGCTTGCTATCATTCGGTGTAGAACCTTTTGTCTTCTAGGTTGCTATCCAAAAATTAAGATATATAGAACTATAATTTTGTCTGTTGTTTTGTATGGGTGTGAAACTTGGTCGCTGACATTGAGGGAGGAAAGGAAGTTGAGAGTGTTTGAGAACGTGGTGTTGAGGAGAATATTTGGACCGAGGAGGGACGAGGTAATGGGGGGGATGGAGGAGTTTGCATAACGAGGAGATAAATGATCTGTACTCCTCACCCAATATTGTGTGGGTGATAAAATCGAGAAGAATGAGATGGGCTGGGCATGTGGCACATATGGGTGAGGAAAGGGGGGTGTATAGGGTCTTGGTGGGGAAACTGGAGGGAAGGAGACCACTGGGGAGACCTAGGTATAGATGGGTGGAAAATATTAGGATGGATCTCCAGGAGGTGGGATGTGGGTATATGGACTGGATTGGGCTGGCCCAGGATAGGGACAGGTGGCGGACGCTTGTGAGTGCGGTAATGAACCTTCAGGTTCCGTGAGATGTGGAGAATTTCTTGATTAGCTGCAAACCAGTTAGCTTCTCAAGAAGAACTCTGCATCATGGAGTAAGTAAGTAAGTATGTCAATGTTAGTGGACAGTGATATTCGCTTGTGCTGTCTGAAAATATTAAAGTAACAGGAATAACATTGGTAGTTGTATTAGTGGTACCATTAGTTGGATCATTGTTGTTAGTAATAGTGATAGTTACTGGAGATGAATGGCATTGTAAGGTAATGTGTGTTGAAGGTGTGAGAGAATGACAGTGTTTTATAGTCTTTGGTGTTTTGCATTCGTAATATTCCTGTCACAGATTATATTAAATCATCATTAGTTTTATGATGCCTTGTCAAATGTGTAGGGTGTGTAGTATCAAATAGTGGAGTAATTTATGAATGATGAATTGTAGAGGATGTGCAAGGAAGTGGTCTTGGCCTCATTTTAAGTATTTTGTAGAATTTACCAGAGTGAATGAGGAAAACCACCAAGAGCTAAAGTCAGGAGTTGAGACACAAATCCAGGACCTCACTTGTTGAGGTACAAGTGCTAACCACTTGATGCCATACATTCAGTGGGCAGATGATGATACAAGCAGTGTCTGGATAATGTACCATTTGATTACAGGTACCGCAATAGCAGGCCATGTTGACAATGTACTCAGACTGCAGGAATTATGCAAGCAGCATGATATATGGCTTCATCTCCGTGGTCACAGTCTTGCAGCCCTTGCCATGGTGTCGGTTCAGAATGTGGTGAGTAGTGTCTAAGCATCTGTTAAGATGAGTGTCTACTGGAATGGGAGGGCATGCAGTCAGGCAGGTAGGTGCCCATATTTCAGAGGAACTTGCTGTCTCTATCATCACGGTAGACTTTTAAGGCAGCAGGTTTGTCTGAAATGTGTGTACGTATCTGTCTGACTACACAACATTGAATCCTAGCAGACAGTGACCGCTGCACCTCATATCTCATATACCTCTGTTGTTTCCTTCATTTTGAACTTCTGTTGTGTTGTTATTTTCAGCCAACTAGAATTGCTGATAGCTTCACACTACCTCTTGGCATTTGGCTTGGAATTCCTGCTCTACCTGTGGTTGTATCCTTTAATATTCTTGCTAGGATGTAAGGAGTTCTTATAAATGACAAGTACATTACAGTATCAAGTCACCGGGTGTATTGATGAGGCAGTAATGTTATAGACTTGCATTCTGGAGCTGCCTGGTTTAAAAAAGAATGTTTATTATACTTGTGTAGTTTTAAATTTGGGAAAAATATAACTTTTTTGTTAACTGCTGCAAAAGTATTGTCTGACAGTGGTCATTGCCTGAAGAAGTAACTGATACTGCAAGGGTCAGTCAATATATATATATATATACATACTTACAAACATTAACCCTTGCAGCTGTTTGGTAACTGTACATGTCACATACTGTGAGACACCAGAAACTCTCCATTTTTCTTATACATCATCTTCACATGTTTTGTATAAGTCAGAATAAACAATTATTATAATTCATTATAAAGAATTAACCATTGGGTCTTTGTGATGGAGATGGTGTGAGTGTTGAGCTAGGATCTGGATGTTTAAATATGGAGACAGAATTTATGTTTCAAAATGTTAAGTCAGGCAAATGTTTATTGAGGCGTGACATAAGAAATGGGCAGTATTTTCTTCATGGCAGTCTAGAAAACACCTGGACAAAGAACAGGCTCTTTGTGTAGTCACAACCAAACCAAGATGCTTCACAAGGGTGAATGTTCATGTAACTTGTTGTCCTTCAGACACCTGACTTAGGCTTAAATGTTTTGTGTTCCTGAATTTAGATTTTGGGAAAGGGTTTGTCTTATTTTTAGATAAAAGTGGCACATTAAGATATCCAAACTGATTGTGAAGGGCTGATCCATTACTGGATTAAAGGTGAATATGAAAGAACAATGTTCCTTGACACTGTTTGTGCAGACACTGTACAGACTGTTTGATAGTAGTTCTACAAGGCAAGCACGACCGGTGGCTACGGTGGGTGTGCCCAGAGAGAGTACACTGCCCCTCATAGCTGGGATCACAGCTGAGCACTTCACACGTCGTCTAAGCTGCCTTTCACTGTGGGCTGTTTTGCAGGTAAGTTATTACTGGTAATCATTTGTAAAGGATTGTGATGATGATGTGTTACACTTAGGATTACTATGTTTCTGCGCATGGCTCACAGCTGAGCACTTCACACATCGTCTAAGCTGCCTTTCACTGTGGGCTGCCTTGCAGGTAAGTTATTACTGGTAATCATTTGTAAAGGACTGTGATGATGATGTGTTACACTTAGGATTACTATGTTTCTGTGCATGTCTGTTATCGTGCATTCAACAAGAGAGCACAACTTCTTGGGAAATGGGTGTGTTCCCATTCTTATTAGCAAGAGCAGGGAGGTACCTACACAGTAGGTTCTGAGAGAAAGTGTGATTCTCAGTTGGTGTGTGTGTGCCTCTCCACTGTATCACCTGAGCACAGGAACAGATCTGGTTTCCACAACATGTTCTTTTTTTGAATACAGAGTGAGGGATATAGTCAAGAAATCTGTGAATCCTAAGACATTAATGCTAAATGAGGTTCATTTGCATCTAAATTCTTCATTACTTTCCAGTGTAAGTGGTAATTTATGAGGCACTTCTGTTTGCAGACACTGGGCAGAGATGGTATACAGAATAAAGTTCGTGAAGCATTTGAATCTAGTGAGTTGGTATGGAAAAAGATATCCAAATATCCATGTTTGAGGCGACTGGTAAGTGAGAAAGTAACATAAATCATTAGTAATAAAAGTTGGAGAGCTTGCAAAATCTGCGTTAGCTCCGTCAGTGTTAGTAATAACAGTTGAGTGACTGTAGTGACAAACCATGGATCCTGCCTTCCTAATAGAGATCATCTGTGTATTGAGAGGTTATCACTGACTCCCTGTAGGACTATATTTTGTACGAAAGTTACAGATTTTTAGGCACATTTGCATAGTCATGAAAAGTGCGTATTAGCTTCATCATGTTCTTCCATCCATCTGTCTGCTTGTATCAGCATGGCTGTCACGGAATGTACTTCCATGAAATGTGATATTGTGGACTTCGTGAAAATCTGTCGTGAAGATGTTGAGAAAATACGGATTTGGTTAAAAATGGGGTAGAATGTTGGGCTGTTTACATGATGGCCTAAGTTTTGTTGTTGCCTGCCACATTAAATTACCATAAAAGCACTTTCTTGGAGTGAGATGGCATCAGGCTGTAAAAACAACCAAGGAGGTATAAATAGTAAGCGAACAGATCGCACTGTTATCTTATACGTGCTTTGCCTATCTTTTTATTAACTCTTTGTTTGGTTATTTGAGTGGCCTGGTGATTTGTATGGAATGGTGATTTAAATCTGCATTTTGGTTCTTCAACTTTTTCGTGGATATCAAGGGATGGAAAGGAAACAGCTGCTGCAAGCTAGTATGTTAGGGACAGGCAGCCTTTCTGTCGACAGTGTATGACGAGCATAAATAAAATGCCGGAGGTAATATGAAAGCTTACGTGGTTCTTACTTGACACCATGTTTATCGGATTGTGCCTTTTATTGTTGACATGGCAATAACCACAGTCTCTGTATTAAAAAATACAAATTTGCCATTAATAAGTGTAATGTCACCATTTCTGTTAGAATATACATGTTCACTGTACAGTGGTTTGTCTGTTGGAAGAAAACAGCATACTTGATAGAGGCAAAGGGTTCATCTAGATTAATCAGCTTTAGAACAGAATTTGTAGGATGCTTTTTCATTCTGTTTCAGAGCCAAAAACCTGGAGGAGAGGCTGGAACCTTTACAGTAGCAGAGTTGGTATCGAAACCTGTCAGCACAGCTGTAAGTATAGGGTAATGTAGTTCATCTACATTTTATTTAAGCAAATCACAGGAATTTAATTCACAAGAACTAGGACAATAAGTGGTTGAAGACAATGTGCATTTTGATTTTGGCATATAGAACAAGTGAAATTGGAAACAGAATGAAATGATAGTTGAGATATTTGTGTAATTCGTTAAAGCATGATGTGAGAAGCCAGTAAAGAATATAAAATTTCATTTTTGGGACAGTGTTTTAAAAAATCAAACTTAACTATGTAAGTAAATTTTATTAGCGTAAAATTTCTTTTGATTTCTTCCCATCAGTGTGTCACAGATTTGTATGTTTTTGTATTTCTTCTGGATCATTCAGTGATACCAAAATATTTTGTGACATGCAGCATAGAAGATTGGAACTTTTATGTTTTGTTGACCATGCATCCCTGTATAATCTTGTAAATAAAGCCAACTTGGTGCACAATTTTTCTTAGTATGTTTATTTCTTTCCTGTACATGTTTCAGGCGACTTTGTGCCCATCATCAGGAGAAATAACTGTATCTATGCAACACTTGGTACTTGTCACTGTGTATGGATGACTATCTGGTATGCAGGGTGCACCCTGCATATCAGACAGTCATCGTACAGAATAACAAGTGCCATGTGTCACATAAATACAGTTGTTTCTCCTGATGATGGGCACATAGTCGCCTGAAACATGTAAAGAAAAGAAATAAACATACTAAGAAAATTTGTGCACCAAGTTGGCTTTATTTACAAGATTGGAACTTATACAACTTTTCTTGCATTAAAATTTTTTTTGATTTCCAGAAAATCACAGGAACTTTTATTTTTTAATTGTTTCCACATTCTGTGTGAAAATACTATGGAAGAACAGTACAGAATTATTTTAACTATTCTCTAGCTAGTTAACTTGGACAAGATTGGACACGAATATTAGGCTGGTATGTAGAGCAAGATTACAAAACCATTAGCCCTCTGTTGACACATTACACAGATAGCAGAGAGCAGGGCAACAGGAAACATGTGGCATTTATAATGTGGAGTTGTTCAGTAGTTGTAATGCCGATGGTCCAGTGAACTGTTAAGCGCCCTGTACACTCAGTTAAACTGAGCGATATTACTATGTGACGTCATACCTGACGGGAAAACTGAGTAAACTGCGTAGTTTTCGACAGGCAATAGCGCAGGCCTCAGAACTTTCCTTTCCAATCATCTTTCACACAGAGGACTGTGAAGTTCACTTCAGGGAATCCCCCAGTTTCCTCAATTTACCTGCCAACACCACGATGGCATCATCTCAAGGCACATCCGTTTCTAGCAATTCATTCAGCGGAGCATCGCATGATATATTCCTTTCAAATACCACTTCTTACTGCACATTTTACGCTTTCTTTTCTTCCTGTCAGATAACATTATGGCCGATGTGGCTAGCAAACAGCAAACGACAGCCTTGTTTTTATCCACCACAGTCACATGCACCATAAGACACAAAGAACTGACAAAAAATCTGACAAACCTGATGGGAAACCTGTGCTGTGCCAGAGAACATTCAATTGTTTTTTTGGGCAATTTTTTACACAGTTAAACTGCACAGTTTAATTTAGGGTGTATGGGGCCCTTTAGAGTTGGGTACAGACCAGTTGAGATGAGTGACAGGATACAAGTAGGACACTGTCAGTTGGGTAGTAACCTGTTCAGTAGTCCCACCTGCCAAAGAAGTCATGAGAAGGAAGAAAATGCGTTGCATGTTGTGTATTAGGTTCGTACTGAATTAAGACTGTGAAACCAACAGACTGTCATTAGACCCTTTAAGTAAGGTGCAGGATTGCTGTGGAGGCTGTCTTTGAAATGAGTGTGTAGTAAATGAATGGTAGTTGCCATGTAATGGTTTGAGCTCACCTGATTTATGTATTCTGTTGTGTTGTATTATATTCTGCACAGGCAATCAAGAAATTTTCTTTCCCATTGTTAAAGAACTGAAAGTTCCATTGTTGTGTTCCGTTGAACCAATATTCTTTCTAGAGAAATGGGTACTGACTTTGTGAAAAATACTACAGTATCCGCAGGATCGTAGTTTAATATGCTTTGTGGCTGTCTTCCAAGCAAGTCAGTGTATTGGTAATGCTGGGTTGCTGATTTTTGTGACTTACATTTCTCTGTCCAGGCATCTGCTAGGTTAGTATCTTAAAATGTGCCATGAGTATCCTCTTTCACATCCTTACTATATTCATAATCACCATCCCATCTCAGCAGTGTGTAACCCTTGCAGTTGAAGAGCAGTCATTTTTATCCAAGAATCAGTTTCCCTGGTTATACTTTTAATATTTGGCAAGTCTTGTTTGTGTTGCAGGTGCTACTAGAGGTGGTAGCGTGCACTGTTGTGTTTCAGTTCGTGCCAGAGAGCAGCAGTGGTGATGCTGGTGGTCGAGTGCCATCGTATTATGACAAACTGAATTCTTGGGTATGTATGGAGAAATTGTTCATTGTTTACAAAATGGTCTAGTGTCTAGAGCACAGGCCATTTGTTTCTTAGATCCACTATTATGCATTCGTGACTTAAATGTGAAGGGCAGGTTTCCAGTTTGTGTCACAGTCATTCTTGGCCTACTTTTCTTAATCATGTTGAATTCCCTGATAAGAAATGTGGATCTGGCAGCTGGTACATGGCATTATCAAAGGTAAAGTTGTCCCTGTGTGCATGGTGATGGTATTCTTGACCTGTCATGAATCCAACCACACACAAAATGGAGTTGTCACCATGGCATTATATTAATACTGTTTTGTCCAGTGTGTTGTTGTTGTTGTTGTTGTCTAATGGCAGATCTTGGATTTATTCCATTAATCTTCTGTTATCCCAATACAGCTTTGGTAATTTTTTAGAAGTGTGGTCCAGTTTTGGGCACACAAGGAGGTGATCTTTGTCCATTATTGTGTTCTTCAGTTTGCATATTGTGCAGTAGTTATAGCTGAAGATTTTGGTGCAGTGGAGGTGTGCTGCGAGACAGTCGTGACCTGTGTTGAGCCAGAAATTTGCAACGCTTGTTTTCTGGGTTTGTTTTTATTGTTTTCCCATGTAGTTTTAATGTTTTGCCACTGTGTCTTGTTGGATGAGGCAATGGCTTCCTGGGAGAATTTTTTTTGTGTTTTTTGTTTTATGAGTCTCTTAATTGTTTCAAAGTTAAGTGGTGTTTGTTTGTTTTGAAGTGTGGTTCCTTTTTTTGCCAGTCGGTCGGCTGTTTCATTGCCTTGTATTGCTATGTGTGAGGGGACCCACTGAAAGGCAACTGTCTTGCCCTGTCTTTTGAGGAGTTCTATTGTTCTTCTTGCTTCTTTTACTGTTTGGGTTGTGGCCTGTTTGTTTGAAGCTACAGTTTATATGATGGATTTAGAGTCCACAAGGAGGACGGCCTTTTTTGTCCAGCGTGTTTTAAGTTTAATTTTTTTACCAGGGCATAAATTGGATTTTTGTATTTGTGAAAATTTGTAACTTTGCTCAGAAGTGGCTGCATCATACAAAATAAACTACTGATGTATAATGTCAGTTATGAGGGGCATTTAAAAGTTGCCTCTCTGGTAATATCAGCATGTAGTGGTTTGCATGAATAAACTTGCCCTTTGTTGTTATGTCAGTATTTACATTTTAACAGCAAATAGGCCTTACAGTAGTTGTCTGTGCTCATGTGAAGGAACCTAGCAAGTTCCATATGTGTGAAGACTACAGTCAAATTATGTGTGCTGGGAAGAGTGCCATGTGAATTGCATAACATACTGTAGGAAAGCTTCGGGTTCATGCCTGTCATAAGATACTTTTCAATGATATGTGAATTATGCTGTAAATACTGGGTGGATAGATGTCACAGGCATCCCCTGCAGAGCTGCATGCCTTGTGGAGTCTATATGTGGGGATCAAACATATGCACAGACACAGACATGCTTGCACACATACGTGCGACAGAATGTTGTGTCGAGTATACGTGGATGTTAACCAGTGGAAATTATCATAGGTTTTAATACTTATAATTACCAGCTTCTCCATTGAAAGATTTTATTGCGTAATTGACTTTTTATCTGTTTAGGTCTGTCATCATTGTAATGGGTTTCATTTGAATGTGGATTTTAGTCTTAGAATTGCCACCTGTTGTGGCAGTACTGGTATAGTTAATTTGGGTTAAATGCAAGAGAGCATTTGTATATTATTTGTATATATAAATGTACTGCATTCTTTGCCTTTCTTGCTTATAGCTGGGACAGATTCTGCAGCGTGATGCTCCCCAAATACCAATAGAGATTTGTGAACTTGAGACCAGTGGTGTGGTGCTGCGTTACTGTCCCCTAGAAATGGGTGGGGAAAAGATGCCAGGTGCATCTGACATCGAGAATTTCGTAGGTTGTCTAGAACAGCAACTGGTAAGTAACCTAGCAGTGCCATTTTTATGCGCCGTTATGTAAATACAGTCCTTTAACTCCATACAAAAATGTAGAGAAATGTAGTAAATGCCGTACTTACCAACTGATCACGTGGCAGAGTGATTTTTGAGAAACTGCCACTCAGCTAGGGAGGAAATTCCTCTCCTTTGACAGAATCTGAAAGCTCACACACTGGCTATCGTGGCTAAGGCTGTTGTGTTGTTTTGTCCAGTCTTTTCGGGCAGATGCATGGATAGCACGTGGAATCAGTCCACAACCACTTTCTTATATGTCTTTTCTAATTCATGGTTTGTTAGTGATCTGCCATTTGACACTGCATAGGTTGAGTTACTTACAATGTTGTTAGATAAACAGTGAGTGGTAGAATATATAAAGGATGTGAATGGCGTGAATTTTTTTTTTTTTGTTACACCGTGCATGTTGTCAAGTCACTCAATTATTATACCAACTACTGCACATATATAAAATTTACACGTTAAAACATTAAAACGCTCCGACATGTTTCAGTCTTAGGACCATCATCAGGGAGCTATATATTCCTTGCTAAAGTCACACTATAAAAACTTTTTATAGTGTGACTTTAGCAAGGACGATATGGCTCCCTGATGATGGTCCTAGGACCGAAACATGTCGGAGCGTTTTAATGTTTTAATGTGTAAATTTTATAAATTTGATATATGTGCAGTAGTTGGTATAATGATGTGAAATTTATTCAATTACTAATTGTCAAGGTACTGTGAAAGTTTAATAAGTGGCACTATTTTTAGTTGGTGGCAAATGGAAGGTACTGAAATATAGCGCTCAAAGGCTGGTCAGTATTGAATGTGGGATTTGTGAGAGATGGTCAGTATGCGCTTGTGGTATTTCAGCAATTCTGTTTCAGTCATATCTTGAATTCTCTTTGCTTATTTATTTGTTATTTTTGCTGAATGGTCAGTTGCTGTTACAGCCTTGGTCATAAGTGTGGGTTATGACTTGGTAGGCCAGACTCAAAACACATCGTGTAGTTTTGCAAGATTTGAGGTTTACACAGTGGTATTGCTGAAGATTCAGTTATTCTGGGATGTTATGCTGTGTCAACTGGTAAATAGTTGCCATTTCAGGGGAGTTATTGCTGTCATGTAATAGATTCCAATGTTAATATGAGAGGAAATATCTTCTTTAAACCAGTACAGTACTCGCATATACATATGACATAGTTGTTGTAGTACATTCCCAAGCAGTATTGAAAGAAACTTTAAGTTGGAAAAGGCAGAGAGAGATGCACTTAAAAATTAATGAAGGAAAAACTGAATATATGACAATAATTTAGAGGGACTGCAGGTACAGCCCTACTTGAATAGAAATTGGATTATAGGACATCTGAAACAGTTCATAATTTTATTTACTTGGGCTTGGAGATTAACTGTAAAAATGAGCATAGAAATAACAAGTGCATTCTCTCTGCAAGTAAAGGTTTTCATGGTATATCATATCTACTTTCAAGAAATAACCAACCATTATTTCATAAAGAATTAATAAGGCTAGTAGTTACTTTTGTATCAGAAATGTGGGTGAGAGCAAAGAAAGATGAAGAAACTATTGGTTTGTTTGAGAGTAGGGTTCTTAAATGTATGTTTGGGGCAATATAAGAGAAGGAAAAATGCACAAGAAGATATAACTCTGAAATATATAAAATATATAATGAAATAGCTCCAGTAAAATACATTAGAATTCATGTATTACAGTGGGCAGGGCATGAGACACAAATGATGAATGAACTCCACAAAGAATACTCTAAGTCAGGCCATAAGGGAAAAGAGAGATTGGAAGACAGAAGATGATATGGCTGAATGGTGCGGATCAGGATAGCAAAAGAGTAGGAGAAAGGAACTTGAGAGACAGGCTAGAATCAGTATTTTAGGGGAGAAGCTTCTGAGGAAGGCCAGGGCCCACCTGAGGCCGTCAAGTTGATGATGATATCGCTGCCGTCTTTTAGGGTCAAGCAGATACAAGTTCCGGACATTTATGAAATTCCAACAGATGTCAGTTTTTGTCAGTAGAATTTGTGACCTGGGCACCAGCATAAATTCCAGGATATGAAACCTGTCACTTACGGGATTAAAGCAGACTGATGTGGTCATTGTGTGTGAGTAATTTCAATTGTGTTTTTCTCTGCTGCAGGACATACTGTCAGCTACTGTGCAGCATAAAGAGACATTTCAGCATTTGGTAACAGCATCCCCTCGCTTGCGTCTGGTAGACATGCCAGGGTGGGCAGGGCTTGGCGGAGTGCGCTATGTGCCGGAGGGTTGGGAGCAACTCATGACAGATCAGGCGAAAGAAGAGCTGAACAGACTAAATATGCAATTGGTAGAACAGCTTCGGAATACAGATGCTGCTTTCTCTCTCGGTGAGTGTGAACCAAGTGAGAGGGATTTAAACTTCTTCGGTGTTACTTGCTAAAGAAACCAGAAGACCGGATAGCAGAGATTAGGATAGTCGTTTATGTTCTTATTATAACACTTTGTCAACGACCCAGAAGTGGTAAAACCTTGATTCAGCAGATCTGTATTTAACAGACATTAGGAAATAATGAATGTTATCTGCTGGGACCCACTTGTATATAACTATGCTGAGTGATAGAGCTTGTATGGTTTGGTTTAAGAATACAGCAAGTATTGACTTTTGGAGCAGATTTTGTATGAAGAATAAGATTGGCATTCTACAGTTTCCTAAGTAATTTAACATGACTTTAGATTAAATTACACTGAAATTCAGTTAGTAATTTTTATGGGATCTTGATAAATATATGTTGCTGGCACATACATACAATAAGACATACAGATTTGGTATGGTTCATATACACATTATGTGATCAACAAGAGGCAAATACTTGCTGTGTGTCAGAGGTCAGGTGTGCTTCAGTTTATACTACAGTATAAATAAGTATGAGAGTGGGAAGAGGGAAATAATTATGTGAGAACTTGACCAGCAACTAAACAATTTTCTGCAGTAAGCAGTGCTTGAAGTGAGAGAGACAGAGGTAAAGGTAAAGGTAAATTTCAACCTAGAACAGGCCACGAAGGCCCAGAGGGGGAGGAGATGTATAGCTGTACTCTTTTACTAACCTCGGCGCTAGGTAGGGGTGGGTGGTCAATGCCACATCCCGGCCGCTTTCTGCCTGGGAAAGAGACCCGGTACCATTGTATAGGAGTCTGGGTAGATCCCAGGGCTGATCTGGATGGGCGAGGAAAATATCTCGCCCACCGGGATTCGATCTCCGGACTGTCCAGCCTGTAACGTAGTCGGTATAGCGATTATACTGTACTGGCCCAGGAGAGAGACAAAGGTAATGCAGTGATTTGTGCATAATTTCAGAGAAGGCCAGCCTGTAGCAGCCTGAATTAAGGACTGCAGTCAAAAATAAAAGGTTTGGTATGAGATGTAACAAAGTGTTCATTGGCATTCTGTTTGTATGTAAGCCAAATGAAACATAAAGCACTTCACCCAGTATCAAGGTTAAGGATGAACTAGAGAAGCTAATTATAATTTTAAAAACATCAGGCGCCTGTACTTTTCCATAAGCTTTATTTTATATCTACAGGAGAAGGCACAGATGGGCTGGTATGTGTGAGATTTGGTATGGTGACGGCAGACACGGATGTGGAGGAGCTGCTTGGCTTGGTTGTAGCAGTAGGTCAGGAGGTGGAGGAGTCATCACGTTTCCTTGAGACCATGACTGAAATTGTCAAGAAAGGCATCGAGGCCGCAACACTGGACTTGCAAAAGGAGAATGAAGAGCGAATATGGCAGGAGGGTATTTTACGTCATGTTCCAGTGTTTGGATCACTTGTAAACTGGTGGTCTCCACGCAGCAAGGAGAGTGGTATCAAGGGTCGCAGTCTCAATCTTACTGCAGGTCTGCTAATGTTTTGTGACAGAAAAATATGTGTCATAATGATTATCCCGTATGCATTCTCCCCTTCTCCAGGTAGCCTGCCTTAGGAAGTGTGATTACAGTTACTGATATTCCTTATCCATAAATCACTAAAAATTATAATTAAAATACTGAAAAGTACATTAAAAGACCAACAGATGTACTTGGTTCTATGGATGCAATTTTATTGCATAGATAACACCAGCATGTTTCAGCCAGTCATGCGCCCATCTGCAGGGTAAAGGTAAAGCAATCCCTCTACAGGTCTGGACAGGCCCTTAGGGGTTCCAGGAGGTTGGGGCTCTCAGATTTCAAGATAATTGTACCATGAAGGTGGTAAGGTCAGCCCTATGCACCGGCCGCCTTTACCCCTCAGGTACTTATTTCTGCTAGAGGCTGAGTTCACCCCAGGGCCATAGTGCAGCTGGAAGGATTTTGTCAATGAAAAATTCCAATGACACCATCAGGGATCAAACCCACGACCTTCCAGCTTGTAGCACAGTGCCTCAGCCAACTGCGCTACTGCGTGCCATCCATCCTCAGGGTGGAGAGAACAAGAATACAAATATAATTAAAATGTGTCTAAATCACTCCACAGATTAAGAATCATATAGTTTTTGGTTAAAATTCACAGTTGAAAAACAAAATAAAATAGTGATGGGTATAAATTATCAGAAGTTAAAAATTGTTGTTTGGAGTGTGGTTTTGTGAAGTGACTGACGTACATAGAAGATACAATTGGTCAATTATGATCTAGATTGGTGAGTGATGATATACAGATATGCGTCACTTAACGAGGGGGATACATTCTGAGATATGCGTCGTTAGGCGATTTCGTTGTTGTGCGAACGTGTACTTACACAAACCTAGATAGTATAGCCTACTACACACGTAGGCTATATGGTATAGCCTATTTCTCCTAGGCTACAAACCTGTACAGCATGTTACTGTACTGAATACTGTAGGCAATTGTAACACAATGGTATTATAATATTATATTATAATGTTGTAATCTTATGGGACCACCGTTGTACATACGGTCCGTCGTTGACCGAAGTGACGTTATGCGGCACATGTGTAGTCTGTGTAGTGAACTGCTCCAACTCACTACCCTGAAGTTGGCCACATGAGTGGCTGAAACCTATTGGTGCCAACTATGCAATAAATTTAGATCTATAAACCAAGTGTATTTGCTGGTCATTTTTATATAGTTTGTGCATCTCCTTAATGCACTGAATATGGAACATATCAAACTACTAAAAATTGCTTTCATTGGTGTCTTGATTCTGTGCCACTGGCAGTATACACAGTCTGTTAAACCATATAGTACCTTGGCCTACCTCACAGATGGTATTAATATAATATGAGCTACTTCAAGCAGTCTTTCACATTTTGTGTAAAAAATATACTCAAAATGGCCATAATGTACATGGGGACTGTAGGTACACTTTTGGATGTAAATGGGTTAATCATGTTCAGCAGTATTTAAAATTGAACAAAATGTATTTTGATTTTCTAACGAAAGGTGATGAAAATGTGTAATGGACTTTCAGATTATATAAAAAAAAGTCACATATTATACCGTGTACATTATATCAATTTAATGAATCAAATATATGACCAAAATCAATAATTTACTATGTTACACACTACTCTGGCTTGTTGTGGCTGTAAAGCCATTCTCAAGGACATTCTCATTGTTCTTTGGTTAATATATAATGTTTACATTATCTTACAGACTGATATTGTTTATACACATTCTATAAGGTAATATAAACTGTGTTTGCCAGCCAAAAGTAGTAGTGTTTGTAAGAATCTCCTTGAGACTGATGTGACAGCCGAAACATGTTAGAGTGGTGTATAACATATTAGACTTTTTGTACTTTGTTGGCATATTTGATTCACTTCAGAATATTCTTTCATACATAAATTCAGGTACTGTATTTTTACATGGCTACAGCGAGGTTCATTTCATTGAACGTAAGTCACAGCAATCTTCATCTTGCAACGTAAACCTAATGTGTGGCAGTTGTGAATTTCTTACCTGCTAATGCAGTGCTCCAAGAAGCACAGGAATGACTCATACACCACTACAAGGATGTATAAATAATGGAAGTACTCATGTTACAGGTGTTGTGGAGAGTACGGAGAACATCTACCGTTATCACATGCAGCTGCAGCAAGGAGCAAATTCCCCACCAGGCACAAGGAACCCCCCACAGCCCCAAGTTCAAACTCCAGTTGCAGCCTCTGCAGGAGGCAAGCACTCTAGATCCTCGTCACACAGCTCTGAGCAGTCTCAGTCCCAGTTCGTACCTACTGCCACAACTACTGCCGCTAGCCCAGTTGTCTTGGAGACTGTCACATCCTAGCCCTGCCTACCCCAACAGCAGCAGTTGTACCTAGGTGTAGGTACTACAAGATAAGAACTAGCAGTTTATAGAGTGAGGAAATTTGTAGTGAGTTTACATTTATGACACTTGTCCCGATTTCTAGTTTTTCTCTCGGTTGCCCTGGACCTCACGTTTTCAACAGATGTGCTTGAATAAACATTCAAATAACTGAAGAGATGTAGGTAGGCATGAAAGCTTATTTTAGTATTCATATATGAATATCATTTATGTTGGTTTCATTTGTCGATTGTTATGTATTCATGTAATTCATATTTTGAATACAAGACTTTTTTAAATTACGTGGCAATATTGCTGTTGGTAGCAAATATTGCAAATAATTCAAATGTAAAAGATGTCATCTCCACATCAAGTTTTAGAGCAGACATGCATTATTTTGCATTCTGTCAGTGACTTTCATGAAAGGTTATAAGTCTATTACTATGGCTGTGTGACTTAAGGGATTTGAGATACAGCTGTGTTGATTTTCTTGCTTTCACTGTGTGTTACACTGTTCCTACAGGTTGTCTTCCCTGCCTTCATTACTGAGCATAAGTCTGTTGACTTGATGCAGTTAATTAGAATAATTATGTGGAAGATGAAGTTGTATTCTTATTTCACTACATCTCCTTCAGGCACATAATGTAAAGATATTTCCTTGAACAGCTGTTGCCAGCTGCTGAAGATTATAGGTTTCACTTCACATGATAATGTCAGACAACTCTGTGAATTTAAATACTAAATTCAGTGCTGTGGTGTAATACCTAAATAACTGAATACCGTAGACTCCTGGGTACAGCTGCATTTGACAGCTACAAATTTGGGCAATTGGAAGTTGTTCTTTATTCATGTTAGTACATTGGCAGTACCAAGAATCTCACTGCCAGTAGAAGAAGCAATACAAATATTTATCTTTGTAACAAGTGGAGAGTAAACAGCGAACCAAACCCTTAAATCTCTAAGGAAACAGCACAAGATACAGAATCATTATTATTAATATTATTATTATTATTGTGGGCTGTGGTTTTGTTTGCGTACTTTGTATGGAGTAACGTCTCGTGACAGTTACCCTGTATGAGCAATGTAGAAATGCTTCATCAATGCCAAAGATGCCTAAGAAAAATTATTCATAATATTGTAATATAAATAAATTTAATTTATAAGAGTGCTTGTAAATTAATTTAAAAAATAAATACATTGCTAGCTCACATGAACTTTAAATTTGAACATATATTTCCAAGTGCTGAAATTTTACCACAGCTGACTATGAGGATTTGCTTTATCAATATGTGAAGATAATTCAAATGTAGACAATTGTTTTGCTGTAGGACTGTTTCAAGCCACAGACTGTTTATTTTTTTTCCTTTGATTTTGATGTGCAGCCGGTGCATATTTGTAAGTTATAATTGGTGCAGGCTGTTCTGTACAGACACATAAAGGAAACTAATACTGTCGACATATGAAATTACAGTTTTGTGTGGAATTGCATACATTCCACATACACAGGCAGGTCTTTGTTTTTAAGTCAGGGTTACCTTCCTGAAAAACAACATGCAAATCAAAATTGTGCAAATTGAATATAAAATTCCCATTCAAACAGCCTATATCCTGGGGGTTAGGGGACTTATCCTATACAGTGTATGACTGTACTACTAGTGGACATACAGACCTGTACAGTGTATATGCACTGCATATACAGCATATATACATTTCTATACAATATATTTACCTATTTATAATGCCATAAAAATGTATGAGACTCGTGTTTATAGTGTTTGGTATGGTTCATTCCAATAGGATCACAGTAGTCTTGCTACACAAACACTTTAGTACCTGACTTAGCACTTCCTGTAATTCAATCAGCATTATCAAAAATTTTGCATACACTACTATAGGGGAAGCTAACATTCTGGTGTATGTCAATAAGTTATTTATCTTTTCCAATATGGCTTGTTATGTCTAATTTCTCTTTTATACTGATTGTTTTTCGCCAATTTTTAACTTGGATTGCACCGGTTAATGTAGATTTGTTTTTCAGACTCATTTGGGTAACAAAAGCCAGTGCTGTTGTAGGTGGAACTATATCAGCTGCATGCTTGTATTACCAATGTAATCAATCCATACATGCGACTGATGGCGTAACAGTGACATCACTCTCTGCCAGCCTCCAACACAAGAAAAGTGTGGCCAGAGGTCTTATAAGCCAAATCGTGTTACAGCAAAGTCATGCAAAAAGAAATCGTGTAAGAAAAGACCTGCCTGTACTTACGAAAATCCAGGTGGTGTTGAATGTATCAGCAGTTCATTGTAACACATGTTCAAACAAATGATTTTGAAGTCTCATGTTCATTGACATTTATGATTCTTAAAAATTAAGTTCAAAAATGCTGTGAAACCCTTTTTAAAAAATGTAACGAAGTACGTTTAAACAAAAAAAGTCTTGAAACCAGATGCCCAGAAACATGATTTTGTAGTTCTGTATATTAGTTGATATTAATATTACTAGAATATTACATATAAATCTGCATTCAATGTAAACCTTATTGTTGCACCGTGCATTTCGTAGAATCACTTCAGTTATTGACCAACAATTGCACTTACATAAATTCCACATAAAAAACACTTAAAATCACTATGACATGTTTTGATCTTTTTTAGATCATCATCAGGGAGCTATGTTTCTCCTTGCTAAAGTTATATTATAACATTCACAATTTAATTCATTTCTGTAAACATGGTGTTGTGGCAGCATGTAATGAGGGACTGGCTGAGCCAGTCCCTCATTACGTAGCATACGACGCACACCCAGCCAGCTGCACTCTCAACAGCGTATTCCCACACAACATGACATGCTGCCACAACACCATGTTTACAGAAACGAATTA
>Ga0136643_10002630_pt1 | contig 23516 bp, 21 predicted proteins | sample TergutLab28metaG_FD_96883 | JGI IMG/M metagenome (GOLD analysis project Ga0136643, IMG submission 96883) | Labiotermes labralis P1 segment gut microbial communities from Petit-Saut dam, French Guiana - Lab288 P1 (version 3) (version 3) | ecosystem: Host-associated > Arthropoda: Insects >... | reverse complement strand
CTGTACCAGAGGTTGCGGTTACAGTTTTTAGTACTCCTGATGATGGGTGCTGACACCCGAAACATGTAGAGTGCCTTTGCAGTAAATAAATTATCTGCATACTGTTGCATCTGGTTGGATTTTGATTAACAGTGAATTACAATGCACAGAAACATGAGTTTAAAAATTGACTGAACACTTTGCAGGTTTAATATAGAATGTGGCATATTGAGATAGCACTGGTTTTGAGGAACAGGAAGAAATGGGAAGTCACAGTGCCAGTCATCATGCTAGTAAAATGAAAGTTTAAAAGTAATACCAGCTAATCATACCAACAGTCAGCTTGCCAATTTAAGATTCCACATAATCTAAATTTTCTTTTTATACCAGGCTAGTCATGGAAGCTTCTCAGACACTAATTCTGTTTTTATAAATATGTGAAATCCAAGACTACATGTAGATATGGTTACAGAAGGTGTAATAATGCTCAATGTGGGTTCATTGAAAAAAGAGAGAATGGTGGTTCCTCTTATGGTTCAATCCAAATGCAGACTAGGAGAGAATATTAAAATAGGCCATAATTGCTACTTCATGAGTCCTTACATGAGCGCTCTAATAAAAGTAGAGGAATACCAAGCCTCTGATGAATGTTTATCATCATGTGGTTATGTTCTGAATCAAAGAGGGAAATATTTCTTATGGTAACATGAAACATTATGCAGGGATCAGAATGGGTAATTTTTTTTTTCTTTTTTTTAGCACACAGAGGTGTCATCCTAGTACTTTCAGTGAATCATTAAAGAGATGACTGACATGTGAATTGACTTGCAATTCAACTCAGTATGTTGAGCTGTGAAAGATTTTTGTACCAGTTCCTTACAGACAAGTTCCTTCATGTGGTAGATTATTCTTTGCACATTGGCCCATGGACTTAATCTACTTTATACTTAAGGAAATTAAATGCTACAATATCAAATAACATTTCAATGGCATATTAATTTGTCAGTAGGCAATGCATCACCAGTAGCCTCCAACAAGCTTCAATACAATACAGATAAATACTTGCATCTTTTGTCAGTGACAATCAAATATGATTTTTTGTACTTACGCATTCCAGTGTGGCAGGAATAAATACGTATTTCAGTAAACCATCAATGTACTGATATACTGCATTTACTGTAATAATGACCAACTGTATGTACAACTTTATTTTAGTTACAGTAAAAATTATTGTGAAATTTCAAATTTAAGTAAGCCATGAGATGGTGAATTAAAATCATACATACTAGTTGTGTGTGCTGATGGTTTACTGAACTCACTATAAGCATGGCTCTGCATTCGCACTTTTTATTAACATTAACAGCAAGTGCAAAAACTATACATATGTATTCATATACAGAGACTGTTCAGTACCACTCAAATTGAGGAATCATTATTTTTAGTTTACAGAATGTGGTTGGTTGCAGTGGTTTACAGAGAGAGAATGTGTGTGTCTTAATACTAAAACTATGTATGTACAATATCCAAATCGTGCTAAAACAATATATGAAGCCCTTTTAAAACAACATTAATAAGAAGCAACGTGTGAACAGACTAGCATGCTACCCAAACTGTTGGCCTGCTGTTTACGTACTATCACACGTCATTAGAAGTTTTCTGAATGGTATTAAGAATTACACGTGAATATGGCCAAGAAAATTAACAGAACTACTTACATCACTAAAACACAACAAAACCCTGTTTCATATAAATCAGCCATACAACATACCATTTAATGGCTATTATTACCACACTTTGGTTCATATATTAAAAAGACTGAATCACTCATTGTTAGGTATACAATCACTTTTGCACTATCACAAGTCTTCGTATACATTTCATACTGTCATTCTGCTTACTGTGTACTCTACAATGTGTCCAGTTCTTGAACTCAGTTTAGTGACATACTTGAAAAAAAAAAGTCGTCTTACCTTCAACTTGCTCTATACTGTCATGAAAGGTCACTGACAAGATACAATTACAGGTGGCAGGGACAGGCTTCTCATTTGTGCTGTCTGCTTCATGCTTGGCTGCCATGTTGTAAAATGTAATAAAGCACAAACTGTGCTGTGTAACATTAGCTATACAAAGCTGAAAGTGGGAGACAGAGAAGCATACTCAATATAATGACTATGCTACAGGCTGGAGGATCTATGGTTCGATTCCTTGTGGGCACAAGAGAGTTATCTCTTCTCTGAAACATCCAGACTGGCTGTGGGGTCCACTCGGGCTCATATTCAGTGGATACCAGGATTCATTCCCTGAGGAGTAAGTGGCCAGGGCATAAAGTTTACCTCTCGCTTCCATCTAGTGCTGAAGTTAAGAATGGGTGGAGCTATATCTTGTCCCCCGAAAGAAATGTTTAACATGGCAGAATTCATACTTTGGTGTACGTGTCATGGTGACAGCTGGTCAAAAGATGTGTGTCTGGTCTATTCTAAACTACTGGATGCTTACAGATGTGTATGGCCTGTAACTATTTCTATTACATATACAAACAATTCTCACAGGCATTTCATAGCAAAATTTCTTGCATTGCATGTGGGAGATTTTATATCCACTTACAAGATGCTCATTTTCCATGGTTTACTTTCTGTAATATAGACAAATACCATATGGCATACAAGCAGACAGCATGCATGAGATATATGATAGTTGCACAGAATATATTTTGTGCATCATACAGCATAATATAAACCAAAGCAGCAAGACACTGAGAACACAACTGTCTTTATGAAAATATTTGTCCTGGTTTGTGTTAACAAGTTAGCTCATATTAGTTCTTACTGTAACAGTCTAAATGTTTATCAGTACCTGTGCAAGACATTATTTAACAAAATAACATATGCTGCATAATTAGAAGTAAATTAAAAGTTTAATGCAACACAGGACAGAGCACTGTACAGTGAACTCTCTGTACACTATTCACATAACAGTTATTCCATACTGTTCCTTTAACCACTCCATTATGTAAATTTTCAGTGACGAATGATGTGAAAACTTGACTTATGAAAAATGTTACCTTTATCTAAAATACAGAACTGCTGAGAATTATTTATTACTCATTGGTTAAACATTTTGCAAGAAAGTTCCCCCCCTTCATATGATACAATCAACATGTTGGTTTGTGCAGCTGTTGCTGACCATCATGAAATTTAAAACTTCATATATGTACAATCAAGTGCCAACAATTTCTACAGGCTTTTAATCAATATAATGCTCTGCTTTATCTTGTGCATAACTTTATGTCTGTGTTGGAGATGCTGATTTCATGTTACGTTATATTACAGGATGGACATTGCAACAGTACACAGTGACACAATTTAGAATCATGACAATCCATCAATATGGCACAAAGACAAACATCAATTCCACTACCCTGAGGGTCTTACATTTTCCTTGGTGCCTCCAAGCATACTCTGTAAAACTTCAGGTTAGGCCACCATTTCATCTACATCAGTCCTGGGTTATCAATTACTCTAATCTGTATCATTCACCTTTCCACAATACAAACATGATTTACATAGTAGTCCTGTAAATGATCTTCAAATCAATAAACAGTATTACAGGAATAAATTAGTATAAACATTTTCACTGTCCCGCTTACTAGCCACCCTAACAAAATATACGAACAGTATTTCACATGCATAACAAAGTTTGCATCTGCAGCAAACTGTTCTCCCTCTGACATTATACATTTCTCAGATAAATGACATACAGTTTCATGACAGCCATACAATGAACACAGTGATGTTCTTTATGAAGTGTTTCTGTACAAGATGACGACATTCTTTATTTCATTCAGATGGGATAGTACCGTGGTACATCCACAATGGAGTTAAAATAAATGTGTCTTAACATGGTACTGTATTAAAGATACTTAATTTTCCTTAAATTTACAGGTCTTGCACAGTGTTTGGCTCAGTACAGTGAGGTATTATTAGTATATCATTGAGCAAGCCAGCTGTCATGGGGGACTTTATCATGTATGAAGACTACATCCACAGAGTCTGCATATCCTCTGCAGATCCACTTGTCTTATTTTTAGAAGAGTCTCAAAGTGCTGACCTCCAGCTTCTGTGTATGACTCACAGTGCATGACAGTGGTTGTGTGCACTGAGTACACTTACAATGCTATGCTTGAGGGCATAATTTAAAAAATCTCTCTTTATTATTTATCAATCAGTATTTACTTTCAGGCCATGAGGTAATGGGACTAACAGCATGAGGTGGGGAAACTAGAGATAACATAATCCAACTCTACCATTCAAAGCATCTCTGTCACTCACATTGTATTGAGTTATTTCAATTAACCTCCATATTACTTTTTATTGGGGGGGGGGAGCACAGATGAACCAGTTGGATGGGTGTGTCTACAAGTGTGCAAGTGTAGACACTTGTAATGTGTGTGTTACACTTTTTTTTTTTTTGGTGAGAATAACTTGTATCTCTACATTCACAGTTATAATATTCACATGTGCTGTACAAGATACCAACTTATGCTCCAACTTCCTGAATTTGTCATCATGGGCCCAATTTCTCAGTATCTGATGTCAGTGGACAATATCAGTAAGGTTCATCATCGTGAAAGTTAGGCCATGTTGAAAGTCGAGTAAACCATTCAAATCTATGTATTTTTATTGGCTGTTTTTTGTTCCCAATGCAGTTTGATATATTATGTTTTTCCTTAGTTGTCATTTGATGCTTCATGCAGAACTTGAACCATATCACTCCTTCACAGTGGTAGTTTCAAAACACAACACATTCAATAAAAACAACAGCATAAAGTAGAATGTTCCACAGTAAGACAAAATTGCAGCTTCTCATGAAAAGTATATTCAGCAGCACCTGTCCACATCATTACTCAGCCAGTAGCTACGTTAATGTTTCGCTTCTCTATATTAAAGTCTGTCCCCAGTGATTCTGGGGGGACCTCACATTCTTTCCCCAGTATGGGTGCTTTTTGTGAAACATAATGTGCTTATACAACCAAGATGATCTCCTAAAATAATTAATGAATTCATATTTGAACACTGACATGATAACTAAATATGCTTACAGCTTTGTTGTCATTTTTCACTTCAAGGAAATTATCATTTACTGAATTTAGTTACACCAGGGATGAAGCAAGAATATTACATAAAAAAAGTTAAATTTAATAATCTCTTGTATGTAGTTTACTGATAGCCCTTTACAGTGCAGCAGTGTTAAGCATCACATTATACTGACTTCTATACCATAATGGCCTAGAAGGCTTCTTGGATTTCCCTACATTATTAACAACAACACACCAGACAATTCTGTCATGAATATGTTATTTGTATCTATAACTTGCATGGCCTGAGGGGCGTGGGGGGAGCAGTGGCAGGTGGTGCTGCTGCCCAGGGCAGCAAAAAAGGTGGCAGAATGGATATTTCAAATGAAAGGCAAAAATGTGATTTTCTGCACTAAACCAGTTTTAAATTGGAGTGAAGTACAAGGAAATTCACTAACTAATTCCGACCGTTCAAGGTTCATAATTTATGTTAGAGGCAGACAATGTTATTACTCGCCTAGGACACACCAAAAAACCTAGCTATGCCACTCATCTCTGTATCTTAACTTTTAGGCATGCACTAATGAAAATGTGTCTCCCCTTTTCCAAACCATGGTTTCTCATTTAATTAGAGTGTTGGTGCTTCATGATTTCAGTAACTTCTCCTTTGTATTACTGTGTATGAGTAGCTGCAGAAATTAAGCAGGTTCATCTCTTGGGAATTCAGTGTACTACAGTCAAGATTTTTACAAGTTATAGCTGTGAGAATAAACACAATTAAAAACCAAATGAGCTCTTTAGGAGGCAGATGTAATGTAGTTTACAGGCTAACAATTAATGGCAAACTGACAGAATGGCCACAGTGTAATTTAATCCTGTGTATTCTGTCACACACTTCTCAGAACATTAACCTGTGTAGAGTATTCTATCTTATCTATCAAAGATTTTAAAGTGCCAACACTGATTACATGAGGGGATATATCAGGACAATATTCTCTGGGATTCAGAGAAAGCTGCCACTAATTCAGCAAACATACTTCAGCCTGGTATTACTAGAATCTGCCAGTGCAACCCATCCCATGTAAACCATGAAACAGATCTGACCACTATTACATAACTTTCTAAGAAATATATTTTGTTGTAATTTTGTATCTGTGCATGCTATAGTTGTGTCAAATATTTCATCATGCCTAAGTTAGTATATTAAATAAATATTGAGATCACAAAAAAATCAGAATGTAGACAAGGTTAGCATTTGCCACATAGTGATATGGTCTGTGCAATTTATACATGACTGTGATTGCACATATGTACAAATAATATAAATGCCATTTTATAATACAAATAGAATAGTGCTTCAACCAAGCATGGTGCAACCATATGAAGGTTATGCGGCTGATTTTTGTTCATGCCACATGTAAATGGCAGGCCATGGCAAAGATTTAAACACTCTAAACTCTCATGTATTACTGATAATAAGAATGGAGAACAAGCACAAATAATATATACACGTTACTGTAGAATTCTTATTGATTCTTCATTATGATGGTTCCGAGCCCACATCACTGCACTCGTCAGAAAACAATGTGGCCTATTTGTGTTATTCAAGTCCATGGATAAGTTAACTATGTGGAGATATGCTTCGGTACATGGATAACTTTATTTTTATTCTCATTTTTGTCTATTTCTGGTATGTGGTTTTGTGCTCAATGATCAATATCACATTCAGTACAGTTCACTTAAAATTACTAATCACTGCAGTTTGTGCCAACATTCCTGCAAAAACTGCTCCTTCATCAGCATTCAAGAACCTGTTTGTTAACTCTATGGATTATTTTGTTCCCCGATGCTTGGCTGAATCACACTACACACTAACTTGCTTCCAGTACACTTTATCTACTGCTCCAGAAGGGCAGGGTGTTTGCTCACTTCTGCAGTGGGTACTGGTGGGGAGGACAAAAATATTGTGAGAGGAGGTGGTGAACAAACAGTCTACACATTCGCTTAAATGTGCCACTTCACTGACAGGTATAAATTTATACAAGAAACACCCAGAGCTTGCTGAAATGGCAGACAGCACTAAATTCCATGACAATGTATGTGAACATGTGAAACCTCCTACCCCCTCAAGTCCTGCTCTCTTCATATTTCACTTGGTCATCTTAACTAATCACAGCAAAGATGCTAATAGTTCCTTCCACCCATTTTCATGGTACACTAATACTGACTTTGGTAGTTAACAATTATTTGTTAGCAATGCAAAGTGAGCTCTTTATTAATGAAGAGCTTGCTGAACCACAATTAAAAAAAAAACCGACATAAACTTAAAATACATGATTCCAAAATTCTAGGCACCACAACAGTTTATCTAAGTGCCTTGACAAACTGGTGCCTGGGAGTTGTTGAGCCTTGGTGTATATGTTACTTGTACCAATTCACCATTCTCAGTAATTTGGTCTAGTAACTTAAATTTGTACATGGCCTGCCATGTATTTGCCATGGACACAAAATGTGTTTCGTAACTTCCATAGTGTAAGACCATATATATGATGTGGTGATCTTGTACAATTTATTTTTGAAAAGTCATGCAAAGATTTCAGGATGGCTCTTTGTCCATTACTACAAATTAAAGTACAATATACAAAAAAACACTAGGCCATCTACACTGCATGTAAGAAATGGCCTTAGCCTTTGCACATACTGTTTGCTTTGTACTGTGGTCACGTAGGTACAATAAAAATAATGAAGCACTTGTTACACAATGTGGATGAATACCTGGGCACAGGAACAGAAACACCATTAACAGGCAGTTTTCATGTTACCGACATGCATCCACTGTGAAAACTTGACTGTATGTAACAGGAATCACAAATTCTTGTTGTCTGGCACATGCACATGCTCCTGTTTTCAGCAATATTGGTGACAAAGTCATAAAAGCTTCTTGTCTTCTCTTCATGTGCAAGACGCTAACACCTATATCTGGAGCACTGTTTTGTGTTAGCACTGTCAACCAACTGATGGAATCATGAACTTATCCACTGTGGTGCCTAATTACACCATGATTCTAGTACAAAGCACTTCTTTTCACTTTCATCGTTTGTGTGGTGCCATGCTGCTGTTGTCATCAGCATCAATGACCTGATCCCAATTGAAAGATTCGGGCTGTCTACCCGGGAGTTCACCCAGATGGGCAAATCTTTCTTGAAACTGGCTGTCCCGTTTTTGTAATCTTTCAAAGCGCTGATACATGAGTTTCTTAGCAAATTCATACAATTCTAGGTCTAGCGCATTCAGCTGTTGAATGGTTTCTAATTGATCTGGTCGGATTGAAGTCAGAGTAGCACTCGATAAAGTTGCATTGTTTTGTTCAAAAGGGACCGCAAATCTTAGGTTGAATGTTTCTTCAAAAACATATTGACTGACCTAAAACAAAATCAACCAGTTTGTCACCACAATGAAAGAAATTAAATAACTATATTTAGATATTCATCTTGTTAGGGGACTGGACAAGGTTCCAGTTAGCCACAAAGGTGTTAGAAAATTGTGGAAACCCCTGGTATCTGTGCTGTTATTGTTGATACACTTAATGGAGGTTGTCAATGAAGGCCGAAGTAACTTACTTGAACTTCCATAAGATGTCTGTATTTAAACAAAGCAAATACTAGAATCACCTTCAGTTTTGTATCTTTACTAAGGGAACTAAGACAGGCTGACCCCAAACATTAGTAATCCTATTTAGTTACATACTTTTTTCTTATATTAGCTCTGTTCATTAACGACTCCCATATTCATAGCATACAGCACAAATAAGAAGATACCTAAAATTAAAAGACAAAATAAAAAATTTATGCAAACTTCAAGAATAAAGAGCTGTATTATTAAACTATGTATATGGTAAGTTTTAACAGGAGAAATTTTATACTTCTTTTGTAGTTTATTGTATGACACTGTCATTAACTCTGATGATGTAATACTGAATGTTTGGTTTACTGACAAACAGTGAAAGGGAAAAGATCTGAAAGGAAGTAGATGTGGCCTAACTGAGTCACTGTCCCAGTATTTACCAAAAAGAAGTGAAGAAAATTGTGAAACACGTCAGTCATGGTAGCCACTGTCCCAGCCAAGTCAAATCTGGCACCTCGTGTATGTAAGTGTACAGCATACCTCCTGTGTATGTGGTTTAAGACTGTTACAATCTATTGTGGGAGAATACCATATACCTCTGCAACTGCATACTTAATTACCTTCTGATGTTCTGTCAGCCCAAAGAATGCCATGGCAGCAAGGTTTCTCTTTGCACTTGCTAACATTACACGATTCCTCTCTGCATGCGATGGCATGTAAGACATGTTGTAACAGCCCACCAACGCTAGGTCAGCCAGCATTCGTGTCTGCCTGTACATGTTAATATAAAAACAACACATTGTCAAGGACAGAAAATAATCTATGACTGGGCATCATACTCTCCTATACAAGTTATACACCTTATACAACATTATCTTTTTCTGAGACGGCAGGAAGGAAATGATGAAATTCAGGACTCTCTTCTGCAGCTCTGTTTCCATTCATTTCCCCATCTGCAAGGGCTGCAAAGCTGAGTCCTGAACTGTAATTATATAGTTGTGCAAAGGAGTGGTCTTTCAGTTGCAGTGAGATAATGTGCACAGCCTCCATTCTCTCTTCCTGTCTTTATCCTGTGTATATATTAAGTCACAATTGTGATGATTTTAGGCATGTATGTTACATTAACTAGGAAAGTTAAGCTGTGGTCTAGGCTCTGGATAGAAGCTCATTTGTGTATATTCACTCGAACTGGGCCTTATACTGAGACAGCCGAATCAAGTCCACACTCTTACCCCCTAGTTTAATATTCACTTTAATAGTATACTGCCATCCATGCCTTCTCTTATGAGATGACCCTAGATTTTCTATCTAAAATGTTGTCAGCTTATGCATTTATCTTCCCCTTCCATAATACATATACTGCCCAACTCATCTTCCTTGGCTTGGTAAGTCTAATAATATTTGGTAAAGAGTACAAATGACAAAGGTCCTCATTATGTCATTTTCTCCATCTCTAGTTTAACTTCTTTATAAAAAAACAGATTAATATGCATAAAAGAAAAGTATTAGTAGTAAGCAGTAGTAGTAGTAGTAGTAGTAGTAGTAGTAATTCTTTATTTATTTCTATGCTGACTGAAAAGCAAATTGGTCAGTCACACTTTCAGCATGAGTACACAAAGGAATATACAAACAAAATTACAACAGCAAAGCACGAAACAATGAAACGCACTCTTGATAACACTAAAATAATGATAACAATAATAGTACAGGATATTTTATTCAGACAGCAGGCCACATCACTCAGAATCAGACAGTTCTGCTCTACCTGTTTGCTGCAAGATTATAAGGGCAAGCTGCAAATTCATCAAGAGTAACACCATCCCAGGATGAGCCTTTATAGCAGCGAGGTAGCTCCTGAGGTGTAGCAGCATGACCACCACACCAGTGTCGCGAATTTCGCCAGGTTGCACCTCGTTGGACATGTCGGAACTCTGACAGGTAGCGACCGATAGGTTCCCGCAACAATGTTATATAGAAATATCTGACAAGAGAAATAATTTCATTAGCACATACATACAATAGTAGAAGGTGCTATTTTAAGACGTCTCTCCAGGTCTTTGATCAACGTGCCACTTGTGATAATACGATAAAATGGGCATGACATACGTGCCTTACTCACTAGAAGTGACTAGGATCTTTTCAGTCAAAAAATGGAGTGTTCCCCAACCAGCCTTGCAAGTTTCATAATATTTGCTTCCTCACTTGTGCCTGCATACACTGTCCAAGCATTTTAAAAGCCAGTGAGATTTCCACCATTTCTGGCATTATGCTTACAACTGAGCGATAAATGCTGAGTTGTCACCATGTCACATGGGCCCATCATGAACTAAGTGTTACCATGTCATCTTCAGTGTGACAGATCGCATTGGAAACAAAGGGTTTTGTCATATTATAAGCAAATTATATTGCCAAAATGTCTTAAGTAGTGTCCAGTATAAGAGCTCCTTTATTCCTGAACACACCATGTGTCAGTAATGCAATACAAATGTAAGTCTAAGGCTCTCTGATTGTGAAGCCACAGCTGATTCCTATTGTCCTTTCAGTCTGTATGCTAGAGTAGGTATGGATCTGTTCACACAGAACCCTGCTCTACAGTATCAGTGAACTTCTTGTGCCATACAGGGATATAGTAAAGTATGTGTGCTAGAAATTACTTATGTGCATTAATTATAAGTTTTCAAATTAAGAAAATCCATCTAGAAAGTAGCGGTGAGCTTAATAGATAATCTTTCAATGTGTACATGTGTCTGTCTGCACTCTTATATACATAAAAGTAAAAAGTAAGATGACAAGGAAGAACTTGACATGTCCTGAAAGCTTCACTGGAGAAACAGAAATATGCCAGAATATGAGAAAAAATTATTTGGTTCAATGCAAAATTGGCGTGGTTTCTTCACTCTTCTATGCTGTCCCCTCCCAACAACATTCCATGTGAACTGTGCAACACTGCAGAAGAAGGTTGACAGCTGAGTATTTGGGGTTATGCAGTTTTAATGAGTTTGTGCAGCAACAATTTATGTGGAGCTATCAGAAAATAGTGTAACTATGTCAGTAAAATATGTGATGAAAAGAAAAAACTGATTACCATATTATTATGACATATCAAAAGTTTACATGTAGGGAAATTTAATCACAAAATTTTGCAATAAAAATCAAACAGATAAATGCTGCATTAACATGACTTACTTGTTTAATATACAGCAATGACATCTAATAACATTTTAACATCCAGAATCTGTGATGCATACAGAAAAGGATATGGGAAATATGAATTCTCTCACCTTCGTTTGACACTATCACCTTCATTCTTGTCAAGTTCAGAATCGACACAGCTAGTCAGCTCTGTCCAATCAGCATGAAGGCCACATTTCCAGCCTGTTGAGTAACGACTAAATAGCCAAATTTCATTACGATTCGGTCGGAAACAATAGCAGCGTTTCCTTTTCCGCTGACAAGTACATGGTCTCTCCAAGTCCAGGTCTCGGACCAAATGTCTACCAAACGAAGTTCCACCAGTTTTTTGAATGTGTAAGAAAACCATAACATCGTGTGCATTCATATCAAATTGGAAGTTCTCATTCAAGACATCATCATAACTTAGACCAGGGCTTGAAATTTTGGAGGTGAATGGATTGGAATGAAGAGACAAAGGTTTTCCCCAGTTATCTTGAACTGGAATTCGAAACGTCCAGTCTGACCAACTTGTGTCCCGAGAAGTAAGTGCACAAACATGTTCGGAACAAAAATACCCAAAGTACACAATACCACTGACAGCTAACAAAATGCACATGAAAACAACTCCGCGCAACTTACTTCTACAACGGGATTCCATTTTAATCTCATATGTTACAGATTCACGAAGATAAACTGCAAAATCACTATCAAAAACTTGCACTTCAACGCTTTTCTTTGCCATTTCTTATCACAGTACTCCAATCTTAGTCATCATGGACATGGTTTTTAAAACTGGTAAGTCTTTAGCATAAACAACACACACTATGCTGGATGCAAATTCAAATTAACTATGCACAGACTACATAAGCACGTCGGTGATTCCCATAAATATGAAGAAAACAATAACATGTTTATGTTTTTTGGCGGCATTCTTATTGCAACTGATTTATTCACTTCCCAACCCGCTTCTGCTTCTTCCTTCCATTCCACTTATATTCCGACAACGCCATCTGATCGATAAATGGATGAAATAGTAAACAAGCGCCGATCGTATTGTCGATACTAAAAACAAAACAGATCAGACGTGAGCTTTGACAGTTCTAATCTGTGTACACTCAACGATATCTTAGGATCGCGTTATTATTAATATTCTTATTTTTGTTATCACATTAATCCAGGGTATTTACAGTCACATACCTGAATAAACCATGTATCTAGCGTATATAATGTTACAGCTACTCTGTTGTGATACTATTTTCCATGATAAACGGCTGATGCCAGCATTATTATTATTATTAATAACGCAGTAATTGATTATGATACGACTGATGTACAGAATGTCGTTAACGCAATAACGACAATTCGCCATTTTTATAATAAGTGTTGTATTTTAATGTTATTCGCCTGTGGAAACATGCTGCAGTGCCTGTTTGTCATGCTGTCACTAGCTCCGCTGTGACTTGTGTGCACCGTTCTAATTACGGAAAGACAATATGTCACGGACGAATAATAATTTGGATGGACGAACCTGGGCGTGTCATCCGTGGAGGTGTACACACAGAATCACAGGTGTAGCGAATTTCCGTAGGGCAGCTGACAGGAGTGTGTGGTACCGCTGTACACACAGGCAGAACCGGTTTCAGAACCATAATGTCCGTAACGAATTACCACTATATGCGGCGTAATATCCCAGAAGAGCGCATATGTCATCAAACTGGAAAACTGCTTTATAGCATGAGATGTACAGGAAGAATGTGTTGGTCGCAACATCAGGTGGACCCAATGTAGAGGGGCCATGTGAGGACTTCAAAGCGTGTGCCGTAAGTTCCGTGTCGTTGATTCGACAGAATAGTCAACGTAAATCCGCGGCCTTGTTCAGAAGGCGCTAAACCCTGTACGCGTTGTGCAAACATGGAACTGGAGCACTTAAAATATATACACACATACGTTGCCAGACCCCTAACCGATGTCTGACACATGTGCGCGGGAAGAAATGCTGGATAACTCCGTATTTCCCGCGTCAGTGGAGCTGCGGTAAGGACGCTCGTAGCGCACATTCACACAACTACATCCACAATTGGTTAATCTTCACCCATGCCCTCCTTATCCATACTAGATGATATATGCTCCACTGGGTCAAATTTTCACCACTGATGTCAGTTGTAAATGTAAGCCCATGCGTAATCTGTGGTCTGATCTATCGTCTGTGTCCACAGCACAGCCACTCACGGTTTATAGTATTCGGAGTGTGTATTTAACGGTTTTGTAGAAGTTTGTGCTACACGCGATTGTGGGATTAGATATTCTTGATGGCGTAGTAGTGTGCATTTAATTTTGTCAGGAAAATTGCTTGTAATTAATCATGTTTCGCACAAAAAGAGATGTAGATCGCCATGTGCAAGACGTAATGCGAAAGTTGAAGAATGAGAATGAGGTGAGTTCCGCCATTCTAGATTTCGTTACGAAATTTCAATTTCATATTGATTTTTCTGAATACCTTATAGTCACATGTTATGAGGAGCATTCTTTTGTCTACGAATTTATATCGGTACCAAATATTTGTCACACCTACGAGTCTACATTACGTAAATGTGTACGAAGTATGACGCCGGTTCTTCAGGCAAAAGATGTCATATTGCGCAAAAGATGACAGTTTTTTAAAAAATATTTCTGTTTTGTAAAATTTTGACCATAGCTGTCCTTTATCGCAGTGCAGCGGAGGTATATGAAAGGATTTTTTTTTATTTTTATGGGATTCGTTTCATTAAAGTTAAAAGATAAAAAACTGAAAATTATGGGCGTCTATGTGTGGCCCCTGCTGAACGAATGTGTGTGTGTATGTCACACTTACTGTATTACAAGCACTTTACATGTATATCTATGTTCAACCCCAATTTTTTTTTATTTAAGGGGGAAGATACATACACTGGGTATTCCAGTAAACTGTTAGTAAAGTCCCTTCAAATATTGGGCCTTTGACAGTGAAGTTGGGGATTTTGCTTAGCTGTGCATATTTGAAACATTTCAAAATCTTGACTTATATTAACGTTTTCACTAATAACTGGCGGTGTCTTAAATGGGTAGACTTGTACAAGGGTGCACAAATCCCAGGGCACTAAACTTTGTACCATAGTATCTAATACTTGTTGGTCTTAAGTGTGGGACTGTGTGTCACCCTTATGGCACATAGTATTTTGTGGTAACTCTCTGAGTTTATGGAAAATGCGTGCACCCTCACTCTTCGGCATTCTATTTAATTTTTCTGGAATAAAGTGCACCATTTTGTGTTGCTGTTTTCAGGAAATAACCCCTTTATCAAATGAAGACTTAACAGCATCGGTTAAATTATAGTACCTGTAATCATCTTTTCTGCTCAGGTTTACTGGCATCCCCTGCTGTTATAACTATGCTTTATGGCAATGAATCTCAATTTTTACCCCCACCAGACATTATAATGTTTTCTTCTGAAAGTGGTTGTATATTTAGATTGTTGGTGCAGAAGACCATAGACTTTTTAGTCACACTGCTGTCAGAACCTCAAAGCCCTTGATATAAAGTATTTAAATTGTCACCTCATTCATGGACAGAGCCAGAATAAGCTCAGTCATTATGATAATGAGGCTGCAGGCTTATGACCTTTGAATCTTTGAAGCTTTTCCAAAGCATCCAGACTGGCTCCAGCACTGTAACCATATTTCATATAGATACCAGGGGATGTTTCCCTGGCAGTAAAGTGACTGAAGTGAGGTTTAACACTCACTCCTTTGTGTAAACCTGTATTTCTGTGCTGCCATATGCTGTCATGGCATGGCTTCAGTAAGTACAGGGATGGCTTTATCAGGATGTTTTACTGTGTATGTGAAGTAGCAGTGTCTGTATGTGAAGTACAGCCTGTAACCTTTAATAGGATTATTCATCCCTTTGCTCTTTTCTTTGCTTGTTGTTTGTGAACTCTGTAAATTGGAGTGATTGTCATCTGTTGTGATTTTAATATGTAATGTCTGACACTGTGATGTAAGTGTGCTAAACTTTCCCTGATGATGGAACATACTTATCAACATAGTAATTCAGGAATCTTCCATCCTGTACAGGAGGAGTGATTCGCAGCCTTTTTACATTCATGATCTGAAGAAGAAAAAACTGTCTCAGTTCCTATGGTGTGAATATTAATTTTTGTTGTGGAGTGAGAGAGAAAACCAACAAGATGCAACAGTTAACTGTTGGATCTTGTTGGTTTTCTCTCTCACTCCACAATTTGCTCATGATGCACGGTCACAGACACCTAAAGCCTGATTAATTTTTGTTGTTGGAAATATTTGTCTCTCCATTTAGTGATGCTGCTAAAGGGAAGGGAGAAGTAAGTACTAACATTCTGATGTTAATTGTCAAGTGACTTACATATTTTTTTGTTTCTGTTTTATTTTAGAGGAATTTACGTTGCTACAATATTGCCAAGTTGTATTTTGCAATAGGAGAATATGAATTGGCTAGGCGATATGTGTCCAATTATTTGACAATTCGTGAAGATTCTGCCAGTGCACATAAACTCCTGGGTCAGGCATTAGAGCAACTTGGGGAGAAGGAAAAGGCCTTGGCCCAGTACAAATGTTCTCTTGAATTGGAGAGTAAGCAGCAGGATTTGGTACTGAAAGGTAGGGTAAATTATGTCATGTGTACATTACTTAACCATTGGTTGTTTACATACAGCTTTAAACATGAGTTTTGAGATCTTTTTATTTCCGTGTGTATATTTACACCAGCTGTCATTTTAAAACATCCACAGCAGAATATTTTAGAATTTACGTACTTTGAATGTGTGAAGTTTTGAATATGCCCTTGTTTTAAATATAACGGGGGTACACGGTGGCACAGTTGTTGGTGGAGATGCCGCGCTACAAACCAGAGGGTTGCAAGTTCGATTCATTGGAATTTTTGATTGACTTAAGCCTTCTGGCTGCTCTGTAGCTGTGGCGTTAACTGAGCCTCTAACAGAAATAAGTACAAAGTGTGTCTCTTTGGGGTGTAAATGTGGCTGGCGCTCAGGGCCGAGAACTTTGCATCCTTCATGTTCAGATTGTTTAGAAATTCTGGGAACCTAGCCTTCCTGCAGCCCCAAGGGCCTGTTCAGGCCTGTATAGGGATAGCTTTACTTTAATATATGAAGATTTTTTTATTCATCTGTGTTGTATATGCAATTAAAGTGCTTTACATGCTCACTGTCGGAGAGACAGTGAGCATTTGAGCAGCTTGTGGTGCGTTTCAGAATCATCTAGTAGCAATGCTTGCTGTTCCCTGTTGTGTCTGTTGAATGTTTGGACATTGGTAACTCAGATCATGACATTGCCTTCCTGAGGAATGCTGAAGACGGGTGGTCTCTTATCAGGTTGCTGATATAAAGTGCATTGAAGCACACTTGTGATACTAGTAGATGCAGATTATTTGTTTTTGTTGTCATCTTATTTGGTTTCTTTACTTCGAAACAAGTGTGTGCCAGTTTATTAAGGCCTGTGACAAACACCATAATACCTGCTGGCTCCTTTCAATTATCTGGACAAAACTGTAATTCATGCTTCCTTCTCTAAGTCTGGAGAGCCACATGCCAATGCTTGGGGTCTTGCAAGGAGTTAGTCCAATATTTAATTGTTTTTTAGGTTTTCATTTTGGTTCTGGCTGAATTGAATGGCTGTGGATTTGTTCAAATCTGATTTGTTCATGTCAGCTTGCCAATTTTGAACTGAATGCATCATCTGGAAGGTTAAATTTTGAGCATATCAATGTAACTTATGTATATGCATATGGTCACTTTTATTCTAGCACAAACGTGCAGGCATTTGGCAGGCTTTGAGCTGCTGATACCTTTTGAACACAACTTGATCTCTGAATATTTGCAAATAAAATTGTTGTTATACTACATATCTGCAATTACAGCTTTGTCTGGGAGTGATTTATCTGAGGTTTAAGCAAGGGACCTTGACTTGGTGCAGTGGTTTCAGTAAGGGCATGTGGCTCAAATGGCTAGGATCTCTTTCATATAATACTTAGTCATTTTGTGAGAAGTGAGAATTTTTCTTTGCATTTTGTGTCTGGAATGGGTTGGGTCAATCTAACTTCTTGTCCATTGGGAATGGAGTTTTCTCCAGGACAAAGATTAGCATTTTTGTATGAGCAGGGATTATATAGATCTCTACTGTCATGCTGTGTATTTGGCTTAAAAGGTTGTACCCTGAAACAGGAGGTTTTGAAATGTGGACATAACCTCATGTATTTTAGATACATTGTCACTTTGTGACTCGGTATTCACAGAAGTATTACTCTGGATACAGTTCTTAACTGTGTGGGTGGTGTTCTTAGTATGAAAAATGTCAGTTACAAGGTACAGTTAAATAAACTATTGAATTTAAATGAATCCAGCCAGTGGTCTATATTGCTGTTTGTTCATATGACTGGCGGTGCACAACTTCCTTCACTTCTACCCTGGCATTTACAAGAGACGAGGTAGAGCAGGTACTTCTGAGAATGCTCTTCCTTCCTTTCAACTTCTGCATTGTAAACGAGCATCAGGTTTTGTATGTTTATGGTTCCATGCATCGCTGATCTATATTAATAATTGTCCAACAAGATGCAACACAAAGCAGTCTTTTTATTATTCTGCAAGTTCACTCTACATGTTTCATTTTTAAAAGTTTTAAAAGCTTTTAACCACAAAGAGGTTTTTAAAAATTTTTGAAAGGTAAATTTTAACAGACAGTCAGCTGAGATAACCTTTATAACCCAAAATTTTAAACATTTTATTGCCTAATGTGTATCCTACTACTCTACTATGACACTGTTATGAGTAACTGAGTGTATTATATACCTTTCTAGTTAAATACCTTTGCAGTATGACTGGTACCAGAGGCTGTAATTACAGTTTTGTGAGCTCCTGGTGATGGGTGTGGTTGACACCTGAAACATGTAGAGTGAACTTGCAGAATAATGAATAGACTTTTTTGTGTTGCACCTCAGACAATTATTATTATAAAGCATCAGGTTTTTGCTAGGCCCCCACCCCCACCCCATTCCTCTCAGCAAGAAATGTGTTCATAAAGGTAAAGTTCACCATATAACAGTCCATGAAAGCTCAGATGGGGACTAGAATTATAACTCTACGCTTTCTTTAATATCAGAACTATATTTTGTGTGGGTGGTCATCACCATGCCCAGGTCCCTTTACCCTTGGGAAAGGGACCCATTACCCATCGTGTAAGAGGCTGGGTGTGCGCCAGGTCTGGTCTGGATGGGTGCAGAAAACCTTGTCACCACCGTGTTCTGATCACCAGACCATCCAGCCTGTAGCAAGTCACTACATTATCCCAGCCAACAAGCATCTGTTCATAGGTAGTGAAACCTTGTAGGAAACTTGTCTGCTTACTGTGCTGGGTTCCACATCTTGTCATTTTTACAGTATCATTTTTGACAGATGATTGTTGTGAAGCAGTGTTGTACCCAGTATCATTCTCCATCCTATTGATGATATTGCTGTATTACCTGTTTAGTTTTCATGTTTATATACATATCACAGTGCATTATTGGCTGAATAGACTAGTTCATTGTGCTAACCAAATTTTGTTGTATTGTGGCTGTCACGCGATTCTAAATGTATTTTAAAAATGGTTATTTCACTGTATATGAAACTTAACTATCCAGTCAGCATCCTTGAACTTCATTTTAGGAAATACTGTACAGTATAAGCTGGGTTATACGACACCTTCAGGACTAAAGGGTTGCCAGATATTGCAGTTTTCCATATAGCAGAAAAGAAAGTGTAATAAGATGTTGTACCTAATGTGTATGTACTTAGCAACCTCATGGACTGACCATTGAATTTGTCATTTAATATGCCGTCCTGTTTTCCATGCACGTTTTTTGTTGCCTCTTCATTACTGCTTACATAGCCTGATTTATAATAATCCAAAACAGCCACCATCAAGACACGTATTTTGCTTTTGCTGTTTAGACTGTTTGCATATGTACATTTACCCAGTACATGGTCTTTTTCTTATCACCTTTTGCTTTCAGAAGTCTTGGAATCGATGCTGCTTGCTGCTGGTTTATGGAGTAGTGCCATGTAATTAGCCTGTGTAAATTTCTGGTTAATGGAGCTTTCCAGGTTTTGGTTCCAGGATAAACCAGCATATACTGCAATTTATTTGTGTTTGTAGACCTTCAAGACTAATTGACTGTATTTACAGTGTGTCAGCTTCTAGTAGAAAGTGAATCTCCACTGGATGTTGGAAGAGTTCGCTACTGGTGTGAGAGAGCGGAGAAGCTGTTTCCACATCATCCAACAGTGTTCAAACTGAAGGAGCACCTTCTGACTGCTGACGGAGAGGAAGATGCTGCAGAATTAGAGGCTCTCATTGCTTGTAAGCTGATATAAAATTTCGTACAATTCAATTAAATTATCGTGTAGTTACACAGGTAATTGTGCTGTGGCTTTAAACACAGTCCCTCACATCCATTTCCTTCATGCTGGTCTATCATGGATGCAGTCACAAAATTTACTATTTATTCCCCACCCCCTCCACACACCCATACACACAAGTGATGTCTTTTTGGAAATAGTTTGTAATTGTTGCTCATTTTGGTGAATTGTTTAAGACTCTGCCCATGTGAGTATCTGTTTGCCTGGGTGCACTTTGACAGTGTATTTTATGCATGTGTGAGATGTGACTCGGAGAACAGTCCGATCGCATTGCTATCCATGTGTGTTCTGTTGGCATTGTTGATTCATTGCAGAAACATTGCAACATGTGTAGTGCGTTTTGCCATGGATAGTGGCCAAGCCGCATTAAGTGGGTGGACTATCCAAAGTCAGGGTTGTGAAATCATATGTATCATATGTTAAGTTTCTGAAAGCAGAGGTATAATTGGAAATGGTAGAGGAATGGTTGCAAGAAAGGGTGGCACAGTGTTTGGCACCGTGCTAAGCATTGTGTAGGAGTTTGTAAGAAAGTGGGACAGTAAGCAAGTGATTCAGTCTTGGTGAAAGAAGATCAGCATGGGCTACTTCGACATATGCAGAATTCAGTGAATAAGTGACACCTGTCAGAAAAACAGTGACTAACACTGAAGGGATTAGTGCAGGTTTTAAAATATAAAATTAGGCTTTGTCTCTATGGCAGAGGCTGCTGGATATGACCTGCCAGTAATTGGAAGGTCTTGGCTGAAACACCTGGTAAGTGAAATTTCACGGCATGGTATCTATGAAATATCAAGTTTGTGAGTACTCCATGACCTCTGGTACAGACAGTCCCATATCACTGTTCATACTGACCATAAAGTACTGAAGTTTTGTTTGATCATATTTTCCATAGTGCCTTCAAAGTCTGCTTCCACCCTCTTTCCAAAGAGGACAGTATCAAAAATAAGGAGGACAAAAGCGTAGTTCACCTACATCATGAATTGTGTACTAGAAAGGCAAACTTGAATGCTCAAGAAGCTCCATGTGTGGGTAGTTGGTATTGTACTTTGTTATTGATGATGAAAATTAATTTTGTTGTGTATAAATTTGTTGCCTGCTTATGTTTTTCATTCATTAAAATATAAATATTGAAATATAATACATCTGTTTTCTTTAAATTGTCACATGAAAAACTTGTGTTGAAAATTATGGTAGTGGTTTGCATTTTATTGGACCTGAATTTGACTATGCTTTTACATGGTATTGTAGGAATTGAAGGTAGCACTTGTTAAGAACTAAGAAAAAGTATGCACTATATTTGTAAGTGATTATGACTTGATGCTCTCTAGTTTAAAATCAGTTTGTCATAGGGAAGAAGGAGATGCCTATAAGTCAAGCCATGGTAATTGTTTTGTGAGATATTGCAGTTATTTGAGGTGGGTATTATGTTACATTGCAGCTGAGCTGACAGCAAGGCCTACAGATGTTTCACTGCGTATACGCTTACTCAGACTGTACTTGGATACGGAAAGGGTGACAGATGCCTACAGTCATTCTGTTGAGGTAGAGCTTCATTCGGTGCCCTGTTTTAGGGATGAGCTTCAGTGGTATGACTGCCTTATTGATGTTTTTGAGGTTTGTGTCTTTAAATATTATCTACTGATTGAATTTTAATTACTAACTTTCAGAATATCTGAATGTAAATGCAGTTGTTATAGGCTTGTGCAGGGGTGTACAAGTCCCAAGTGCCAGGTCAACATGGTGGCTAAACTTGATACAGAGGTGCTTAGCATTTGTGGATTTTCGGTATTGACTTTGCTTCATGTCGCCCTTCTGGCACATAGAATTTTGAGGTGGTCCGTAGATTTTTGGAAAATTTGTGCACCCCTGGCTTTGTGGTTTATGTGATGAACAAGTTCTCAGCAATAGGTCTTCATCAGGAAACTTCTGTCACTAGTATTTTGTTCAGATTTATAGTCTTGGAGTAAAATCCTTGTCAGTGTCTGTACATGTGAAAAACTTCCTTCCATGTGAAACTTGGATTTTGACATTCTTTGACGCATTGTATTTCTGTCATTATTTGACACTTTATATTATCGCTTCAGATTGTAGATGGATAGATTTACTAGTTGAGCAAGATATACATAATGTTACAGTATAATACATATGGTGCTGCACCTGCAAACACCAGGTTTTTGGCAGTGCGCAGCCCATTCAACCTTAATAAATAGAAATGCCACTAATCTGCTCGCAGTAATCTAATATGTTATAGTAGGTGCAACCATCACAATGCCTCCTCTTCTTCTCCTAATTGTTTTGTGTTGTGCTCCCACTTAGACCTGACTGTACACATCATATTAATGTTACAGTTTGAATTAGCAAGGAAAATTCTATTCATTTTTGGTTTGTAGACGTATCAAGAAGAGAATCATGAAAACTGTAATTGGGAATTCCATCTACATTATGTGGGTGCGTTGGAGCGAGCTGCATGTCTCAGTCTTCAGGAATATCAAACAGGCATTTGTCGTAGCATTGCAGACTGTGTGCAGGCATTGTTCAGGTATGGCTTGATTTGGACTTTATATAACAGAGACAGTTTGTGAGAAACTGTGAATATGAGTCAGACTGAACCACAGCTATGTTTATTTAATCATTTAACATAGATGGCTGAGTATACTTGTATCCAGGTGCATTTATCTTGTCAGGCAATGACTTTGCACACAAATGATTCATGTACAGTTGTATTCTTGGGACAGTTATAAAACATGTTTCATCTCACTTTTTGTATATGCTGTTAAATATTTTATTAGAGTGTGCTTTAACGTCTTGCTTTGCCTTGTAGTTGCAATATGTTTTGTTGCTTAGCATTATGATTAGACTAATAATATAGTTCTTCCATCTGTTTAAACATTTCAGCTACATGTCATGTGGTGAAAGGAAAAATTCACAACTTCATGTTGAGAGGAATAATTATTGGGCTCACAAGAGCTTCTGGTATCATGTCACTGTTTTGTTTCAGAGTGTGCACTTGTCAGTCAGTATCCCATTTCATTTGTGCATGTTTGTACGCGTGTGGTGCCAATATTTTTATTTATTTAGTTATTTACTGCAGTTGGGTTGTTACCCGGTGGCAGTGGTTATTTTACATGTAAACAAAACATGAAATTGGTTACTACTAGATTTAAGTCGGGAGGGCTACATGAGAAGCATGTAGTGGCAACT
>Ga0136643_10002625_pt1 | contig 23520 bp, 10 predicted proteins | sample TergutLab28metaG_FD_96883 | JGI IMG/M metagenome (GOLD analysis project Ga0136643, IMG submission 96883) | Labiotermes labralis P1 segment gut microbial communities from Petit-Saut dam, French Guiana - Lab288 P1 (version 3) (version 3) | ecosystem: Host-associated > Arthropoda: Insects >... | reverse complement strand
TGTGACTGTGCTTGAGTGTCCTCTGACAGTCGTATTGCCATGTGACTGTGCTTGAGTGTCCTCTGACAGTCATATTGCCATGTGACTGTGCTTGAGTGTCCTCTGACAGTCATATTGCCATGTGACTGTGCTTGAATGTCCTCTGACAGTCGTATTGCCATGTGACTGTGCTTGAGTGTCCTCTGACAGTCGTATTGCCATGTGACTGTGCTTGAGTGTCCTCTGACAGTCGTATTGCCATGTGACTGTGCTTGAGTGTCCTCTGACAGTGACAGTCGTATTGCCATGTGTTTCCTTCCATGTCACAATTTTATTTTGTCAGCACTAAATAGTACTGTGACGATGTGATTGTATTTAAATGGATTTAAACTGTATGTGAATTCAAATAAAATTGTAAAGTTCTTTTAAAAAAAAATATTAATTATTTTAAGTCACCACACATGAGCAAGAAATTTGATTGAAGGTAATGGGGAGCATACTGTAGTTGGACATATAAAGGAAATGGAGAAGGATGTGCAACAAGAACTTATCTTCTTCACCTTGTACTATCCATGGGCTTAAGTAGAGAAGAATAAACTGAATTCAACATGTAGCAATCAGGGCAGAAGCAAGCAAAGCATTAAATTACAAAAACATGGAAAGATACAAGACTGGACTGAAGAGGTTACAGATAGGGGCTTTTGTGATGGTGGTGGTGATGATGATGATGATGATGAACTGTTGGGTTCTATTATGCATTCTTAAACCACTCAACAAGGTCACTGTACTTTGGACTTTGTTAACATAAAGCAAAATAATTATTTCAAACAGAACCTGTAGTGCACAGTCTGAAAATTTACAGTAGAATTCCATTTATCTGGATCGGTTTGGCCCTTCAGGTAAACGTTTCCTTATTGTACTTGTACTGCATCTTATTATGGCTTCAATTTTTCCCCCGGTTGTCAACTACATATAAGGAATTATGTATAAATGTTTTATTTGTATGTAAATACACATGTAGCCTAAAACAGCCGTATGTTAGAAATGCTTTTCCACTGCAAACTGCCATTGTAGCTTTCGTCAAAGAAAAATCCAGTTATCCAGATTTTGTGCATATCTGGATGGCCCGCCATCGCAATCAATCTAGATAAGTGGAATTATATTGTATTTCAAAAGACTCTGCAGGTGTGTGTGTCATCTATCTCCATAAACTTCATATGACTATGTCCATGGTTCATTGATTATCAGTGCCAGATACTTAATTCTATAGAATGAAGTCCTTATTGAGAAACTGTTAAGTCATTTAGGTACATAAGAAATCCCCTGCCCTTCATGGAACCAAAATTTTTCATTACCATTTTAATAACAGACTGTCACTGGGCCCTGTCCCAAGTTTGATGCATTCAGTCCATACTTTCATAGGTAAGGTAAAGGTACTACAGGCCCAGATGGTTCCAGGAGGTTGAGGCTTCCAGATTTCGAGACATTTGGCACATGAAGATGGTCAGGTTGTCAGCCTTTTACATTTACCACCTTAACACCCCAGGAGGAAATATTGCTGGTACTCATCTCTGCTAGAGGTTGAAATTACCACAGGGTCATAGTGCAACTGGAAGGATTATGTCAATGAAAAATTCCTGGGACACCATCAGGAATGGAACCCACGAATTGCTGGCTTGTTACACAGTGCCCCCCCCCCATTCATTTATACTTTCCATACTATCCAATCTAATGTTACCCCTACATCTACTTCTGTTCTCCCACAAGGTGTCTTTGCTTTAAATTTGCAAAACAGAGGTTTAGGTAAATTTCTCTATCTTCCATGTACTTGCCACATCCTCCATGATATGATCAATCTAGTAATATTTGGTGAATATTACTAATTATGAAGCTCCCCATTATAACATTGTTTTGAACTCCTGTCCCTTTATCTCTGTCAGACCCAAACATTCTTCTCACACATCCTGCATCTAGTACTGCCCTTCTAGTGAAAGACAAAGTTCCACTCCATAACAGGTAATATTACTGTTATGAAGCTGAAGGCATCCATGTGTAACTACTATACTTTAAACTCTATAAAAATATCACTTTGCACTGTCAAGTATGTATTCATTTCCATCTACTTCATTTGGTTTGGGCACCATGTTACTGATGGCAGCACATTAAAATGAACAAAGTGGGTTGTCTCTGTTGACATATCAGTCTGCCTGAAAATCTGTTCTCTGGTTAAAACAATTTAAGGAGACAAGCATATACATGATAATACTCTAAGTCTACCTCCTTATAAATAAGGATACAAGGCAAAAAGTAAATACTACCTTACCATTTCTTAATTTAACATTTCGCCTCACTTAAGTGTGCAATAAATCTGAAGTGCTGAATTTAATGTATTCTTTCCTCAAATCAATATGATAATTTAAAATCACTGATATGTTGTATACTACAAACCTTTGGTGCTGAAATGCTGAAAGGAGGCACCAGGACATAAAATTATTCTGCATTTTGTATCAAACTGAACAAGCCTTCCAGTTACCTGTGATCAATAAGAATTATACAATTAATTAAGATACAGGTTAAACTATGTCTGTGAATATACACAGAATGGATTAAGTTGTGAGACTATTTTTATACATAATAAAAACATTCTTACTGACAGACAAAATGATTTGCCATTCCAGTGGTAGTAACAATAAATTTAATGTACCTGACAGGTACACTGCTGGCTGCCAGTTTCTTGTAGCACAAAATATACAACCACCTTACATCACTGAGGAAAGCTGGAAGTGAAAGATAAAACACACCACTCCACTCCAGTAGTATACACCACAGACAACTTCGTGTTATCTCTGTATATGTAAAGTAAGGTAACATTTAATTTTTGGTACAGAAACAATCTTCAATCCAATCACGTGCTTTGAGATTCAGTACTTCATGGCTGGAGGATATGAAAGTTTTAAAAAATTGTTGAACAGCTTAAACTTAAAAAAACTTATATCCAGTGCACCATACATTTTGTGAAAACTACTGAGGATAGAAATAACTGTTCTAAAGAAGAGTGTTGTTCATAACCTAAGTTTCCATTTCATGGTCAGTGTGTAGTAACAAAGAATACATTAAAGTACAGTGCTTGTCACTAAAATGTACAAGGAGTACCAAGTTTTTGACAAAACAACCACATACTTGACTTACAGATAATATAGATTGGTTTTTCATACATTATTAGACACTGGATGAAGTCCTACAATTTGTGCACCAGGAGTTGAGTGCCCAAGAAAATGAGGTAATTTTTCTTTTAGATATCCTGAAAACAAACCCACAGAGTAAAATGTAACATGTAAACATGCAATGTTCACCACAGAATGCATTCGTGTAAAAGTAACTTCCATACAGCAAAAAAATAGAAGAAATGATATAAAAGCGTAAGAATACTTACATGTGAAAGTATGTTACAAACAGACATGCACATAGAGCTTAAAACTGTGCAGTGCTCAGTTTTGTCTTTGATAAGCGTAATTTAAGTAAAATTATATAAACATCATTCTGGAGCATCAGCATCAGATTTTATATAAGGCATATTTGATTTTAACTGTGCCACAGAAGAAATGGTCAAAAATAAACCTCTCTGCTGGGATGGCAGTGAAAGTGTTTAATAAATAACCTTTAGGCCAACACAGCAAATACAGTAAGGTCACATTCTGCACGTTCTGATATAACCTTACCATCAGCATGTCAGGATTTGTACTGTATGCACTTTGTTTCAGCTAGCTGCGATAGCAGAGTGACTACATTGAGGGCTGGACGTCCAAGAAATTGTCCTTCAGTTACTGGCAGGGATAAGAGATTTCTCTCTTGTCTGTTAGTGTCCACACCAACTGTGAGGTCCTCTCAGCCTCCTATTCATTGGGAGCAAGGCCTCATGCCTGGGGGTAAAGCAGCCAGGTCATAAATTTTACCACCAACTCCAATCATGTGCCAAGATTCAGAATGAATGCTACTACCTCTATACCTCCACTTCATTGTTTATACAGGGAAAATTTTGTTTCCCCAAGATTTGCTGCATGTCACCCAGCCCAACCTCATCATTCAATTACTACAATATTAGAGGAGTAGTATATACTATGAAAATTCTAATAACACACCTTCCTTCATTGCCGTGCTTGTATTTCTCACCCTTAATGCCATCCCGACCTTATGCCCAGCCTACAGACCTATGACAGAAGAAAGTCAAGCAATGATTGAAGTAGGATACCGTTGTACAACTGTTTTCTTTTATTTACTAGTCCCTTCAGCTACTAAGATCTGCAATTAAACTAGGCTAGCTGGATTTTGTTAACTGCAATTCCTTTAAAACAAACGGAATATGCATACTACCATGACTTTGATACCGTGTACCATCCCCTCCAGTAGCACGGTCACCATAGGAGAGTAATATTGGACAATGGTACAAAAAATATCCCCTTCAGCTTAGTGCTATACAGTATTGTTTATATAACTGATCTTGCATTAAAATTCAGATCATGTAGCAGCTGTCCAACATAATGTGTGTTTCAAGATTTAATGACAGTGGTTCAAGCTGTACTCTCCAACATAACAAAATAATATGAAATTGGATCTCTTCATTTGTCAATCTGGAAACAAGGATGAAACAACCACTAGCTGACTCTAATCTGAAATCCGAAGACAAATTATCACATAAAGCACCTGTTACTGGATATAGAAAAAGAGACATTACAGTGATCAGTGAAGATGTATTGCATGTAAATAGAAAACAAAATCCAAGTCAAAAATAAAAAAAAAAAAAATCACAAGAATAATTAAGCAAGTACTGTATTTCAACAAATTATTGGATGTGTTGAGTAACACCATTTACATTATACATTTCATTAATGCTATGTATATTGAGCCATTACAAGTATTGACTTATATTGGAGGTTACCCTGAACCTCAAAACATTCCACTCATTAAACAAAAACATCCTCTCACTTCCATTCCAACAACCACCATATCAGTGAAAGTCTTCTGTAATCCTTTCCTGATCAATAATTGCTTGAACACTGCACATTTGTTAGGAAGTATAACTCATTTTATATTTGCCATGCCATCAGTGGGTTTTACACTTTTGTTATGCAAATTCATTTTTACTTATTCACTGGAGGTGGGAAGAAATGGAGGCTTAAAAATACAACCCATTTTACAGAAAATTTCTCTTCTCATTGGCTGATATTTTGTACACATGAACTTATAAAAAGAATCATCTAGGACCAAATTACTGAGAGGAAATTCAGTTTATGTTTATTCAAACTGCATTTCAATATGAAGATACATCGAAACCAAATAACAACAATCATAATGTCCTGAGGACGTCAACACATTGCCTCTCTTTTCCATCCTTCGGTTGCCACTATAATGTAGAACATTTATTAAATCTAAAGGATACCTTTGGTTACTGTGAAGGCATATTTCACTCTTATATGGTTCAACAAACAAGCAATATTCAGTAGTCTACAGCAAATAAATTAATACTTCTCAGTGGTTTTCTATAAAGTTCAATTCATGGACCCATTAAGTCAGTCATGCAGAAAAGTTTTCAACACACTGCTTTTCTTTCTGGGCCCAGATGTGTCCTGTAAGCATTAGTAAATTGTAATGGGCCAGCATGACAATTCTTGCCATAGGCTTTGCAGTACACTGCCAAGGCATCAAAATAAGCAAAAATATTCTGCTAACACACCTCTCTGATGAACATTTTTCAGTACACAGGATGCAATTATTATTCAAATAGGTACAAACATAGAAAGGGTATTTTATTTTGAAAAGATCACCTCAAAATTATGCTCAAGAAACTACAGAATACATGTAGATCCTTCCATAGGACTAAGTGAATGCACTCTTGACATCAGAAGTCAATCAAAGTCTACCAACACTTACAAAGATCATGTTCATTTACTATTGGATGATTAAGTTAGGACTGCCTCATAATACAAGTACATAGTGTTCACTTTGTAATCTTTTCATTTGTACCTAATACATATGAGCATACACAAAACACTCAATGACCAATGAACTACCAATAATCAATGTTCAGTATGTCAACAGTAACAAAGATTATACTGAGGGGAGTACTTGTACAAATGCAGTCCTTACATGACCAAATTCAATTTCACAGCTATTTAATTTCTCAAACATTATATAGGCACTTCAGAACAGTACACAGAACCCACTGCCTGGTGTGTGTGTGATACAAAACACAGACACTCTCTGGTTTATGACACTTTGAAGGAACTTAGTATGGAGATCAACATCAAAATTTAAAAATCAGTTTGTTTCATACTGGAAAATACAAATTACTACTTAATATAAAGTCATAAACACACTTCCAAAAATATTTCAAATAAAATCATAGTCTGTATTACAGTACCTTACGTCCTCTCTAGAGCACAAAAACAATAGCCCCTTGGAGGCTACAAAGCTGGAACCTCATCTTCATACCTTAAATGTCTAAAATGATGCAACAAAATATGCCCTTTCACTTATTTTACTAATAAAAAGTAGGTGATTATTTAAAATCCATATGTCTGACAGCTGATACACACAACTTGAGTCTGAAACTTAGTTATGAATTCCAGTACGCACAGGCAAAGCACAAGGTGCCCAGCAAGACAGTAAATGGCAAGTTTACATCCTTAATGAATACCTGTATTTTCGAACTCTTACATCCATTTTAGGGTCAACTGACTTGTATGCTTCTGCTATGTACACATCTTGGAAAATACAGATGAAAATATTTCACATTACATATATGACAAGGAACGAAAATATGAGAGGAAAAGTAAAATAAATAAAATAAATCACAAAATTATAGTTTCAAACAATACTGAGCACTTTTATTAATTTTCACAGAATATGGTTTGCATTCTTGGCAGAACCTACCTGAAATCTAGGGTAGAACTGATTATCAAATATAAAAGATTTTTCCCTGGAATTCCACAGTTCCTCCAACCAATACCAGGATGGAATATGAACTATAAAAGGTTCATATGCAACATCTCATTCACTTCTGATTCATCACTGCACCAGTCACCTCCTTTTCTTACTGGCTGCAACAGGCCAGACTTCTGCCCACTGATGAACTAACCACTTTGGTGAACATAACCCCTCAAACTTGGCAAATCACAGCTTTGAACTGGAAACACTTAGTGATCAGAGAAAGCTTCGAACAAAATCCATTTACATTAATTTAAAAAAAAAAATCCCAAAAAGAATGATGTTTATCAAAAAGGTCATTTGTTGCAATTATATCCATTTTTGGTACAACTGAAGAGAGAAAAACTTTTCAGGGAGTGGAAGTATGTTGGGAACTGAACAAAGCATTTTCCAAAGAAAATCTGCCAGAATGATATGAGTGAGCAAGACACATCATTTATGTCAGTGCTGCCCAAACTTCTTAACTTGTGCACCCCTTTCAGCTTCAAAACATAACCATGGATCCTCACATACCTGCTCACTTATATATAGTGTCCAGATTATGGGTATCCAAAATTAAATATTCATATCACAGAAATGATTTTTGACAGATGCTGACACATACCAGTAGCATATGTATCAATACACTGCATGATTTGACCTCAATCATAAAGACTGTCGCTTGTTGCGCATGTACAGGAAGTTCCTTAATTAGATATTCTAATGGCCATACAAAATAAACACATTACCAATTAAAGAAATTCTTCAATTGTTTTTAACAAATTATTCCTTTAATTTAAAAAAAAATAAGTATACTTCAACACTACAGGAATGTGTCTATGGGTCCCCTGGGAATTGGTTGCAGATCCAACGGGATCTGCGAAGAACACTTTGGGAACCACCGATTTATATCATATCTGTAAGTGATGACAATCAGGAGAAACAATTTAGTTTCCTTCAAGCCTCTTCTGATTGAGATTACAGTAGGCCTGTCCAACTCCAAAAAGCTGTATACCATATTACACACATCAGCATATTCTGAACCAATGTACAGCAAAATCCTTGAAAATTAACAGTTCCTACAAAGGTAAAGTAACATCACACACACAAAAGTAATCTAAAATATAAATAATACCACAGAATTATGTACATCGGAACTTCACACTTTCATTTGCCCAGAAGAGTACACAATTATTACAAAAGAAAATGAGCATTATAAATTGTCTGCCTAAGTACATTTCATTGAATAGAATTTGTGTTTTTAGTGCTGAAACTATGCATATTCTTTATAACTTATATCTACAGCACCACAAGAAAGGGAGAACAAATTAAGCAGTATTAACAATCACAGGGATATGGAGGTAGAGTTACGTACAAAGGTACACACGTTTAAATCAACATTTATTTAAACTGGATATTTTGGTGTGGGTGTGAATGTAAAAATATATATGGTAAGAAAATTAAGTTCCCAAAAAGCCCCTGTAAAGGTTGTGGCTGCTACCTACATATGACGAGTACCTGGCATCTTTGAAAGCCTCCTTGCACAGCAGCACACTCAGCGAATTGGAATTTTCCACTGTTTCAAGACAATGCTGGAACCCCTCTTCTGGAATGTTCATCATGATGGCCAACATATGTCCCTAACTGTTGACAATATGGTCCTTAGAGGCAGTCTTCAGTTTTGGGACTAGCCAAAACTTGCATGAGGTAGATGATCTAATTTTGTAATCAATTTTTTTAACCCCAAAAATTCCCAGTCAGCCAGCATGTCATGAGGAATGGCACTGTCACAATGCAAGATCCAAACACAGGGAAAAGTCCAGGTCTTGCCCAGTAAACACCACCACAAAGCCTTTCCTGTATTTCCAAGAAATGATGCTAGTTCAATTTGGCACCATTCAAGAAACTCAGAAAACAATGCCTTTGTTTTCAAAAAACCTAATCAGCACTCTCTCCACTTGGGCTATGACATGCTGGCATTTTTTGGACTCCAGGATGCTTTTTCTACTGTGTGATTTGGCATTTCATTTCTGGATCATACTGATTCCACCATGATTCACTGCCTGTGATCAGGGCCAGATTAAGGGGTGGGCCTGCTAGGCAGCTTCCCACAGCACCAACCTTTATTGGGCACTAAAACAACACAGAAAAAATCACAAATATGGTGCTAGTGAGCCCTGGTTTCCAAACCTGAGAGAAATTCTCTTAAAGTTTTCTACATTGTGGGCCATGTGCCCTCAGACAATTAGCCAGCCCTGCTCCAAGCTGAAAAAGTTTAAAGAACATTGGTCTGAAGAGGAACTGAATCTGTAACCTACCTGAGATACCCACATCTGGGCCTGTGATAGGTCTACCACAAAAAAAAAAAATTGGTTCTTTTGGCCAACTGATGAGAGAAATCACAACACACAAACAACACTCAAGAATGTGACAACCATCCTGAACAGCTTTCCAGAAGAGGGATTCCAGCAATGTCAAAAACAATGGAAATCAATGACTCACTAAGGGTACTAATATGCAAGAGTACTCATTCAGAGGACACAGGAACTACTGGTGTGGAAGTTATTAAATACAGCTTGCATGAGGGTTTTGTGGGAACATAACTGGCACACCTCGTTGCCCCTGTGCTTATGCAGAACACCATGCAAGAATATAGATGACATGGAGTCAATATAACAAGCCAGTGGCTTCACTGCTGGGTATACAGCCACTTGTGTGAAATGGACATGCTGACAATGACATAAATCCCTGCCCACCCCAGTAACCATGGTCTGCCTCGTATTCCAGTCCATTTTCATTCTCACTAATCAACCCGCAGATTTCCAGCCAAACAGCCCTTATACACCTGCGTGCAACATATTCAAAAATAAAACAAAACTTTATATATTTCTGAGGGCACCTGGTTTATTTTTAGATAAGCCCAGTAGGCAACAATACTCATAACCCAAGGACATTTCAATTTCGCTTGAAACAGAAGTCCAAAAACTCAACTACAACATGTAACACAACAATGCACATTACACTACACTACTAGGCACACTTCTCTAACTGATGTGCTATAAGCCTTACCTTTTCAATGCTTTCATCACTTTTACATCATATGGCCTTCACAAATAGTCTTCAGGCCTACAGACAAAAGGTTTAAGTTGTGGGGAAAAAAGGGTGGGGAGACAATATGGCAACAACACTCACCTGAATCTACAATATGTACAGTAACCTACACTTGTTTATTAAAAAAATGTTTGCTAGTTAATAGCATGTGTCATTTCCAAAATGACTTGATGAGGTTGAGCATTTCTGAAATGTGATATACTTTCAAACTTCTTGTCCACAAAACCCACTCTCAAAACACAATAATAATAGGGGCTCAGTTGATGAACACAAGACAGCCTTTGTGTGTTTCATATGTAAGGGAACAAGCATTACAATAATCTCAGAATGCTTTGAAAATATCAAACTGGACATGTGAAAACCCTAACACACCAAACACTGTGGTGTTATTGAGACTGATGTGGTATTCAGCATTCAGTATGTTTGCCAAATGCCCATCCTTCATACACTTCTCTCCACACACACACACACACACACACACAAGTTAAAGGTTGATGCAATTTCTTACTACCTGCCAAACCTACCAGAGTATAGAGAAAAACTGTGACTACTGCCAACCCTCTTCTACATCCCTTTATATTATTTCAAAATGTCTGAATGAGCATTTGCTTTGCAGCCAAACATTCCTGCTAAGCTCATCCATAGCCAACATCATGCTGTCCACTAACTGGCTACAGCCTGGTTGTGTACTACCAATGTGCAAAAAGAAAGAACTAAATATTGATTCAGACCCTTCACACACATACACACACCTGTTTCAGGTTTCTGTGACCGTGCATCGTGAGCAAATTGTGGAGTGAGAGAGAAAACCAACAAGATGCAACAGTTAGATGTTTATTTTTACTGTTCGAACAGTAACCTTCACAGTGCTCACACCCTACAAGGCAGCGCCCCACAACCGCTACCAACCACATCCAGCAGAACCAGCGCAGCACAACAAATGCAGTAACATACATCTTGTTCTCCTGAAGATGGGCATAATGATGCCCGAAACATGTTGAGAAATTGTTAAAAATAAACATCTAACTGTTGCATCTTGTTGGTTTTCTCTCTCACACCTGTTTCGTTCAGTGCAAGGTTTAGGCTTCAGAGACACGAGATGTTACTGACAGTTAGTGTGCTCCACCACCCCTCACTGACATTGCAGATGTGATATCTGAATAACACGTTAAATGCAGAAGTACCATACAAAATTGCTCTCATTTCTTAACCCTTCATTTAATGTTAATCTACAGCATCCAACAGCACCTCAAGATTAAGATCTGTCCGAAGAAGGACAAAGGACTTGATGTTAATGTAAATATGCATAAACAGAGTGATTAATGGCTTGTGGACATTACTGCAGGAGACGATTTCCAAGGTCTTTGTGATCAAAAAAGTTAATATCAATATGGGTCCTATTCTCAATGGTTATGGAGTGATGGGTGTGTTATGTCAAATGCGCTCCTGTGAAACACGCAATGCACGTCACACTATGTGACTTTGAACAAGCTGGGGCAGGAACAGTCAGTTGAAGCCTTTATTCCCAACTCACACTCTTCACAACTGAGTGGCAGGGTTGAGTTGCGGCCAGCAGTAACATTTTCAAAAACCTGCTTAATGCACAGGCCTGTGTCAACTGACAGCCATTTCATGAAGTTAATACTTTAAATATGTTAGTTATTATACATGTTTATTATTTCGTTCCATTTATTTTCAATACTTGTTACCTTCTATTCTAAGTTTCAAGCAGCCATAACTCCAAAACCGTCCAAAATCAGACACATTTATCTGAACTTTTTTGATCACAAGGACCTACAAAGTCATCTCTTGCCATGTCCATAAATCTTGAAACATCCTGTATAAGCATGCAAAAGGGTTCGTAACAGCAGAAGCAAATTTTATACACACACAGCTGCACACTTATAGATACTTATCAGAGAATTAAATATCTCTTAAATATATCCTCGTTCACAGAACACGCTTTGAATTCAGCAGTTGCACCACATTTCAAAAGGCACTCCATGGGGATGATGCAGCAAGAAGAAAATGACCGCTTCAAGTGTCACACCACCCATGTCAATGAAACATCTACATGTGTAGTCAAAATTGTTGAAACCAGTCAAAGAGCATATATTATATATTTATCACAATTTTGTGTGTTATGCTGCTCTAAACAGGGCCCCAGAACAATGAAATGTTACATTTTACTATTCACACTGGAAGAGGGAAAAAGGAAGAATCCTTTGTAAGAATTTTCTGCTGCATACTCACTTGTTGTCACATCTTTTTATTTGTTTCTGTGATCAGAAACAGTGGTACTTTCCAATCCTTCATACAGTTTTATGAAGATAATATATCAGTCTTTCAACTGCATAACACATTACATTTCCATTGCCTGTAACTGAGTAGTGGAACCCAATGGAAAGTTTCCAACTAATCATCCAATACAAAATTCACAAACCACTGCCCAAAGAAGGTCAAATATCACAGGTCAACATGCCATGAAGGAAATACTTAGTCCATATGCAACAACTTGGAAACCATCTTCTTACAAAAAACACTTGATACCAGGTATTAACTTCAGAATTTTTCTGTTTCAGGAATAAGTAACACCAGTGCAAACCCTACATGACTTGATGATACAATACATGTGAGGAAGTTTCCAAATTTCTTACAGGTGGTATTCATATACTGCCTTTTCATGCCATCTGCATGAACATACAGTAACTACTTCCTCAGTCACACCTGTAGATGTGATAAAGTTTTTTATTTTTACAGTATGTAGGTAATAACGCAGATTTTGTAGAAAGGTAAGACTGTGTACGACAAGCTATGCAAATGAATGTTTGATGATGCAAGGGCTTACACTATTCGTTTTTATTTTACAGGGGCCCCACTGCATGACTCATTACTTCACTGAATAAATACCAAAATTACACAAGACTGCTCTGACAACATTCAAAACAGTCTGCTCTACAAAGCATATAAAATGCCTTCAAAGTGAATCTCTAACATACTTATATAATTACCTTAGAGACTAACAAAACTGTTCATGATTTACAGTTAATGTAAATATAAAACCACAATACATAATAACACAATATACAAAAATGTAAACATACATTCATGCCCCAGCCAGGAATTTAACCCGGAATGCAGCAACTGCACATCAGCTACCACACTGGCTATTATAAAATATTTTATGTGATGCCTGAAATGTACATAAATATTATACACACAAACAAACACACACACACACTAAATTTTTTTTAAGATAGAAAGGTTATGCCAAATGGAGAATTTTAGTGTTTCCATTGTTGATTATAATGGAGCTTCAGCATTGTAACATTTCACTTACATGGCTTAATGATCAGCAATATTCCATTACATACATACACCAGTTTAAGTACGGTGCAGAAAATGCATAAAACTTATTAAAATATGATAATTATTAATGGAGTTTCATCCCTGCATTTGGTGATCTCCAACTCTGCTACACCACATTCTCCCTCTTCAGCTGGCCATCACACTGCAGTTACACTGCTGTTGAATTTATTGTAATATAAATGACTGATGAGGAAGACAGGACAGAGAAATCCAAACAATACTGTATAACTGTAAACATACTAATTTTGCAGTGTGCGTAGTAACAGCCACCATAACAGCCCATGTGAATACAACCTGGCAATTCACCATACCCTCAGCTTCCTATATTGGAAAAGGAAGGGGGACACATTGCCTTAGCTGAGAACATGAGCACAGTACCCTGACTCCCATGTAAGTTCTAAATGCACTTTGGTCAAGTGTGATAGCAATGGAGTTCTTGCTAGCAATGAATATGACATAACAGACACATACTTTTGACAGCCTTTCCGATCAGTAAGGACGATGCAACTGAAAATATGTTATTGCAGATGCATAAATCTATGCCTACTAGTGAAAGCAAACCGTTGTTCATTGCAAACATCTCAGATTATGTCCCAAACTCTGCCTGACAAGCAGAAACACACAAAACAGATTCCACTACTAGCTAACATAGTGAAAGCACACTGGGTGGTCTGAATTAGTGTGTTGGGTGGGTGGGAAGGATAACATTCAGCAGGCATCCATAATGAAACTAGCTAGAATGCCAATACCTCATCAAAGTCTCATTTTCAAATGTGCAAAATTAAAACTACAGATTAGCCAGAAACATCCAGCTCTTTACATATACCTGGAGTATGGCACAGGTAGTCAAACTGATGCTGTTAGAACAGTCAACTCTCTTCCACGATTCTATGTAGATCGCCTGTAACAGGTGTTACACAACACAGCCTGTCCACCAGTGAGGAGGTCCAGTATTAATGTTCTTACCCTTCCAAAGGTTACGACATAACGTGCATGTACTGTGCTACACTGTAAGGGACATGAATAACATATCACATATTTCAGGCCACTTATTAAAACAGTTTAACACAGTAAAACACAAGAGGATTTCTGTTGCTGTCAGTTCTGGAACATTTTTTTGTCATAAAAGAACAAAAGAAAATAAAATCAGTGACTTCAGTGAAAGGGATGCAGCCTGTAACAGGCATTTTGCATAATTTATTTTTTTATATAGCAAAGAGAACTGTAGAGACAGTATATTGCCTTTAGACTCTGAGCAAACATGACTAGCACAAAATAAACCAAGGTACAATTTAACAAATTCTTGGCACATATGCTGTTTTCTATAGCTGCACTTGCCTTGACTTGTCCTCTGATAAACAGACGCATTAATGTTAAAAACCAATAAACTGAAATTTCTTCCATCTTACAAACTTTATCAAGATGACAAAGAAAGGAAAACTGCAGCTTCCCTTTCAAATAATCTAGAATATGCACAACATCACAATTAACCACGGCATGAAGTGCCAGCTACGTACAAGTTCAAGCACACACTTCACAATTATAAATTACTGTTTTAGGATATGCTGTGGACAGTTCATGCACAAACATACCAGATTTTGTCAAAGAAAAATAAGACCTCATTTGTCTTTTTTTTTTTCAAGAACAAATAGATCACTTACTATAGTAAAAGAAAGGTGTTTTAGTGGGACTCACAAGAAACCATCTTCTTGCACAAAGCATTTACTGTTACAGTTGGTATTACCACAGTTTCAAAAGCCCCTACTGCAAGCAAGCAACATGAACACAGTCACAAATTGCGCCTACATCTTGTCGATTTTAAATGTCACTGGTAGGTTGTGTAACTATTTATCCTACCAGTTTCAGCCACTACAGGGCACAAGTAATTTTTTTTACATGAATAGCACAATACAACAAACCTCCATTCGGTGTAATGACACTTTTGATTTCCTGACATAAATTTATTATAATGGGTTTTGTTCAGACACAGAATTGTTGCCTATCATGTGCAAGTTACTGAACAAAGATGTTCACTGCAGATATTTAGCATCAAATGAATGCCATTTAGTAGCAGAGACAATCTGCAATGTCTTCAATTTACAAAGTGGCATTGTTGCAAATCTGATTTTCTTAACAGTTTTTAGGTGTGTATGCATAATTGTGAAAAGTGACTATTAGCTTTGCCATGGCCGTCTGTCTGTCTGTCTATCCATCCACATGGAACAACTTGGCTCCCACTGGACAGATTTTCATGAAATTTGATATTTGAGGATTTTTGAAACTCTGTCAAGAAAATTCAAGTTCCAAAAATACATGACAAGAATAATGGGTAGACCAATATACATTTTTGATCATATTCTGTTTAGTTCTTGTAATAATGAAAACAGTTTTAGACAAACATCGCAGAGAAAATCAAAACACATATTCTAATTCCCCCCCCCAAAAAAAATCATGCTGCTTATGAGATAATGTGGAAAAACATGGTAGAGCCAGACAGACCACAGATGACAATATAATATGCGCATGCTGGATAACTAAGGCTACAGACACACATTCATAATATGCAATACTTACTGCTTTTCTGCAGCAACAAAGTTACTCAAATGCACCTGAATGTTACATTATATGTACCCTGCCTGTCTTGTTATGAACTCTGGTTTAGGTGTAGGATTTATGCATTACTCATTTATAACACAACAAAAGCAATGTGTATGGTTGCATTTACTCTTTACTTCTTTACTTATTTTATATGATCTATAGTAATCGGGCTTCACTGAATGACAACTGTGTAACCACATCAGCACTGTAACTCATACTTCATATTACAATTTCTCTTGATGACAGCAGTTCAATGTAGCCATCACAATTATAATCTGAGAGCAACATCCACATTTCTTGATCAGCACATTTTAATAAGTCTTACTTCCTTTGTTTCAAAGTTTTTCTTCCAACTTAAATGTTTATGGTATTCTTCTCTGTATTGTATACAAACTGTGCTTTAGGTTTGGTACATATTTTTTGTACCAACAAATAAAGTGTGGAATGAGTAGAAGTAGTGGAAGTAGTAGAAGCTTAATATGCACAAAAATAAATTTAGATTTCAGAATAAGATCATCACTAGGGAAATCAGCATATGCAGCAAAATACATATTGTATGAAAAGGGTTACTGACATATTTCATCTACACAAAGCACACACTCTTTATGTCTTTAAACAAATTCTGACAGAACACACAAATCTTCAAAACAGGTGTGGTCAAAAGTCTGACAGCAAAGTTCACAAGCCACCTCAAATATCCATTCAGATCATGCATCAAAAACACAAATTACCTGCCGTGACTCACACTTAAGTGCATGTTTCAAAGGGAATACAACTGACATAATAATTTGCTACTTGCTACAATTTCTGCAAACAGCACTTCAAATAATTATCAGTGGAACTGTCCACACTTCATAAACAGGAGACAGAAAAATTCAAAGTTCATACAGGTGACTGTAAATGTGTACATAGTGCTTTGATAGAACTGTAATGAGTTCTTAACTTCAACTCCAGACAGACAATGAATAAGGAGGCCCTAAACTGTTTTGATGTGATAAACAGACAAGAAATTGCAAGATATGAGGTTCTCACAGCCGTACTGCTCGAGACAAGTCTTCCAGAATGTTGTGTTGTGATAACCGACAGACACTAACTATTTACCAAATGATTTGCCATAACATCCCATACCACTTGAATCTACAAACCAACATGAAATATCCTTATCTTCAAACCAACAAGAAATGTCCTTATCACATTTAAAGAATGAAACTAATGATTACATCTGTCCAACACAACTTATATTTCAGTGATATAAAATCCCACATGCATGCACATGATTCACCTATCAATAAGCCATCATCAAGCTGTGTGTAAGAAAGTAGAAAAAACTTTACAACAGCAACTGATAGTCACCCGTGGTCGAGATCTCAATCTGTATGAAACACTCATACTATCAAATACAACAACCTACAAGCACAAAACCTTTACATATATAGCATGCAAATAAAAACGATGGCTTTGAATTGTAGCTGTACATCATATATAATAAATTATCTTGTTTTATTTATGTAGGCTTAACAGCAATGTTCAGGTATCACAGGGTCAAATCTGGCAGATGAGGCATGTATGCTCCAATTTCCATTGTTGCAGAATTTAATTAACAATTTCACAAATATATATATATATATATATATATATATAAGGATTCTATGACCACACATGCAACATCTGCCAGATCTACCTAATATCAGAACATTGCCTTCAAAGCTACATTAACTAAAAAGATGAGACGATGTTCAGTTACGATCCCATACCATATGTTCCATGCTTGGGTTTTTATATTTTATTTTTACATTTGGTATTATTACTATTTCTAACAATACTGCGATATAAATCCTGAATTACTATTCATTGCTGTTGTAAAGTTTAATTGTTCTACTTTCTTGCACACAACTGGATGATGGCTTACACAAAACAAAAACTTATACATAAAGCTGGATTTTATACCATTAAAACACAAGTTGTGTTCAGCACACATAATAGAAGGATTTCCTATTTTAATGCTTATGACAAAACAATGTGATAGCCTTAAGATTAAAATTCTTAAACCCTATGACAAAATAAACCCCACGTACCCCAGGACAGCTTAACTGACAACATCTTTTTCTATCAATTCACTGCTTATGACTGTACCAATTCATCATTAACAAGCATAAGTGTTTGTACATGACACAGTTTTGTACACACTAGTCTCACAGTTCGTGTGTCACAGACCAAAACTTGGCTGTTAGTGAATAATCCATAACACGGGAAACATATTCATGACAGCAATTACTGATGTACAGGAAGCATTCCATTCCCCGCACACAATAAGCTACGCACACAAAGTACAAGGTTCAACAAGTCCCAAGTTTTCAAATAAATGCAAAATAATTAGCATAATCAGCTACCCTCATACTCACTCATTTGCCAAATGTACCATGTTCTTGTTGCCATGAAACACACAAAAGGCAGAGCAAATTTCAGATTCCACATTTGTTTGAGAAATCCTATCAGGACACAAATGACAATAATAAAGTTCATAAGCTTCACTCATATTAAAAATCTTGGCTTCTAAATGAAAATTAGATACAATCTCCAATGTACACGTCACACTGCTGGTTACACTAATGTGTACTTGGTTACATACAGTGGCTACCATGTACTGTTCTTTACAAATGTCCAGCTTCACATATTCTAATTTTCTGTTTTTGAACAAGAGAAACATAAAATCAAATTGTTTTACTAATTCTCAAGGCAACCCTTGAAAAAAAAAATGCTAACCCATTCATATTACTGAAGAAGTGACACAGAAAGTTTAAATACAAAGAAAAAGTAAATCAGAATCAAAACACCACTATAAATCACCCACCTCTTATGAGACGAAATTCTATTACCGGACTTATTTGGAAGGTCAAAATACATTTGCAAATGCAAAGGAAACCTCTGACAATGGATTTATCATGGATAAATGGGGGTTAGGACATGTGATACAGCGGATCTTTAAACTAGTTTATGAGCAAAGTTTTGAGGGTTGCTACATACATAAAGTATAAACTGGAACCACATATGTGCATCTAGTTCCTCACGTACTGGAGTTACACAGGAAATACAAGCTTATCACATTCTGAAAAATAATACTTTTTGAGAGAGAGAGAGAGAGACAGAGTGTGTATGTGTGTGTGTGTGTGTGTGTGTGTGTGCATGTGAATGCAGGGAAACTTCATACCACAACTGCTGCCAACAAAAGCATAAAGGTAGCTACGAACTCAGAACATAAGGCATCATGGTAGACCCAGCCTGCAGCTGTTTATTCAGAGCCACATTCTAATATCAAAACATGTCTTTATCTCCATTCCTGAACATTGTATGCAATTAGTGCACATTTACCTCAGTAAAGTGTCTACTGACTTCTGATTTTCTGAATCCTCTTCTGTTGGGTTGGTGAGGTCACGTGCAGATTTTGGTGGGATGGGAAGGGGGGGAGGGCACAAGCCATTTCCATCTTACTTCAGCCTCGCAGTTTTACTTCTTTCTTTACATAAGACGTGATCGTTTATGAGTGGGCGAGTCCATCGTGACATCATGCGGTGAGCTGGGTGGTGCTGGACGCTTGCAATGACGAGCAAACTCATTCGCAATAAACGTACTCAGTTCCAATGAGCGCTGACGCCTAGCTACACCCATTGTAGAATCTAAAAGAAAACATGGAATTATTTGTCAGTAAGACTTCTCACTTCCAAGGCAAAAAGTTCTTCACACAGTTGCAAATCTTGATGGACATGCAGGGCGCAAGTGCAGAGAAAGATAAAATCATTTAAAGCTCAAGAACAATGCCTTCTGGTGGTACTATCGTCTCATATTTAGTATTCACATAAAGGAGCACTCCTAAGGACAGCAATTATTGATCTGCTTATTATTCCAAGCATGAGTAGAACATTCTGATAATGCCACATGCAACTAAACTAAGATCTACCACTATGCAACATATCTCATCAGCTGGCCAATTAACCCAGTGGAACAGAGGCTTCATGAGAAGAAATTCCCTAACTTTATAGAATCTGAACGTTCATTACAACGTACACTATTCGCAAGACTGTGCCATACGTCCCAATCCAGAGCCAGATTAGATCAGTCTATGCCCTCCCAGCCTACTACTTTAAAATCCACGGTAATTTGATAACACAACGCAACATTATCATCCCACCAACACCTACATCTTCAAAGTGATCTTACATTTCCCCACCAAAACCCTGTACATATTTTACATTTCACTAGGCTAATGAACACATCCCACAACGCAGTGTAAACACTCCCTAGATGATGGCCCAGTAGAACAAAGAGTTCAGCTGCTATTCAATGGCACCTCTTATGACACTGTTCAAACTTACAACTGACAGTGGTTAACACAGTGCCAAAATATTGTTATCCTTCAATCCTGTAACTATGTCCATGAGGTTGTCAGTTTGTACTTCAGAGTAGAAACTGTCAGGTCTTTACATAAGCCTCAGCTGTTCACTGTTAACATAAAAGCCAGGGATCCACAAACATGTCTTACAGCAGCAGTCCACAATAAGCTGGTACCATGTTACTACTGTCCTCAGGCTGCAGGTGGGGAAAGGCTCCAATAAGCAGGTCAGCCAAGCACATATTGAATGAGCAGTCAAGGACAAGAAAAATATGGTGAGGGGAATGGGGGGGGGAGGTCAGAAGGGCCTGAGCCTGAGCTTGATCCAGGTCTGTAAGTACCAATACACCTTTCAGTTTATCAGAGGCAAGGAATTTCTTGATCAGCAGAGTAACTGTTAATATCTGAAGCAGAACCCTGCCCCATGGGCTTGGTAACAACTCCTGAACAGATAAGTAGTGACTGAACCCCAAAACAGAATATGTTACACATATTATGACATACACTTCGATGGTTTGTGAAGGGCTTCTCAGTACTGCAGACCGTATTTCTGGAAGAGAAACAATCCACTGGTACAGCCAGTTAACTTGATAGCTATTAGTGCAGGGGTAAAGAAGCAAGCTGGGAAAAGGTGAAGTACACGCAGCACAGATTGTTTCAAAAACACTGTCATATAAAGCACGGTACTGTTCAGTTGTTAAACAATGAAGAAAAGATTACTGTAAAAAAAAAAATACCAAAGATATTCATTTGGAGATTTTAATGCAAAAGTTGGTAAAGTGAGCATATACAAACCCACCATTGGCAATGAAAGTTTACATAATGAAACTAACTACAATGGAATAAAAATGATTCAGTTTACGATATCTAATGGTTTAAATGTAAGAAGTACAACGTTTCCACATAACGATATTCACATAACTGTATTCAGCAGATGGCAGAACAGCGAACCAAACAGATCATGTTTTAATTAGTAATAGATTCAGGAATGCAATAACAGACATCAGAGTGCTAAGGGGACTGGACAATGGATCAGATCGCAACTTACTGAAGGTAAATTTTAAAGTGAAATTAAGTGTAAAAATTGGAAGTAAATATGAGAAAAGAAAAATTGTGAATATTTTTCAAAATCGAAAGTGGAACAAGAATATGCTACAGAAATTAATAGTAAGCTTGAAATACTGGAAAATTTGGATGATGAAGATAGTGTTGACAATAACATTAATGAAAAATGGGAAAACATTAAAATTATAATCAAGGAAACCAAACAGCAGCTTATAGAAAAGGATGAAGGTACAGAAACATTTAAAAATAAATGGTACAATGAGGAATGCAAATTTGCAATAGAAGAAATGAAGAAAGCAAGAGAAAAGTGGATGACAAAAGGAAAAAGGGAGAAGGAGGAGCAGGAGTATCACCATAAAAGGAAAGAAGATCACAAAATAATTAGGAATAAGAAATAATAGAATAAACAGAAGAAGATCAGAAGCATAATAACACAAAGAAAATGTATCAAACAGTAAACCAATTTAAGAAAGAACATCAACCTAGATTTAGCATAATTAGGAACAAGAAAGGAGAAATGGCAATGAATACAAAGGAGATAACAGAAATATGGAAACAATATTTTGACAAATTACTGAACACATAAGAACCAAGGGAATTAATTAAAAAAGGAAATAAAGAAATTAGCAAAGTTGAAGTTGAAGTAAAAGAACTCACTACAGAAGACGTAAAAAAGGCAATAAGAAACTTAAAAATAACAAGGCGGCTGGAACTGATGGATTAATAAAACGGAGGAAATAAACTGCTGAATAGAATGTATGAACTAGTAAGACAAATCTAGGAGGAGGAAAGGATACCTGAAGAAAGGAAAGAAACAATAATAGTTCCTACACACAAAAGAGGAGACAGAGATAGGTGATAGAATTACAGGGGAATAGCAATGGGAAGTGCAGCTTACATAATTTCGTCGAATATAATATTGGGAAAAATTACACCACATATTGAAGAAGTTATGGGAGACTATAAGAATGGATTTAGGGATGGAAGATCTGTAATTGACAATATACTTGCATTGAAAATAATAAACGACAAACTTTGGGAGTATAATCAAGAGTGTACAATATTTATTTATTGATTTTCAAAAGGCATGTAGAGAAACACTATGGGAATGTACGAAAGAATTTAAAATTCCTACTAAATTAATAAATATGTGTAAAACGTGTACGAAAGACAAGAAGTGCGGTTAGACTGGAAGGAACATTGTCATCTTCTTTTTAAAATAAAATAGGCTTGCAACAGGGTGACCTTTTGTCACCAATATTATTTAATTTGGCATTACAAAAATTGATACAAAGTATAAAAATGGTTCATAGTGGTATAAAGATCTGTAAAGAACAATTGAATGTATTAGCATACACAGATGACATTGCATTAATTGGAATAAATGAAATATAAATAAGAAAACTTTTTGTAGAAATGGAAAACATTACCAGAAAGTTCAGACTGCAGATAGACCAAGAAAAGACAAAATATATGACAGTGGCAAGGGAAAAGAGTTTAAAGAAAAATAAAATAGGACATTTGAAAATAAAAAAAATTAAAAATTCGAAAGAGTGGAAAATTTTAAATATTTAGGAGTTATACTTAGTGAAGATAACAATGACCAAATAGATTTGCAAGAATAAAAAATGCTAACAAAACATATTTTATGCTACAAAAATATTTTAAAAATAAAAAAAAATCAAAGAAACTAAAATTAAGACTAAAGAACACAACAATGGACAAAACGTTAACATGTGCATCAGAAGCTTGGACAATAACAAAGAGAGATAGAAAGCAATTGAACATTTTTTAAAGGAAAGTGAATAGAAGAGTTTTAGGCCCAGTATATGACAATGAAAAAGAAAATTGGAGAACATTAACCAATAAAGAAAATTATGCAAGTGTTAAAAAACTTACTACAATAGAGACAATAAGGTTAAATAGATTATGTTGGTTTGAGCATGTACAGAGAATGGAAGGAAATAGAATTCCCAAAAGGGTATTATAAATGAATTTGGAAGCAACAAGGCTGAGAGGTAGACCAAGAAACAGATGGCATGATGAGG
>Ga0136643_10002624_pt1 | contig 23525 bp, 18 predicted proteins | sample TergutLab28metaG_FD_96883 | JGI IMG/M metagenome (GOLD analysis project Ga0136643, IMG submission 96883) | Labiotermes labralis P1 segment gut microbial communities from Petit-Saut dam, French Guiana - Lab288 P1 (version 3) (version 3) | ecosystem: Host-associated > Arthropoda: Insects >... | reverse complement strand
TAACGTCTGAAACATGTTGAGCAATATATAATAAAGCAAGTGTCATCTAGTTGGTCAACCTTTATTCAAATATCAAGATGATGCACGGTCCAATACGCATAACAGTACTATCTTCTTACACTATAGACGCATTCCCTTTACACCACAAAAGAAAGTTCTGAAATTGTCGCTTCGGTAAGGCGTTGTATCATTGAGGATGATAATTACAGAGCTAACAGTGTCCTAATAATGCGATGTTGTTGTGTTATGCAGGAATCCAAGAGATTTTTGACGGAAGCGGCCTTCCTTCTAAGCCACGAGCCAGAAACACTACCAGAGGGAATGATTGCCGTGCAGGCCAAGAAGAACTTGACAGATCTGAACATCCTTCTGCAGAATATACACGCGTCTATTGGGGACAGCCCCCTCTAGCCCACATACAAAATTTCTACAAGGTTCAAGGCCTGGTCCGAACGTGGCCTTCCTCCTTCAAATTAGGTAGCTCCAGAACTGAAATGTCGGCTCAGGGACCGAAGTTATTTTCGTTTCTCTCCGCTCTTCCTGGAAAATTCTGGGGTGGTCATTGCCGCTTATGTTCTCAACTTTCTTTTCGTTATTCTCTAATCATCACAACTTTGGATGCCATACAGCCAGAGTTATTGGAAACAACGTTAGACAAGACAGGCAATGTAGGTAAACCTAACGCTGATGCGCGATCCTGTAACCATAGTTGCCGTGGAAAAGTAATGTTCTCTCTATGCGTCTATGGTGTTGCCTTCGTTATCCGGCATGCAAATCCTATTTTTTCCTATGCAGCAATGCATTTTTATCTGGGGCCTCTCTGGGTCTACCAAAATTTTCCACATTATCTCACAAACGCCATGATTTTCGGGGGAAAAGTTACAGAACAAGATATGTGTTTTGATTTTCTCTACAACTTTGGTCTGAAAAATTTCTCATTTTAAGAAGTCAACGAGATATCATAAATGTAGATATGTCTTCATGTAAAGTACCCCATATTCTTGTAAGACTTTCATTTTCTTCAAGGATTTTCAAAAAATCGTGAAATATCAAATTTTATGATAATTATTCCAGTGGGAGCCGAATTATTCCTACCGGACGGACGGACAGTCAGACATGACAGAGACAATAATTGCTTTTCGCAATGTTGCGAAAGCGCCTAAGAATTGAGGAATAAAGAAATAAGTTTCCACGCCGATTGGAAGTGATACGTAATAAACAAGAAAACAGCCTGCTACTAGACCGCAGTATGAAAATGGAGAGAAAAGGCTACCAAGTAAATTCTTGCCTGCTCAGAGAGTATGCACATGAGCCCATGGCGCATGTGTCATGCGAAGTTTATCGTGCAGTCAGCACCACTAACTTTAGCGTGGATTGGACGGTTAGAAGACTATTGAGAAAAACGACTGAGAACGAGTGTGGCACCTCGAGGGAGAAATGAGCGTTTTCAGTGGCCACGGGATATCTGGAAACTCTTCGTTAAGAGGCCCAGTTGTATAACACTTGGAGTAGAGCGGTGCTGTACTTTGTGGCTTCCTTGATTCGCTGTGTTATCTAGAACGCAGTAATTCAATAACGTGCTAGGAGAGATACGACGAAACTGCCGACATCGTCACGGCACGTCTCATGCTGGCTCAAGGAAATCAGCACAAATAACTGCGCACTTCACATCCTCCAAGCCTATGTTACAAGCACAGTGCATCATGAGTGAATCCACATAAACAGCAGGTTTTAGGACTGTTAGACCCTCAGAACGGGGTGACACCTTGATCTCTCAAAGCCCAGTCCTGCTATCCATATACTTTTGTCAGTGTATCAAAGCGAATTACGTCGCATTTTTTAAAAACAGATTTTGTTCCAAAGCAGTGGCGGTTTTAATGTTAGTTGCTGAGCTACAACGATCCACTATCACCCACTTAAATTTCGCCAGTGACCCCAGCACCAAGTATTCTATTCCACTGTATGGTTATTTCACTTCAAATAAATTGTTTTGAATTATTGTTATATTATAACTAAATATTTGTACAATGAATACAGTTTGTAGTATTATTATTTATTATTATTATTCATTCCTTTCGCTTCATGAACACATTGGTGCTAAGACGTCGAGAGCAATTTGGAGACAGGACGAAACCTTTATAGTCTTATAAAAAGAAAATTTACGAAAGCCTCAACAAAAAATACACAAGACCGTACAGGTAGAGAAACCCCTAGACAGGCCTGGACAGATGCTGGGGGTTCCAGGAGGTTGATGCTTCCATATTTCAAGACAATTGGCATATGACTGCGTTAAGGTCAGCCCTACACACCGGCCGCCTTTACCTCCAGGTAATATTCCTGGTACTCATCTCTGTTAGGGGCTGAGTCGACACCAGGGCCACAGTGCGGCCGGAAGGATTACATCAAAGAAAATAGTAGTGACACCATCGGGAATCCAAACCGTTACGTCCCGCCTCTACCAACTGCGCCACCGCGTGCACCGTTTCTGTGTTGTGTTAAACGACACTTTTTGGCGCTACAAATTTGTGCTTAGTAAGGCTCGTTAAAGCAAATAACAGGAGAAATAAATCAAGTGCATTACATTTGAGGTACTTAGTTCTATCATCCATGACAATTTACAACAGACGTCTCGTTGTGTTTCTTCCTTTTAAGGTAGTGTCTAACAGCATTTTCAAAAGTAATTCATTGCTCTCCTCAGGTTGCGGATGGAGGAACGGTCTCCAATATGGGAGGAGGGGGGTAGCTGCGAATATATTTAATAAGCAGTCGCGGACAGCCGACAAGGGATGGTCCTACAGCTTGCGTGTTGGGCAAGGCGCTTACAACTCCTCACCGTAAAAAAGTATCTTGTTACGAAATATTCACACAGAAAGCCTCGGACCAGGACTGATTCGTTGGTAAGACCTCAGCAACGAAAAAGGGACATGAGATCTGGTACTTGGAATGTTAGGAGCCTGTATAGACCAGGTTCACTTACAGCCCGAGCAGGGAATTATCAAGATATAAGTTATATTAATGGGTGTGCAGAAGGTTAGGTGGGACAAAGGGGGCACAGTATGAGCAGGAGATTATAATTTTTTCTATGGAAAAGGAAACGAAAATCATCAATGGGTAACGCGATTATTTTACACTACAGAATAGTATCAACAGTTAAGAGAGTAGAGTTTATTAGGGATTGGGTGTCATGTATAGTTCTGAAAGGTCGCTGGTGTAATATCATTGTTCTGAAAATGCATGCACCAAGTGAGGAGAAAAGTGTGATTCAAAAGACGGTTCTATGAGGAATTTGAGCAGGTTTTTTATTATTGCCTTAAGTATCATATACAAATTCTATTAGGAGAAATTAATGAAAAAGTGGGGAGAGAGAATATTTTCAAACCGACAGTTGGGAATGAGAATCTACATCAGGATAGTAATGATAATGGTGTTAGAATAGTAAACTTTGCCACATAAAAAATCTAGTTGTCAAGAACACGATGGTCCCGTACGTAAATATTCATAATTACACCTGGACCTCTCCTGATGGGAAGACACACAACCAGATTGATCACATATTGATAGATAGGAGATGGCATTCGACTATTACTAGATGTACGAAGTTTCAGGGAACTGACTGTGATACTGATCACTATCTGGTGGTTGCAAAAGTTAGGGAAAGATTGGCAGTAAGTAAACAAGCGGCACAGACGTTTGATGGGGAAAGATTTAATCTCAGGAAGCTGAATGAGCTGGAGGTTAGGAAACAGTAAAATACTGGGATTACAAACAGGTTTCCAGCTTTGGAGAACTTAAGTGATGGCGAGAACATAAATAGGGCTTGAGAGAACATTAAAGAGAATAGCACAACCTCAGCTCGAGAGATCCTAGTTCTGCAAGTAAACCATGGTTTGGTGACGAATATTTAGGTTTCTTAGATCAAAGAAAGCAGGCTAAAATGCAGTGGATACAGGATCCAACCCAAAGCAATGCAGAAAATCTAAACAATGTAAATGTGAAGCTAGCAGACATTGCAGGATCAAAAAGGAAGGAATATCTGAAAGCTAAAATTGAGGAAATTGAAATTAATATGAAGATCAAGAATATTACGGACTTTTTTAGGGGCATCAGTGAATTTAAGAAGGGTTACCAGCCTAAAAATAATGTAGTAAAGCATGAGAAGGGTGATTTGGTTACAGACTTCCACGGTGTTTTGGCTAGCTGAAGAATACATTTCTCTCAGCTTTTGAATGTACGTACATGGGGTTAATGATGTTAAGCAGACAGAAATACACACACACCAGAACCACTAGTGTCTGAGCCGAGTGACTTTGAGGTTGAGATGGTTATTGAAAATCTAAAAAGTCACAAATCATCAGATATTGATCAAATCCCAGCAGAACTGATTAAGGCAGGGAGTAAAACAATTCGCTCTGAGATTCATAAACTTTTTATTTTTATTTGGAATTGCCTGAGGAGTGGAACGGATCGATCATCGTACCTATCTATAAGAAGGGCGATAAAACAGATTTAGTAATTACAGAGGCATGTCACTTTTGCCAACTACGTACAAAATTTTGTCCAACATCCTGCTGTCAAAGTTAACTCCATATGCAGAGGAAATTATTGGGGATCATCAGTGTGGATTTCGACTCAACAAGTCAACTACAGATCATATATTCTGCATTCCTGAAATACTTGATTTAAAATGGGAATACAAGGAAGCAATGCATCAGTTCTTTATAGACTTCAAGAAAGCTTATGATTCAATTTGGAGAGAGGTCTATTATAACATTCTGATTGAGTTTGTATCCCCATGAAACTGATACGGCTTATAAAAATGTGTCTGACTGAAACATACAGCAGAGTCCGGGTAGGCAAGAATTTGTCTGACATGTTTCCTGTTAGGAAGGGTTTGGAAACAAGGAGATGCTCTATCGCCATTGCTTCTCAACTTTGTTTTAGAGTACGCCATTAGGAGGGTTCAGGTATTTCAGGGTGGACTGAAATTAAATGGTACACATCAGCTTCTGGTTTAATCTAATGATGTTAATATACTGGGAGAAAGCGAATACCATAAAGAAAAACGCAGAAGCTTTAGTAGTTGTTAGTTAGGAGACTGGACCGGAGGTAAATGCTGATAAAACTAAGTACATGTTCATGTCTCGAGATCAGAATGCAGAACGAAGTCACAATATAAAGACTGATAATAGTTCCTTGGAAAGGGTGGAAGAGTTCAAATATTTTGGATAAACATTAACAAATTAAATACTACTCAGGAACACAAAGTATCAAACATGTATAATATAGAGTCGGAACACAACTATGTTGTATTATCAAGTATTATACAACTTTTCAACTACATGTTTCGGCCACTTAACTTGGTCATCATCAGGGTTGTTCTTAGCTCTCAGAGGACTGTATTACATAACCCGTGTATCTAATGGGAGACAAGATCTCGTTTATAATGGTCACGTACATGAACTAAATTAATAGGATGGTACCAATATTTGCTATTTACATATTATGTATTATATTCTAGTCTGTCGCTGATATCATGTTTGTTTACACTCTATTGAATGGGGAGGTGGCTGGGTGGTGTCGTAGTCTGCGCCGACTGTATATTATACATATCTAATACTTTGTATTTGATTAACACAACGGGGATGATTCTCCTCAAATTTAAAAACCATTCAGGAAGAAATTAAGAGCAGATTAAAGTCACGGAATGCTTGCTGTCATTCGGTGCAGACTCCTTTGACTTCCAGTTTGCTATCCAAAAGTTTAAAGACTAAGATATTCAGAATTATAATTATGCCTGTTGTTTTGTACGAGTTTGAAACCTGGTCGCTCACATTGAGGGAGGAACGTAGGCTGAGGGTGTTTGAGAATAGGATGCTGAGGAGAATATTTGGGTCTAAGAGGGACGAGATAACAGGGGAGTGGAGAAAACTACATAATGAAGAGCTTAATGATCTGTACTCCTCACCCAATATTGTTCGGGTGGTATAATCGAGAAAAAAAAGAGATGGGCGGGGCATGTAGCGCGTTTGGGGAAGAAGAGAGGCGTATACAGGTTTATGGTGGGGAAACGTGAGGGAAAGAGGCCACTTGGGAGACCCAGGCGTAGGTGGGAGGATAATATTAAGATGGATCTTCAGGAAGTGGAATGTGGGAGTATGGACTGGATCGAGCTGGATCAGGATAGGGACAGGTGTCGGGTACTTGTGGATGCGGTAATGAACCTGCGGGTTCCATAAAACTGGGGAAATTCTTTTCTAGCTCCAAACGAGTTGGCTTCTCAAGAAGGACTCTGCTCCATGGAGTGAGTAAGTAAGTCAGTAAGTAAGTGAGTAAATAATCATTGTGACGTCACGAAGATTATTGTTACATTGTGATGAACTGTAACGAGGGGTGCTATTTCGCCAAACGGGAGTCTTCGTTGAAAGCCTGGGTAATTTCCCTCTGTAATGTTGCTTTCTCCAAGTACATCCTGCAACATGTGGGCCTGCCCGAAAGAATTGACTATTTTCTTGGCACCAAGAAAGAAACATTGAACGGACGAGATGTGACCATCTACAGACTCTGTTTCTTCTGTCATTTGCACTCCCTAAGGAAATCGGGGGCATAATAGTAAGTACAATGGTACAAATTTCTAGTTAAAAAACAAACTAATATGTTTAATACATTATTTCACGCTTCCACCGCGGTGTAAACAAGGTCTTCGCTCTCCTGGGATGTTACGTAGCTTTCATTGGTAGTTGGTTAATGACGTTTTTGGACAGCCGTGAACAATTGAGTGCTTTTATATGAGGGATGGTGTTTACGGCCTCTAGCTGTTCCCGGCACTCTTCTTGGACTACTTGACCCTTTGACGATGGTACGGATAGGCTGTCCCGAAATGTCGGTAACCACCAATCAACGCTGGGTAACATCCCAGAAGAACGAAGACCTCAAATATGTTTCAGGTTTTAGTCTTTTGGTTTGTGACGCTGAGTAGACATGTCGGTGGAAAGAAAATTCTGCTTACTTCTTCATGGTCAAAGTGATTAGGGTCTGAATGTGGTAAAAAGAAGATCCAAGTTTTGGCGTGGTTATAAAACCCTGTCCGACCACATTTGCTCACTATTCCCTGCAAGTCTGAAAATTGGCGCAGGAAGTTCCTCAAAAACGTTGATATTCACATATAATAATATAACGCGTCAAATCCAAAAATAAAATATAAGCAGACTGCACATCGTCGTGAAAATCGTAAATATTACAAAGAACCTATATAGCCTCTTATCTTGCCGTACACGATTTCGTTGTTATAGTTCTAATTAGGTATCACGGCGTTATGGCTCAATAATGTCACGTAATTTAGCCCATGAGTACGCGTGTTTGGTTCGTGCATAAATATTAATGGAATCAAAATCTAATCGAGCGTCCTTCTTTTATTAGTTGTAATTATACATTCGCATGGGCAAATCGGGGACTACACATACAAACGTATAGGTATATGACTGTATAGATATATAACATTTTAATCAGAAAGTTGAAGAAAAGAAAACAAATGGGCGACCTAAGCTTAACCCGAAACGTCAAACTACAAATTTATAACACGTTAATTCGCCCAACACTAACTTACGCCTCCGAAACATGGGTGCTTAAGGAAAATATGACAAATCAACTGATGATTTTTGAAAGAAAGATCATGAGGAAAATGTTTGGTCCTACTACTGGCTACTGAAGAATTAAAACTAATCAAGAAATAAATTATATAATAAAAGGACAAAATATAATTGGGCTTATTAAAAAACAAATATTAAACTGGTTAGGCCATGTTGAACGCATGGCTGAGGATAATATTGTGCAGAAGATTAAGAGATGGAAACCCATGTCTAAAAGACCCCTAAAACACATTGGGAAGATGACGTTTTGGAAGATATAAGGAGCATAAACATACGCAAATGGAAGAAAGTAGCACAGAGTAGAGATAGGTGGAAGAAAGTGGTTGAGCAAGTCAGAACCAATATATAGGTTGTAGCGCTTTGTAAGAAGACCTAATCTTACAATGTAAAGCTCTACACTCAACCCTCGCATTTCGCGGGTTAGTACTTCGGGGTTTCGCAAATTCGCAGGGTCGTCCCAAGACAAAATGTATCACTTGGACCCTTCAATGGATAACAGCATCGTAACTGTTCTACAGCTCCAGCAATCTTCGAGTTATGCCGGTTTAATGTTTAAGGAGCTGGAAGACAAAAGAAGCAACTCCGCTCGCAATGTTTGTGTTAAGGAAAGAAAAACAGTAAGAAAACTAGAACATTGTTTTTTTGGGGGGCGGGGGGCGGTCAATTATTCACGGATTTCCGCGGGGGTCTTGGAACCTAACCCTCGCGCAAAGCGAGGGATGAGTGTATTAAAATTGATGTAAAATATGATGATGGACTGGAATGTACTAGCTCTGAATATGGTTGGTTCAGTGAAAAAATTATAAACCTTGGAACACCACAGAAGGTGCTGATTTCCTAGACAAGCTGAGCGACTGTAAGCTTCTTATAATTACTTTCTCCTTGCAATAAGCTGATTTTATTATCCCATCTATTTATTTTGATACAAAAACTGAAGGAAAGCACAGCTGACTCTCCAGTTCCGACAAACCTGCTGCTTCTGTGCTGAAGATGGAGTTAGCAAGTTGTCTCTAAAAAGTGGCAATCATCTACGGTACTGCACGGTGTCATAATTCAGAAGATTACAATCATCATTCTTACCGCCGAGAAAAACCTTAATCTGATGTGTGACGTAGGCTTCTCACGACCATAAGGACCAGCGTATGAAGACAGAGACATCGGGCCTTGCCGAAATTTAAATAGCTTCCACATACACAACATAACGTCACAAACGACCGTAATTTATGCTTGCAGCCTCGATGTTGTTTTCCTTTAGGAAATACGTAGATCCACCAGCTGATACGAACAGCCAATATCCAAGAGGTCAGTGGCCACAGTGCTAGCCACAAGGTCACTGGGGATCACACTATCTGGCGTTTGGTATTCGTTATGTTCTTGAATCACAAGTTACCGAGGTTTTGCAGTACGGTGGGCGGGGATTAACCGGAGTATGGAAAGAAACATGGCAACTGCACAGTATTGCATTACCCCTTCCTTTCCCTCCCGACACCTGCAACACACCGGCAAGCTCGCTCAGTCTTCAGTCGTCGAGTGTCGTTGTGCGTAGTAGTTGGTAACAGGCGTAGTGAAAAGGGTGTTTGTATTCACGACTATGTGCTGTGTAGGTAGAAATATCAATTGTGTGCTGTTCGACCCTGCTTAGTGATTTTTAACTCTTCAAAGCTCAGTGTAACTACGAAGTATTACCATGTGTAATAACATTAAAACTTCTGCATTTGGCTCATGCGGTACGTACACCACTGTTTCGTATGATTCTCAGAATATCAGTGAATGTATCTCTAAACAGGATTAACCGAGTCGTTCTGAAGACAGGACTGAAGATTCAAGGCGTCTTGGATGTTACATTGTGTCGAATGGTAAAGAGCTGCCGACGTTTCGTACCAGAGTAGTGCGTCTTGAGGGTAAAGCATTTCAAGAAATCTCGGACTGTTTGCAGACAATGCTCTTCTCCGACATGGCGGTAACAAATGTTATCAGTCGACATCGCGTTAACATTCCAGGTGACTAAATGACTATTGCGAAACTTGAACTGCGAAATGTAATGCTTCAGAGCGGACAGATCAGTAGTTTGTATGGTGCGGACGGCTGAATATATCTGACGGCTTTGGTGTATAACTTCTTGATTTTTTTTTGTTAGTTTAATACTTATTGGGCTGCACATGCTACAGTACAGTAGGTGAAATACTTAATATTAGTACAGTTTAACACAAAAGTAACTATAATCGACAAAAAGGAAGTTGAAATCAATGCGAATGTTTAAATTTGACTGTTGCACTTCTTCCCCGGACCAGTGGAATGAAGCTCACTGATCATTCTTGGTTCGCCGGCCACACTTTGGGAGCCTAAATTACGTGGTCTAGTGCAGCGTTTCTCAAACCTGAATACCGATATCCCTAGGGCTGTCAAAGTTGCTTGTCATACGTGGTTGCCTCTTAATTTTTAGCGTTTCCAATGAAGTGTTAGGCAACTGTCAACTACTTTCAAACTCCGATCACACGTGAGAAAATTGAAAGTATGACATTTAAGTGTGGTATAAGAGCATTAACAACGTTAGGTTGTTCACTTTCCCAAGTTTCCCTTTTTGCTTCGTCCAGACTTTAGTTTAACTGCTTCAGGATGTACCAACCGCAACGCTTCTAATAAATGTTGGTACTACTGAGTGTTACTAAAAATATTGGGTCCTCTAGGTTATGACAAATGTAATATCCTAGTTAGTTACCACATTTTGTCAGGAAAATACTGCCTTCATCCTCAAATCAGATCTGAAATTTGATAGTAGTTCAACTTTCAAGAAATTGCGTCCATTTATGCAACATGTACGTTCATGACCGTGTCCACAAAATGAGTTGGGTTCTGGTCTGTACCCTCCTATAAAAGTTTTGGTTTCCTCAATCCCCCCCTCTATGACGTGTTATACTGACGGTGTGTATGCAGTCTTGTGGGATGTGACGTCACACAAGTCAGTGATTGCCAACATTTCGGAGGACCTACAGTCTTCATTTTCAGGGAAGAAGAAAATGGAAGCAGGAGGTTCCGCTTAAAAATGATTAATATAACTACCAAAGTACCCGGCGTCATATCCCAGAATGCCCTAAGCTTAACACTTAAAGCCGTGAGGACCTCTGAGTTCGTTACAGTAGCATAAATAATTCGTCTTTTTAGTCCCTGAGACTGCGGGATCTGTGTTACTGGGCAAGTAACGTTATTCATTCACGTTTAAGAACTAGCGAACCAAGTTACGGCTCTTCGTACTAGCATTGTTAAAAATATCAGCCGAAAACAGAACACATCGCCGTCCTCTAAACCAGAGCTGCCCAAAATGCGGCCCTCGGTCACCTCAACAGTTCCAGTAATACAATTTAACAAACGAAAGAAATATATTAGGTCTACAGAACATAATATGGCAACTTGATTAGCAGAGAAAATTTTTAGGAGCTGTAACTCGTCACGTTTAAGGCAACACACAATAAACCAATCTTTTTTTTTTTTTTACCGATTTTAGTACGCTCCACTTCTTTGTCATTCAACCGTACTTTTAGCGAACTAAAAATGCATGTTTTTTAGTCAAAATAGAAATTTACTATTTAACAAAAGTTTCGGCTGCTATTTTGTAGCCATCATAAGGCCGATCCCAAGAATATAAAAATAAATGAATAAATAAATAAATACAGTTGAAATATTTGTCGGAAATCTGCGAACTTACAAATCTTTTATGTACAGTATATAACGTACCTTATATGCATATTAGGAAGAATGAAATACTTTTAGCTTAAATTATCGTTTTTTAAATAACATTCTTCTGGTTTATTCAGTCTCTCCCAATGTCGTTATGTGTATACACATGTGCGGGTCTCAGGCAAGTTCTTAACGGATTTTGTGAACCTCCTGTGAGTTTAGGTTGGCCAACCCTACTCTAAACAACGTTTCTTGACGATACGACCGACCTATCCAAGTGGTAGATTCGGTGATTCTTGACAGAACAATACGTGCGTGCGTGCGTGCGTGTGTGAATTGCGTGTAAAAGTTCTTATACGGATATATAGTGTCGTGACATGAAGCATTCGGAGAGATATGAAATGCCTGTAATTAGGAATTTGTCTATGATTGACGAAATTCTGTAGGATAGTGGAACCATTTAATTTATGGAGTTTGTTTATCATCGCTTTTTGGAAAACTTATTTTTTATCTGAGGACAGGGAACGGTAATGGTCTATTGGTACCACAGAACGAGGAAAAGGCCTTTAAGAAAATGGTTCCAAAACATTTATTGGTGTTGGTGGTGAGTGACGTAGAATTTCACAACTCATTTGCCACAACCTTTGGATCGTTGTGAAATAGGTCGCTGCTTGTTCATGCTAATTCCTGCACTGCCTGCTTGTAAGGTTATTTACGAGACTGTTTGGAGACTTTAATGAAGGTAGGCGAGTGAACTTGGAAATTATATGTTGTTCAAGGTCCCAGTACGGCGGGGCTCATAGTAGGTATTTGTAACAACGTCGCGGTATACTGGGGTATGACACCGTGCACTTTAGTAGTAAGGTTCCACCATTTCAGAGGAACAGAGTGAGGCAGGGACTTCCTCCAAGCTACACGATTGCACAAACTTAGAAGACTTCGACTTAATGTAAGACTTCTCATTGTCAAATTTAATGTTTTGTTGACTTGCATCGTGATATATCCGTACAATATGAAACAACATATTGCATTATTTATTTTAAATGTATTTCAACACTTAACCTCTACATGTTTCGAGCAGGCCTACTGCTCATCATCAGGAGGTACTACCCTGTATATACAGCAATTGGCAACAGTTCCATTCCAATCCTGCCAACAGCCAGTCAACATAAACGCACGACATATACCAACTGCTGTATGTACAGAGTAGTACCTCCTGATGATGAGCAGTAAGCCTGCTCGAAACATGTAGAGGTTAATTATTGAAATAAATTGAAAGTAAATAGTGCATCATGTTGGTTCATATTGTACAGACACATCTCATTGTGTTTGTGCGTTAATTGATTGCTAAATGAGTTACAGTCAAACACAATTGTGTGTTTATTATGTAACATTAGACAACTTGTGCATGTTTTAGTCCAGACGGACCATTATATGGCTATGTATAAAATTACAAAAATACAAGTACGGTTGTAAAACCGAAGGTATTGGTGTGTATTTATGAACTGTATACATGTGGTGTTTAAAATCCTTTTTGTAATGTTTTATATATATATATCCTAGCGCGTGTGGGTGAGGGGAGAGTCGTGTACAGGGTTTGGGAGGATAATATTAAGATGGATTTTCAGGAAGTGGGATGTGGGGGTATGGACTGGATCGAGCTGTCTGAGGATAGGGACAGGTGGCGGTCACTTGTGAATGTGGTAATGAACCTTCGGGTTCCATAAAAAACGGGAAATTTCTTGACTGGCTGAGAACCGGTTAGCTTCTCAAGAAGGACTCTGCTGCATGGAGTAAGTTTAAGTAAGTGAGTAAGTAAATGAGTGAGTAGGTAAGTAAGTAAGTGTGTGTGTGTGTGTATACATATATATCCTAATGATGATCCGTCAGAACTGAATCATGTACATGTAGTTTATTTTTACATAATAAACGTATAGATGTGCATGACGGTGACTCACAAAGTAACCAGTCAGGAAGGTCCTAATAATTTCGGTCTTGATGATTTCATATTTTGCATGAGCATTTATGTTTAACATTTCTTTATGTCGATGATTTCATTATGGCTCACAGTAACATGAGAAGAGGAAAGTACTGATACTGAGGAGTCTGCAGTTGACCTTGGCAGTCGTTTGCGCGGGGGAAACCAACCCCCTCCCCCTTTTTTTTGTGAACAGTAACCGATGTATTCCAGTTAAAATATACTGGACTGAAGTGCAGTCGTGTTTTGTGTGTGCGCGACAAACAGTTATTTTCTGTGGTGTTCTATGTGGTTACAGCTGTGCACAAATTTGACTTTAGGCTTGTTATGTACGAAACACCTAACGAATGGCGACCAGTGGAAAGAAGGTCATGCAGTGACAGAAAATTATGTTTTTGACAGGATCTGTATGTTTTCCGCCGACCGTCGTCGCGAGTGTTAAGAGACTCAACCCACGCTGTGCAGGTCAATTGTGTTCTTTTTACGCAGTGAATGGAAAATTTTGCACGCAAACTTTTCAGGTGAGGCACCCCCTATGTGTTTTCAGTAATTAATGAAATGTATTTACGTTTTAAGTCTAATACAGCCGTTATTATATAGAATGTAATCAAAATATAATTAAAAGATCATATTAGCGACATGTTTTGGCTTCTTTATAATGCCATCTTCAGACTGCAACAACGAGAGCTCATATTTTGAAGACCTGCCAATTTCATGTCAAAAACGCCTATTGAGATGCAGCCTGAAGATGGCATTATAAAGATGCCGAAACATGTAGTTAATATAATCTTTTAATTATATTTTGATTATATTTTATATAATAAAGGCTGTGTTAGACTGAAAACTTATGTACATTTTATTAATGTCACAATGATATTTTGCCTAGAATTAACATTACGTTGTATAACAGATCCTTTGTGGTATTTCTTTCATGAAAATTTGCTAGTTGATCAGGTGGACAAAAATATCCTTTGTGATATTTCGGTTTTGCATGACGATGAATGTTGCGGGGCCCCGAACTGTAGTTTGGGGTTACTTTTCGCAGAACGCCAAGATTTACTAACTCCATGGAGCAGTCTTTTTTGGAATATCGTCAAGAAATTTCCCACTCTTTCTGGAACCCGAAGTTTTGTTACTGTGTTCTCAAGAATCCGCCACTGGCCTTTCTCCCAAACCTCTTACACCCATTCCATAACCTTCCATCCTCTTTCCTGAAGATGCATTTTAATATTATCGTCCCACTTTGTCCGTGTTCTCATTACTGTTAGCATGACTGAACCATAGAAGACAGAGATTAGTAGGGTATTTAGAAAGCATGTCGAAAAGGCGAAGATCTCCAAAGACAAAAGCGGTTAAGAGGGCTACGTGGATTTACCAGAAAGTATAAAGTGGACCTTGGATGAAGTTGATGATAATGATGATGGTGATGATAATAATAATATTATTATTATAATTTGTTTCTATCTAAACTATGATAAGTGCAAATAACGGATTGTTCAAAGTATTGTTCCTAATTCTCTTTCATAAGATCACCAGCACGCGGTCACATAAAATAATGACTCTCAGGTACCCGAGCAAAACAGGATTGCCATCAGTTCGCCAAGAACAATTATAAGCCTTAAACAAAAGAAACTAACCTTCAACTTCACCGTGAGTACTAGCGGATCTTCACATATCCCCCCCCCCTCCTTGCTTAGTCTCATCAAGAGCCGAAAAGAGCACGCACGCATACGCGCGCGCGAGCGCACACACACACACGCGCACGGAAGCTTTCTGTCTCTCTCTCTCTCCTCTTCTCTTCTCTTCTCTTCTCTTCTCTTCTCTTCTCTTCTCTTTAGCGATTCCTTTCACAACGTGCACGAAGCGTGTACGTGAATGGGACATATTTATCCATCGGTCGTCGTGTTTAGCTTCCAAACTATAATAGCCCGTTAAAAATTCAACAAGAAGTTTCTTAGAACCATTCGTATCCTCCTCTCTTTTCTCTCGCAACTCGTGGTCTCTCGCTTGAAACGAAAAGAATAAATTGAGGGTGCCTGAGAATATGGTGCTGAGGAAGTTATTGAGACCTATGGCGAAAGAAGTAACAGGAAGTAGAAGAATGGAACACAGTGAGAAAATGAGTAAACTTTACTTTTACGAAATGATATTCGGGTTATAAAATCAAAGACATATAGCAAGCATGCATGAGCAGTCTGCAAAACGCCAGTCCAACACAGAGTTGTTTGTGATAAGTGCCTGTTACTTCGTATTTGGCCCCAAGTTTTGTGCACGGCTGTACGGAAGATTGCATCAGTCAAATTAATTACTGACTAGAATGAAGGGCCTTGGAATTTTGACATAATTGCGAATTGTATGGTTCGGAAAGACAATTTGGTGACTTCCACAATTAGGGGTGTGCTGCGTGTATACAGAGTGATATGCATGTGTAGCAGGTATTGAGAAGTAGGAACTGCGGAGTCATCTTAGTATTTGCTCGAAATTGGAGGAAATCTGCCAGCTTCCTGTGTTGTTTGTCGCCTACTATTGTTTGTGTGTAAATGTGCACTGTACTGCTGCCATCGGGTGTCCACCCAGTTGCAGTTAACAAATATATCAATATCAATAATAGAAAACACACAAATATATGTAACTGACCCCGTACTCTAGCTAGAGTATGCTGTAACACTTCTGTACAAACGATGTAAAGAACTGTACTCTTTCTGGAGGTGATCCGATTACTCGTTCCCAATAATATTTCTGATTATATGGTAAAAGGCAAACCTGGCCATATCCAAGCCATGAAGGCATATAGGGGGAGTAAAGGCGTAGCTCCACTCATTCTTACCCGCGACACTGGATGGAAGCGAGTGTCCACCTCCAAGTCCTGGCCGCATCACGCCCGGGAAGGAAGAGCGCAATATGAAGTTAAGTGAGCCCCAGTATATTTTAATGCATTCATTTGAGAGATTCTTTCTTCAGACTTTTTGCTACCGTATATAAGTTATATTATTGCAATGAAAGTTAACCATGTACGGGGAGAAGAAGCGGTATTTCTGTTTGTAACAATCATATGCTTGATTTACTTACGAGGGCAATGTGCGGTGTTACAGCTTCTTTCCAGACATGGAACAATGACCATGGTCGTGACACAGCGTTCAGCTGCGTTTGTGTGGCAGTCGAACAGTAGCAGAGGCACGGTTCTTTCGAGCCATTGTCAGAATTGGGATATCTGCTGAAAGAAAGCATTTCGTTGCACTGGACACAAAGATAACTGATAAACGATGTACTGCAAAAGTATATGTGAATGTAACCGAGCTGGTTAATTGTAATACTTAATGGTACAATATATGAATCAAAAGATCATGCATAGAATTTAGATGTGGGGGTTGAGTGACGTATGGAACGAACAGGTAAGGTTCACGGAAGATTTTGCAAGAAATTGTTGGGGATACCGAATTGTACTGCCAGTGTTTTTGCCGAGATGGGACTTAGCATAGTGGAGAGGAGGCAGTTGCATAGGTAAAGAGTCAAGAACTGGTAGCGGATTGTGTTCAGGTATAGAATGTTCGATAAAACAATGTTATGAATGGCTAAAGAGTGGAATAAGCTGGACTAAGTATTTGAAAGCTGATGCGCGGTTGAAGCAACAAGAGTGTGGGCTGAGAGAAGTGACAAGGATAGTGAAAGACACGTGTAATAATACTTGAAGACGAAGTATTGTGGTAAATATATCAGAGAAGAGCTCATTCTACACGATCACCCTGTATAACTTTGTTATCCCGACGTGCTCAGTCTGATTGGAGAACCTCTTACCGGGATACGGGTGTAGTTCACCGAATCACATTCAGCTTTAGTTATTTTCTTTTTTAGTTATGTTTTATTTATTCGTTTTATTCTTGATATCATAAATGGAGCGCTATATCCAGTAAAACAACCAGATTCTTTCTAGCAAATTGACACAGTCACTTTTCTATACTTCACGTAACACCACACGCTTGCGCGACTGCTTTCACACTTCGCTGTTAGCGCCTGTACTAGTAACAAAAAAAATATACATACAAGTCACAAACCCAAATAACGGATGTAAATAATTTGGGTCTGTAATCCAACAATCCTAAACTTTTATTTTATTTATAGATAAGTTTAGGATTGTTGGATTACAGGCTTTATGTACATAATTCGCCGTTTAAATCTCTCCACTTCTACCCACAACAAACGGCTCTGACATACGTTGACAGATTAAACCCAAAACGTACGGCCATGAACCGTCCGTAACTGACACCAGCAACCCTAAGAAACAAATATATCAAAAATGTTCGGCTACATCATGAACATTATATCGAGAAGTGATATTCAGCTGGGATGAAGGATAGTATCTAGAGAAAGAAGTGAAATAGGGTGGTTGCTAGCAGGTTCTTGGATGCTGCAAGGAATACGAATAACACAGGCCAAGAAAAGCGCTCGTTTTGTGTATGTGAACAGTACGTTATACCGATATGACTGGACTGTGTAGAAGCTATAAACTGGAGAATGATATTTCTAAATGGTTGATTATGAATAATCAGATGTGCTACAGGAAAATGTTAGGTTGGACTAACAAAGAGAACATGAGAAATGTAGACACAGTCACGTATAAATAATTGGTTTAAAAAAACAAAAGAATTTTTAATATCTGTCATAAGTATCAAATGGTGGTGGGCTACCATCGGGAGGTAGCCACAAGCATTGTAAGAACTGAACTCAAATTAATATTCTTATTATTATTATCATCATCATCATCATATTTAGTGAGACTGGGTGCAATTCAGATATGGTCTATTTTAACCAAAAATATTTTGTTACCAAAATTTAGCATAATTCAGTGGTACAAAATTTTACGAGGGCTCGCTGTAGTTTTCAAGTTGTTAGGGTATGTGTTGACAGAGGGAGAGACATGGCCGAGCTAAGAGACGTAATTTTGCAAATTTCTGTTGCCATCACGTCCATGTTCCATGTCTCAGGCCCGTGCAGTTGTTATTGTTTATTGTTTGTTGTTTTTTGTTGTTGAGCCGAGTTAGATCAGTCCGTGCTGGGCGGTCAAAGAATCAGAGTTCGGTTCCCAGCAGGGGTTAAGAGATACTTTCTTCTCCAATTTGTGAAGGTAGGCTCTGGGACCCACCCAGCCCAATACTAAATTGGTGACGCGGCTCTTTCCGCGAGGTTTACGAGCTGGAACCTGTTGATGACCACTCATTCATACAGTGTCCAGTTTACGATTGAATGAAAGAAGCTATCTAGTCTGCACCACAACTCCGCATTGTGCCTTTCTGGCGTTGTACTTGATTAGAAAAAAAGTCAACTTTATCTTCATTATTATTATTATTATTATTATTATTAATTACTTTCATGCAGGGTATTTACAATTGTATACCTGAAACAAACCATGCTTCTATGGTATATTGTTGCAGCTATGCTATAGTTACCGTTTATGCTACAGGTAATGTTATTTACCGTGATGGAAAGTTTGTAATTAGTACTTTCCTCTGTATGTGTGCATTGCCCCCTATAGCTTTCTGTGGTGCCTTGATTTCATGCTTTCCCATTATGTTGCTCAGGTATTTTATGAGCGATTTTGTGATCTTTCCAGTTGCCCCTATTTATTACTGGTATCAGTTTTGTATTTATACTTCAGATACACTGTATTTTTATTGTAAGGTCTTGATATTTTAAAATCTTCTCATCTTCTTTCTTTATCACACTTCTATCTCCCGAAACTGCAGTGCCTCTCTTCTTCTTCTTCTTCTTATTCTTCTTCTTCTTCTTCTTCTTATTATTATTATTATTATACGATATGGATGTCTCTTGTCACAGGCCTTTTCTTCCTGGTACTTCTCTTGAACCAGCGGTGATCCCTACCGCTCAGGCTTCACGCTTATTATTATTGTTATTATAAATACCTATTGAATTTAATTATTATTGCTCGTGATGGTAATTTAATTCAGTTCATGTTTATTAACGTGCCGAGTCAACAGCCAGTTGGCCAATTACAGAAACAGCATATCATATAAACATCAGTAATAAAGGACAATAAAGAGGGCACATATGAGACATACACGTACAGAGAAGGGAAAGAAAACTTAAATCATAAATTAGCATAACTTATAATATTAAACCAAAAATCAAAACATACAGAGTATGACAGTTTGCCTTTTCAAGTTATCTTAATAACTACAGACTGACAAAAATAGACGGATAGCTTAAAATGAAAATCACGTGAGCTAAATAATGAAAATATTAATTCATGTGAAACGTGCTTCTGCATGAAAATGTGGTTGGAAGTCAGTAATGATAATTCAGTTTGGAACTAGCACAAAATATGTAAATTAACAGAATCGAATACATGTAACACAAATACAGGTAGATTTACTACAAGATCTGAGGTTTTAGACTAATTATGAAATAAAGTAGTAAAAGTATAAGACACCAGTTAATCGTACTAACCGAGACCGAACGTCCCTTGAATGTATCGGAATCACTGTCGATGGCATTTGCCGTCGAAGCGCGTCGAGCGGAAGGACAGTTTCAGCGTTTAAAGTCAACATTGTACGAACTAAATTCTGTAACATTTCGATTTTGCACGCGTAAGCCAACAGTTTCCAAAAGGGTAGAACAGTATTTTGAACCGTTAAATAAAGGACCTCCAGGTAACGCCTCCGAGCACTTAAAGTGCGTAATATCAAGTAATTCAAAACAGTACCATATCTGTAATCCAAATGACTGAAAATACATTGATAACAAAGAGATGCAAACTTCCGCTGAATGATGATGATGATGATGATGATGATAATAATAATAATAATAATAATAACTTGCTATGACAGTAGGAATAGCAGTTCAGTGCATGTTCATGTTGCCAACATAAACTTGTTGAATTTCAACACCGTTGATCAGGGAGAGAGTTGCATTTGAGCTGGTGCGGCCGGACTCGGGCTGTTGAACATTTCCGTGGAACTGTGTGACTGGTTTCACTGAAATGAAAGTTAATCCTCGGTCAGAACGTAATGTGGGCTGCCGGCATCGTAACTTGACAGGTTTATGTGAGGCCATTTGCAATCCGCAGTTGTGGGATCACCTGACGCCATGATGTACATACTGGGGAGTGGAGATACAGCACCTCTCTTTTGAAATCTCGGTGCTAGATGCACAGGCGTGAGCAGGTTCATACAGTTGCGCTTTACTCCAGGCGAAACAGACAACAGTACCCACTGGATTGGAGGCCGATTGAATATTCGGTCTCGATGCCCTAGAGATAAGTTTCTCGCCGCTTCTGGGAATCGAAACACAGCTCTCCGATTGTCTGTTCCGTATGTGTTTCACTGTACCTTCTGATCTGTATTTGCTTTCTCAGTATGCATTATGTTGACATAGTATGTTGTAATGAACTTCTAGTTTACAAAAGTATTCTGCTTGAATGCAATAGTGGCACAAACTAAAAATTTCCCATTTGGAGTTGATACTGCGATTGAGCTGAAAAATATAACAGCCATATCCAACAATAATGGCATCTAGCGGGGTGTGTTTCAACCAACAAGTGTGCCGCTATTGTCCGATGTAATTTTTATATTTTTTTTTAGCTCAGTTGTAGTATTATCACCAAACTGTAATTTTTGAGTTGTGCCAGCAGAGCATTCAGTCAGCGAATCTTAGCAACGACCAAGATGGATAAAATAGTGACATATTAACCCTGTAAGGCCCAGTAGTTACTTTTCGTACCGCTGGATTTACATTAAAAATTTCTACGTTCTGCCCACAGAGCGCTCTTGTGTGACTTGTATGGTCTCAGAACAAACAGCATTAACTGCCTGTTTTTACAAGCGTGGCGGGTTGCGTTACTGTGCAGTACAAACGGAGTCTTTAGATGCAGTTTAGGTTACACTTCAGCTTTAAAATGAAAGACGTGAGAAGCGAAACATAAAAATGGAAAATAAATAAATAAAGAAACAAAATGAAGGAGGGAATAAAATGGAAAAATTAAAATTGCTGAAGCTTGGTGCAAGAAGAAAAAATAAGAACAAAGAGCAAAGAAGGAAATGAAATGAAATGAAATGAAACAAGATATGCAGACATTAAAAGTGGAGAGGAGAAACACATAAAAAAAAGAAGGGAGATTGAAGGATACAAAAATAAATAAAAGTTTTGTTTTGACTTTTGAACATGCCTTGAAATTACGTCAGCATGAAACAACATAAGGTCCCTTAGCCTGTAGCGTCTCTTAGATATTTTCCTAGCGGGGTGAGGGGAGGCAGTCGGAAAATTTGCTTACTAATTTACAATATGTTGTTTAGGAATACTTTTAGGTATGTACTCGTGTTGTCGGGGTCTTCATATTGAAGCTTAGATGTAATTAGATTAGATTTATTGGTATGTTGTTTGTTGCATTTAATTCAAAAGTACAGCTTCCTTAAGTTTAATTCTTTTTTTTTCCAAACAGTCCCGGAGGATGCCTGGCCTCCCTCTACCTGAACCCCCTCAATACTGTGCCTTATGCTGCTCGAGTCTCTAAAGGCAGAATTACAGGACCCGCAGTTCCTGTGTTCTGAAGGTGGCCCGAGGCACAGTTAACAAAGAATGCCCCGTGGTAGCCTACCCCAATACGAATCTGTGCCAAGTCAGGAGCAGTGGCTGTGCAATATAGTGATTTCACACATATTTCTCTTTGAAAATGGAAGTGTTTTGAGGTGTTACATCACATAGACTTGTAAATAGTTACCTACACTTTGGAGGAGGGTAGTGCCTCCATCTTCAGGGTCAAGCAGTCGGAGAAGATGGTGGAATTAAAAAAAAACAACTCGTCTAGGACTGCTCGACTTTGAGGAAGGAAGCACTGCGGTCCTCCGAAATGACGGTAACTATTTACCAGTCGGCGCAGCGCAACATCCCAGAAGACTTGAATCTTCATCAACACCTTGTCAGAACCTTAAATCTTACCTTGTTTCTCATTTCATCAGTGTTTCCTAGTTTGGCATGTGTCCTGAAGCCCAGTATTTGTGTTACATTTCTATGGAAACTTATAAATGTCAAGGAGCAGTAACCGTAGGTTGACAGAAGTGTTTTCACTATTTGATAACTAAGTAACTAGATATTCAATTTTTGATAACTAAGTAACTAGATGTCCAACCCCATGGAAGAGAGTCCATCTAGAGATCTGATGGTTACTTTTTAGAAATTACACGCACTTTATGGAACCGGTAAGTGTATCACAATGTTCGTAATATCAGTTATAATGTGTAGCTACGAATATATTGAATAAACACCCGAGGACAATCGGAATGGTGTGGGGTGCAGTCCTTCAATTTGGGGTTGGGAGAGGAGCTAAAAAGCTAACCGGGGGGGAGGGGAGCAGCATGTTGCGGTACGGTCAATGTCAAGTACAAGTATGTAGATTAAAACTGAAATTTTGAGAATGGAGTGACATTCACATTACCACATGGAAGTTTACTCTTCCAATTAAAACGAATAATAGTCGGGAATGTGTATTCGAGCCGCATCCAGAAATTGCAAGTCGTTGTAACAGCTTTTACTGCATTTTATATACATGGGTCCGTGCATCGTGAATCGAATTTAGTAACTGTCCAACAAGATGCGACTTATTCAGTTTATTACACATCTGTAGGCAGCTCGACATGTTTCGGGTGTTGACACCCATCATCGGGAGCTCGTACAGCTGTAATTACAGCTTCTGGTATTGATTAACTGCAGTGAATGAAATACGCTGCTCTTAATACTAATATATAATTTAAAACTCTAGATTGGTCATATTGAATGTTACTAGCCTTGATGAATATGATATATAAAATAATGGTGGGTGGTAAAAAGCAGTATTTTTTAATTATGTACAACAAAAAGCGGATGGTAGTAGATCCGGTTATGTAAAGACTATTCTTTTGATTTCAGTCGTGTTATACCCGAAGTATTTTATAATAACTAAATCAGGTATACACACAATATTATTAACTGGCTTTGTTTATTGCATGTTCCGATAGAACTTAAACATAACCTAAATTATATATATTGTTATATACTTTATATTTTGTTGGACATATATATATATATATATATTGTTATATACTTTATATTTTGTTTGACATATCTTAAAAATACTGCTTTTAACCATCCACCATTATTTTATATATCATATTCGTCAAGGCTAGTAACATTCAATATGACCAATCTAGAATTTTAAATTATATATTAGTATTGATAGC
>Ga0136643_10002622_pt1 | contig 23527 bp, 16 predicted proteins | sample TergutLab28metaG_FD_96883 | JGI IMG/M metagenome (GOLD analysis project Ga0136643, IMG submission 96883) | Labiotermes labralis P1 segment gut microbial communities from Petit-Saut dam, French Guiana - Lab288 P1 (version 3) (version 3) | ecosystem: Host-associated > Arthropoda: Insects >... | reverse complement strand
ATTAGGATGGATCTCCAGGAGGTGGGATGTGGGTATGTGGACTGGATTGGGTTGGCCCAGGATAGGGATAGGTGGCGGACGCTTGTGAGTACGGTAATGAACCTTCGGGTTCCATGAAATGCGAGGAATTTCTTGACTAGCTGCAAACCAGTTAGCTTCTCAAGAAGGACTCGGCACCATGGAGTAAGTAAGTAAGACTTATGATTCACGGAACCATGAGCTTCAAAAAGTATATTTAGTTTCAGAACTCAGCAATTAAACCATAATATTATATACTAATACTTTTACAATACAAAATGCAGCAGGACACAATATAATTTTTATAGCGATCAACCTTAAAAATAGCATTGGTAGAGAAAACAGCGTGGTTACAGATCTACGAAGAAAATGTTATTTTGTAGTTCCATATCCCAGTTCGCTTGAGACATCCGAGTATAATCACAAGGTTTGCTGCAGAACGTTTCGCACTGAATATAGTTCTCGTTCTTTGCCTGGTGAGCATTAGCACGGAAATACGTACACGACTCAGTCACTGACTGTAAAACTGTGTGCTTGTTGCAGTCGGTAAGACAACGGCCATACGTGTAACACACAATGTGTCATGACCTGTCTAAAGTAACAGTTCAACGCAATTTCTGACACACGCACATAACAGAACCTCCAACTGCCATATCGGTTCGTCATTTGTTTACTCAATTTTAGGAAACAGGACATGTCATAATAAAAATTACTAACCAAACCAGAAGGAAAATGCTCAGTGCATATTGGTATCGTGTGTGCATCGTGAAAATAAATCTCTATCATGTTGCAGTTTGCTTCTTGGTATATTCGAAACTACGCTCTACAAGGTGCTGCATAAGCAGATGCAATTACACGCTTGCAGACTTGTCCAAAACATGAAACTAATGCACTGATCCTCCGTAAAGGGTCCACTGTGCAAAATTCTTTTTAAATTAAATCGATGAAGATTTTCTATGTCCAGTTCTATTCATACAGAGGAAGCTTCATTTCAAATAAAAGATGATATTAAACCTCACAACCCGCCAAAACCTATGACGCATTGGGCTTTCTCTTAAAGGCACAGTGTACCGACATTAGGTATATTTTGTGACTGCAACTGATGTTATGGAGTGCGCATGCGTGTATACAAGCGCAGCATGCAAGTGAAGAGCAACTGTGTGATTTGCTGGGCATTTCACATCAAATCCTATCAACACACACATCATAAAAATTATATAAGCCTATTCAAATAAACTGGACGGTTATCTTCAATAATTCTACATTCATCTTCTTACTAAGAGGTTCGTAACCCACAGTTCGGCAAACACCGGGTTGCAGTAACACAATAAAACGAGCTTCTACGGCGCTATCAATCATACAAAACGCCACCAGCAGCCAGTCGTCCAGTTGGTAGTCATATTCTGGCAGAGTAGTTGCTACAGTGGCCTGGAAGATGGAGGTAAGGAAAGCGCAATAAAATTTTCTTAAAGTACGTGTAGGTAACAGAGTCGAAAAATGTAAATTCCTTCAACTGCCGACAGTCTCTTTCTAAGTCAGAAGTCCGTAAAGGGTTTGAACGGCATACTACGGTCTAAAGTTCAGTAACGTGAACACTGTCATTTTCCACAGTCCCCATCCAGAAAAAATTATACCAGTATTTTTATTTGCTACAAGCACTGTGAAATTTCGTTCTCCGTATCCCTCCATTATTCATCACCTACAACAAAATGCGAATCAATGTAACAGCTGAGGCGCTAAGCAGTCTTGGTGGGAGCTGATCACACATTCTGAAATTCATAACACGGACCTAGTACATATTAAAAATAAAATAAGACAACATTTCACTCTCATTAAGTCCTTTGAATCCAAGACTCCTCCCCCTAAGAATTAAAAACAGAAATATGTATGATGTTTGAACAGTCTGACACAAGTACGTTTCTATCAAGACTCAAGTCTTCATTCATTCTCTGTTTCTTTGGGTTGGAAATTTGCGAATCGACGAAATTGTGGGTAGCAACTGCCCGAAATCTGTAAACGTTAAAATTATCTTCCAGACATTCAGGTCCCAGTAGCCAAACGGAAAGAAAACCAAACAATACACCTACAATTCTCCTCGAAATGCGGTAAATCACACAATATCAAGAGTAAACTGGTATCCCTACAGTTAAATTTAATGTTTTCAAGACCATACATATGTTGGATTTTGCAAGGCTCTACTGAAAGATCTGTTTTAAATTTAGGAATGTAATTAAAGTTATACGACTTTCAGAAAATTACACGTACATCGGTGGTACGAGCATGGAACGAAGAAGAGGGTTAGGCATGTGAGGTAGAAAATAATGCCAGTTGACATCATTCCAGCACGAAAATCGTCGTTATCTATTGAAAATTTTAATTTGAAACAACAAAAAATATGTGTGTCATAAAACGTCGGTGATCTAAATATTTGCATTACGTCAAATTAATATGTTATATCTTGACTGTAAAGCCTTGCGCTGTGCTTCGTGTATCATTACTGCGGTACAGTTACACTGCTCAACAAATTTTGGATGATTGAATGTTAAAGATAATTGAATATACTATCTTTAAGTTTTTTGGGCCTCACACTACGAAAATAATTCAAAATTTCTTTGGTTAGCTCTTGTTTTCGAGATTATAGCACTATCATAGTTATATGTACAATAAATATGAATAGAAAATTATTGACCTTAATTACGTGTCCTTTTGGCCTGTCGATGGTATTTCGTTTTAGAAGCACCCCTTTTCATCATCCAGTAACAATCACCTAACATGGCAGCGTTCATTTCCCTTTATGGTGTAGTAAATTCCACTGTTGTAACGTTGATGCCAAAAGTTCTGCCTTATTTTTTTGGAAGTCCTAGATCCCTGATGAGGTCATTGAGCTCGCCTTTTGTGATTTTATGATTGGAGGAGTGTGTGCTTGGCAAGTAGTCTGCATCTCTTGAAGCTGATGGCTGCTGTTCTTCACTGTTTGAAGAAACACTGTCTTCGTCGTCAGAGTAGGTACACAGCAAAATTGTCCGGAGGTTCAGGAACAGGATGTCCATCGCCATGAGGCACAGGCCAAATTGCTGAAGGTGTATTCAGATAAAGTTTGATTTTTTCTTCATGGACAAACCATTTTGAATAGGGGGTACCATACAGAAAAAAACAGTCAGTACTGTGGTTGCTAGGCACCCTCAAACCATGGGCACTCCAAACGGCATACGTCTTTTTCCATTCACCTGCGCATTGAGTTTGGATGAACACGTAGTGCAGCACATGTGTGGTGCCCATTTTTTGTCCTGGTACCCTACCTTACAGCCGAAATACAAGAAATAGGCCTTTTTTATTGTTGGAGTAATCGAAAACTTCCTTGAGGCAAATGTCACTTCTCCACCAAGTACAGCAGAAGCTGTTCGGCTTATTTACGCAATTCTGGGACATTTTGATAAATATACTACACAATATATGACAGTAGAATGCCAGCTGAAGCTATCACGGCACAATTCTCATGAAAGAACTTGGGGACACCATCTAAAATACGACCGATTTGGTACAACGCTTAATAAGAACTGAAGAGAGTTAACAGGCAACAATTTTATTGATCACGTGACGAACACCTGTAGCGAAGATAGTCGATCATGTGACTTCATCATGGCATGAGAATTACGGCGGCTGCTTAGAGTGTTGCCAACTTTTGAAGACGGAGACCTAATATTTAGTTGAAAAACGTGAAATTTCAGGCCATAAAAATTAGATCTCAGCTGAAACTTTCTGTGTCATTTTCGAATTCAGCGGCCTCGAATTAGTAAAGTTTAGCTAGTCTCGTTTCCATAACATTTTGTGTGCTGAACAGTGATGTTCCCTCTCACTACATTCCCTCTCACTACACTCCCGTCGTGGATCTTAAATGTTTCGCTTTAAATTTTAGCGTGTTCTGCCGAATCAGGATTTTAACATCAACTGTTATTTATGTACTTCCAATATCTTAAATTTTGTTCCAACTACGCGAAATTATTACCGGGGTGCTGATGAGTCATTAGCCAGACCAGGAAGAAAACAAGCTCGGAACCATATCAGGGACGCGTGCGATTTCAACAACATCGAGACAGGGTCTGTCATCAAGTTTTTCTCCCCTGCAAAGCAAGGCGCCGAAGGAAATTCACGCCATTCTGATAGAAACATTGGCTTGTTTCCGTCTTGATCGGGCTAAGGACTTATCAGCATCCCTGTAGAAGTACTCTGATTATCGGTCGCTAAATGCGAACATTTTCGTATGCGTGCATTTTTTAAATTTTCGGTGTGCAGGCATATAAACCAATATTGACATCACCTGCAAACAAACATTCAACGTTCTGCACCCAATAATGAGTTATAACCCTAATCCTTCTTCTGATCACACTGTCAGTAGCCTCTAGTCCTGAAATGAGTGATCATTCTCGTTAAATATGGCTCATCGTAGAAATAAATGCACTGAGGATACTCGTCATGGCCATTTCATTTCCGTAATATTCAACTGAACGCAGGCACTCGTCACTCTTTAGAGAAAAGTCTATATTGGACGTGATAGGTGGATGGGGTAAGCGACTCGAATTAATGGTAGAGGGAACGTATTGGTATATACCTGATAACGAGATACATCAGACGGCGATTGCAGATAGCACTAAAGTCATGCTTTTTAAGAGCAATGACCATTAAACCCCAGGATAACAATCTTCCTTTTCTGTTAAGAAACAAATATCTCTGTTAATAATTTTATTTGAAGCACATTCGCTAAATTTTGTTGAGGTTTGGCACATCAGTTTGTTGTCTAAGTACAAAACAAGCAATTTAAAATTTCGAAGAAAGTCAAGTGTCGAGAACTAGTGCCTGAATGTAGACGAGTGTCATCTCAGCCCATCTGCCTCTACACGTCTAAACAAGCAGGTAACACTATTGGGGTTGGCCGAAGATGCCCGTGATAGTGCATACAAATTTAATTTAAGAAGCAGCTTTCAATGTAAGCATACTTCCTTCACAAGTGGCGGTTCAGGCAACTCTTCACCTACAAGAACAGCTTGCGGGAAAGTCGGTAGCGAGCGTCTGCAGGTTCTCAACTCCTGCAGACCATTAACGTGCTTTTAGGAGTGGATGTGTTGAGTTTCTTAACGAGACTCTCTATTAAGTAAAAATACAGAAAAATGCTCACTTTAAGTTGCGATAAAATACAACCCCTTTTACACTCGGTCCATAGCCCTTCACCCATTACCGTTATAAAGTATTTATCTTTCTTTATATGTTATAGTTTAGCGGCACAATTCTTTTCAACCTTTGGTATTCCACATAATGAAAGACAGCCAAGGATGGTATGAGAAATACAAATTAACAAAATTCGCATATCTACAACACATTCTAATACGAAGAATTTCGGCTACAATGTTGAACACTTTACATTCTCCGAACCGTGCACCGTGATACACATATGTGAACAATACCAACAAGATGCACACTTTTTCTTAAAATTTACTTCAACTAAATTATCCTCGACATGTTTCGAACAAATAATAGTTCATCATCGGGAGGTCTGTACAAGCAGCTTAGAGCATTTTACCCTGCATCTTATGCGGAGTCTTGTCGCTGACACAAAAAATTTATATCAATCTATCGTGTCCGCGACTAGACTCCTCATAAGATGCACGGGAAAATACTGTAATCTGCTTGTACAGACCTCCTGATGATGAACAAATATTTGCTCGAAACATGCCGAGGATAATTTAATTGAAGTAAATTATTAAGAAAAGTATGAATCTTTTTGGTCTTGCTCACGTAAATGTTGAACACTTCACAAATCCCTACGATAAAGTCCGGGAATGTAAGTGTAAAATATGAAATTTACTCTTCCCATACAGCACTAAGCGTTGTCCGCAATCTGTAGCAGCGGTAAAAAGAAAGACATTCTGTTATCTACGATACCTATTTCTGTTGCAGGCTTAGACAACGATCCGGTCCGCTTCAGAAACAGTACAGGGAAATTATTTTTGCATACGTGGAGGCCACAAATACGAATCGAGGGCTTTATGTTCGTCTACACACAGAAATTTGACCACATAGTGGGTTCCTATAATATCCAATATACAATCTGTGTAGTAAGTTTTGACTTTTCTCTAAGTCGTCTTTAAGCACATTCTGTTAAAATGCAAGAACACTTAATAGTTGTCTACAATTAATGATTAAAACAAATAGGAATCCTTTCTCTGCAAATAAAATTATTTTTCTTCTTTGAGGTTAGTATTTTGCTACATTTTATATGCACTCCATCTTCCCGTAGAAAATTAACTTTGTACAATGTATGTTTGTATCAAATATTTTATTTTTCATCCTGCGTTGAAATTGTCAGTTTTTTTTTTTAGTTTTTTTTAATCCTAAGTTGAAATTATGGCAGTGGATTGTCGAAAAGTGTATTGTGTAATTACAATGTGTCACATGGCTTACTTTGTTATGTGATTATTTTAGGTACGAGGGTATGTGCTTGATTTCCTCAATAGCTGTTCAATCCTGATATTTTGAATTTATTTTTGTTGCCAGAAAATATCAAACAAAAAAGTCCTCAACATAAAAAACTCTTTAACTCCGTTATGAAGGGCCACAAACAACCATGAATTTATATATATATATTTATATATATATATATTTGTAGACAAATCAGTGAATCAGGAATACAAATTAACCAAATATTTACATATGCGTGGTCAGACCTAATCCCATTTCTGATGTTGTATCACTACTTTATACACAATTGAAAATACTGACAGAGAAAGTTACATCAACACACTACACACTACACATGTTCTACAAATCAGCTGCTCCTGCATCTCCAGCAAGTGCACGTCTAATACAAATATGTCGCCATATGAACTAAAAAGAAGATTCGCCAATATATTTATTAAGGCTCCCGAAAAGAGTATCGGCCACCGTTCCGCCTCATATTTATTACTTCTACATTTTCAGTTTACAAAAATTAATACAGAACGTTAAAAGTCAACAAGTATTGTGAAAAGCCAGTAGCTTCACCCGCACTCTACAAAACGAAGCAACAAGGTAAGCAATATAAAATGCTTTATTACGTGACATACTTTGCCACTATAAATAATGTAGTAAATATAACAATACTGAACCGTATATTGCAAGAAAAAGATAAAATTTATAATAACTTAATCAAAAAGCAAGATGGTTTCAACAAAATTCGACATTTTCGACACAGCAAGACTACTTTCACGTAAGTACTGTCCTACAGAAATAGAGACCATGCTTTAAATACATTCAGAACTAACAAACAAATAAAAAATAAATTACTCAATTATTATACCGATTACTGCATATATATAAAAAATTAAAACATTAAAACATTAAAAACGCTCCGATATGTTTCGGTCCTAGGACTATCATCAGGGAGCCATATCGTCCTTGCTAAAGTCACTATAAAAAGTCACATTAATTTCGCTGTACCAGTTAGGTATTGTGGCAGCCTACCGTGTTGTGTAATGCTATGTTGCGAAGAGTGCCCTGCTACGGATGTACATCCTGTGCTTCGTTACGTGATACTGCTTATCACGCAACGAAGCACAGGATGTACATCCGTAGCAGGGCACTCTTCGCAACATTGCATTACATAACACGGCATGCTGCCACAATACCTAACTGGTAGAGCGAAATTAATGTGACTTTTTATAGTGACTTTAGCAAGGACGATATGGCTCCCTGATGATAGTCCTAGGACCGAAATATGTCGGAGCGATTTTAATGTTTTAATGTGACTTTTTATAGTGACTTTAGCAAGGACGATATGGCTTCCTGATGATAGTCCTAGGACCGAAACATATCGGAGCGTTTTTAATGTTTTAATGTGTAAATTTTATAAATTTTATATATGTGCAGTAGTTGGTATAATAATTGAGTAACTCAACAACATGCACGGTGTAACAACGAAAATAAAAAATAAATTATCTGTTTGTACAAACTCTGTATTCATGGCTTATCTTACACACACGTTAAAACAGTTCTGAGCGTTTCACTCTCAGAGAATGTGTCTGAAGATGACAGTAAGAAGCCGAAACGTGTCGTTAAAATTATATTAGAAATTCTGTAACACATACAACTATGGAATAAAGCATTTGAGGAGTTTGACCAAAATCCCTCGATTCTTATTTAAGTGCATACAGCGTAATGGGACGCATCACGTACAAGATACACGACGAAACTTGTTGGAGGGTATATCTGGACTTTATAAGATCTCTTCCATGCCGAGCAGTGCGGAAAGAGAGCAACCAGTCATGCCACTCACAGCATCAAATCCGCAAACGCAAGTACGAACGGCCTCCCTCATTTTGGGCATATGATTAAGTGATTTAAATCTTTATTTGGTTATTTCATTTCTGAGACATGCTGTGGAAGACCGCAGTCATTTTGCACGAGTATTAAGTTAAGTGGACCCAGACTTTATGCAGGCAATATCGGTGAAGTGGAGACACCGCCAGAGAGCGCTGCATTATTCAACCACTCGGGTCGAGCTCTGCAGTGTTCGGTGAATCCCCGGCTCCAGCACACGTTACTGTCCAGGGATAAACAAAAACATGCTTCCTGGAAGATGTGGACGAATCCACAACAAAAATGTGGCGCAGGGCAGTAGTCAGTGAACACACGAACATTTCTGTTGTTTGTAAACGTCAGTCTTCATCCTTAATAATATATCCTCAACTATTTCAATAGACTTGCACCATCGCAGCCATCTATTCGTCTGACATCTATTTTATTACTGTCTGCACGCATATTCCGCCTGTCGTGTTTTCCTTTTCTCGATATTTTTTTACAAAAATTTATACGAACTTCCTGTTCCCTGCGTCCAATATGCCGGTACAAACCCCGGGTCTTAAACGCGTCTCCGTAACAAATGAATAAATAACTAAAGAGAACATCTACAAATTATGGTGCTCCTTACTTTTAATTCTTGACATCCTTTTACTAATTAATTTCCCTTAGGTCAATATATTTTCTTTGGCACTTTGTCTTCAGACAATTTCAAATTAAATTGTTTAACACTGAAAGAGCAATTTCTTCTTTTTATTCCAACTAAATGCACATAACACGTGTAACTACATATATTTATCACCCATTACCTCCTACATGTTTCGGTGTTTGTTACATCATCTTCAGGGAGACCATTGCGTTATTTGCTCAAGAAATGTATGCTTTTTGCCAGGTTGTTACATTGGTTGTACTATAAAATATAAAGTATAACCTGCTTTATAAAATTTACAATATTTGTTACTATGTTTAAAACAATATGTATTCCGTTATTCTGTATCTTAAGAATCCAAAATGTCAGTTAAAATCCTATTTGCAGCACATTAATGTATGGTGGTTCCTGCTATTTATTATGTATGATGGCAATATATGTTTTCTTTATCCAGCTGTGTTTGAGTCCTCAGTGATGTGGAGATAATGAAAGGGTCCTCTCAAGATCTCCACGTCATTTGCATTGAACTGGAATAAGAATAAGAAATTGACTGCAAGAATGCACGGAGTTAAAAGCTTCCAAATGACTGAAAAGGCGATTTTTACACCCCAAAAGGGCAAAATTACAGATGCCAGAACTTCACTTTTAGTTCTCAGAGGAAACAGTTTTTGAACCTGATTATGAATTTAAAGGCAAATGGAAGAAGTATGCGTTCATATACATATTTACGGACGATCCGTCCATCGACTCGTATAAGCAGGAATGATGCAAAACACGAAACTGGGGAAAAAAGCGGTCGTGGCCCGTTTTATGTATCAGTCTAGCTCAGGTTTTATAAAAAAGGAAGACAAATCATACAGAGTTCAGTCAAGACAACTTTCCGAAAATCGAACCTGGGACCACATAAATATGAATTACATGTGCTAATAACAACGTCTGGTAAAAATCTTTAAAGATTACGTTTGTGTAAATACACCCTCGAAAGAAGAGGACATAATGCGATAAAATGACAATTTCACAATTTATCTGGGCTAATGGGCCGCAATACGATGATCTATTAACTTCTGAAATGTTACACAACATCCAGTTCAGACCTATCTGATGGTGCAATGTCGCATTTCTACATTAAACGCATCTGAATTTGGGGATTTCCCAAATATTATATTAGATATCCATGTTGTGGCTCATGTGGGGTATAATGCAGGAGTTTCAAACAACAAGTGTCAGTAACACAGGGTATTATTTATATGCAAATGGTATACATACTGGCATAAAAATTCAATACACAATATGGAATCCATGATTAAAAATTCGAAGTAAGTTGTACTTCTAAAAAGGTCTGCGTAAAACGCTGTTATAATAAAAGTTGCTTCTAAAGCAGATTGACGTCAATGAATGCACAAAAAGCCCGAGTGACGTGAGTGAATATTTTTCGGCTGTGCACCTAACGTATAGCCCAACATAATGCATGTGTACGGCGACATTGTGTTCACAAATGAATTAGGACATCATGACGATCAAGATACACTGCAACCACCGCTCTACAGTAATCGTGCAGAAACTGTAGTGTGCAGTAACATCATCAATCTACAAGAATTTACTGACAGTGGCAATGCTGAGAGACTGGAGAAGTAGGGTGCAGACAATAGAGGAGGTAGATCTGACCTTGTACGTCGATATACCTTAGAAGCTACATTTATTACGACAGGAGTTCACACAGACCCTAACACATATGTTAGGATTAGAACTTACATTGGGTCGCTATCATGGAATCCACATTTTCAAGTTGAATTCCGTATCACTGTACCATTTGCACATAATCATATATGTAAACCCTTGGTTGTCACTGGTTACATTGAACTTCTTGGTAATGGCCCAAATAGGCGGAAACATTTTGGAGATCCAACAAATTAGTCTGAAAATATCCACCTCAAATGGAGTCTCCTTACTTGGGTAGCTTCAACGATATTGCAGGTTACGAATAATATACGTCTAAACAGGCATGTCAGAAGTACCACTCTTGGCTAGTTTAAAATATTAGTCCCTTGTGACAGCTTGCCCTTTTAAATGCTTCAACATAATTATAACTGTATGAAGTTTAAATTTGAAAATAGTAAACATCTCGAAGATTCGCGTAAGTACCAATTTACGACGTGTCGTGTAACAGAAGACCGGAGTCTTCATCAGCACCGCTGTGACAGCCTCTATTATCTCACAATAAACATCTCATTTTCTGACAATCCTACTACAAGAAAAGTTCATTTGATTGTGATAGTCTTCCCAATTACTAAGTCAATATACCGTCTTTAACCTTTTGGAGCCGGAATTATTTTTTTTTTAATTTTAGCACACCCTGTATATAAAATGTGAATAATACAGGAACCAAATATGTTCGCATTATGAAACAAACTGCATTTTGAAGAGAAAAAAAAGAGAGTATATACCATGTTTAAGATATTCAGTATCTATATTTGTTGAATAAATATATAAAATGCAACTTTAGAGGTTAGCGGTGCGGTACGTCAACTATGGTTGACGTTAGGCGTCTAAAGGTTAAAGAGGTGTGAATACAACCAATCAACCTAAAATGCTTCTGCAGAAGGGATGTAAAGATTTTAACGAAGATGATAAATGAAATTCTTAACGTCTGGGAGATAAAAATTAAATGTTCAGACGGTCGCCTGTGAGAAACTTGAGGTATGGTGTAGCTCGCATTTTATGATTTCAAGTCTTCATTTATGACGTCATTTCGAATGTACCGTTAAGAGTGGTCGCATAACATTCATTTTTTCCCACGATCAGGAACACTGAGTAAGTGGTCATTCATCTCCACAGGTGCCCATTTACGCACAATTTTAAGCAGCGAAAAACGCCGACAAAATTCTATACAGAAATTAAGGCGTAATTTCCTGAATGGGTTTGATTGAATAGACCTAATAAACAAAGTCAAGAGAGAATCCCACGCCCATGGGGCGCCTTCAGAAAGTGAGCTCTGCTCACAACTACTGTGCGGATTTCTTCCTCCCACTTCACAGGTTTTCGCTTAATCCCGCGGGGGTCCTCGGAGCAGTACTTCTGCGAAATTTATCGACTGAATTGTTTCCGTTTAGTAAAATATATCCACAAGCTTTAGGACATAGCAGCCTTGAAGACTGGAAAGCCAGGCTTGTAGCACACCCGCGTTTCAAACCCTATGCAGACATCCGTAAATTCTCTGCAGAAATATTAGGCTAAAACCACTCATTTATGCAGAAAATATAGTGTCCATTTTGTCTTGTCCCTGAGGAAGGGAGATCTGCCATAATGGAAGCCTACATCTGCCAGAAATTTACAGCAATTCGCAGCTCTTTTATGAAACAAGGTAAAAGATGAACTGACATGGAAACACGGTATATAAATGACTGGCGGATATAGGTTTGCTCTAGGACAAAACTCCCATAACAACTGCCATGTTTAACCCTTATCCCGCTAACGTGGAGAATATGGTGAGCTCCTTGTAATGCCAACAAATGGCAGATGGGATTTAATTCGGCGTTTAAAGGGTTAAGAACACAATAAAATGAACATCCTGTACATCAGTTACGGGTATGGGACACAGAACTGATATTCATGTGTCCACTTGAAGTACAGTTGCCGAACATAAGTAGCCTGTTGGACCACTCGTTGTGTGAAGGGATTGCCGTCCTTCAAGCCTCGCACTTTTACCCATGTCCCGCCGGACGTGACCACTTCAAAGCTGTGCAAGGACTTGATGTTGCGAATTCTGTTTGGCGTTGTGTTTACAAAATTTATGGTTTATTTTGGTGAAGAAATTAGCGACTTCTGACTACGTTGTGAGCGTTTTTCTGCCAAGTAAATATAAGCTTATTTAGAGAATATTTGGTCAGCCAACGAAAATAAAACCCTATGGTTGTCCGACCAGTCACTCTACGGAAGGGTGTTGGAGATGTCGCCCTGGAGAGTGAGGGTAGAAGTGCAGAGTGAAGGATTCTGGGGGTAGTGTAGTGTAAGCAATGCCAAGAATGAGGTTATGATTATTAGAAAAGCAATTTGGTATCCATAAATCAGTTAAAACTACAACAAAACTCGATGTGATATCCATAAATCAGCTAAATCACAAGGCGCCTGAGAAATCTCATGCAACTGAAGAGTTATCGGCTACAGTAACTAAAAAAAATTCTGAGCTACTTATGAAGATCATTATTTTGCCAGACTGTACGCAGAAATTACGTAAGAACCAGTATTGAAGTTTCGACCAAGTACATTCTGATATTCTTATCCAATAATATTCATCATTTACTGGAAAAGTTCCGCTGCACTGCTGTTCAAATCACGCCAATGAAGAAGAATATTTGCGATATATTATTACGGTTGTAATGTAAATATCTCTAAGTGTTTTCGTATTTTTGCATTCTGGATCCTTCTCAGTTGGTCAAGCAACTTAATCCACTACGGTAACACATTTTGTTCTTGTTCAAAATTGCAGACATGTTATACACATAATTACTATTAACATGGTCTGCTACCATATTCTTTGCAGACATTATTATTTATAGGGCTGCGTTGATTTTGTCTGTCAGATCTATTGGTCATACATAATTTCGGAGTTTCACTCCATCGAAGCATTTTGTAATTGCTGACTTAATGAAAATATTTCGCGCCAAAGTTGTAGGTATACACGTATTTACAATCTCCATGCCGAATTTCATATTCTCAGGTATAACAACCAAATATTGTAGATCATTATTGCACGTTTGTATTTTACTCAATTGTGCGTCATGGCTCGTAAATGTGTAACAGAATTGTGACGTAAGAAGACGTAAACCAAGTAATGGGATTGTTAGTTACATCACAAATATCGAATTTATAATCGGCCATATTACGTAGACTATTTAAAACTCAAAATTTTTTCCTGTGGTGTTTCGACCCGATTCCGAGTCATGGCCTCCCCTTACGGGGCTCCGCGATCACATTCACTGTATACACGACACTCCGTAGGACTCCTCTAGACGAGTTATCAGCTCGATGCAGAGACCTCTACCTGACAACACACATCACTCACAAGTGACAGATATCCATGCCCCCGGCGGGATTCGAACCCTCATTCCCAGTAAGCGAGCGGCCGGAAACTTAAGGCTTAGACCGCCAGGCCACTGGGATCGGCTTGTTGTCAAACATAAGGAATAAATATGATGGCTATGTATTATGTCCTAATTACATCGCGCATATATATATATACTAAATGTGGCACATTATTTTACATCGATCGCCAGCTATACTTCGCATGACACCCAACATATATGTTAGTCTTTATTTAAAGTGTCTGTTATTTTCGCCCGATCTTAACCAAATTTGAATATGGTCGAAAGATTTTAGTAAAAGTCCCCAATATATAAATTCACGAAAGCCGTCCAGTGGTAGCCGAGTGTTTCGTGGCGGATGGACAGACAGACAGACAGACGGACGAACAGAGTAGAGGAAGCTGAACGTCGCTGTTCAAAAATGTTAGACTCACCTAAAAAGTTTAACTACATCAAACAGCATGAAACCCTGAGTGGCTGAACAATAGCCAGATACGTACGACGGACATTGCAATGAACAGTTGCATACGACGGCAGTAACGCGATGCGTAAGCTATATCCTATAATTCAACGGTAAGGGATACCAGTATCAGACCTGTCGCTATAATCTTTACAATTTAACTCACCATATCGTCTGTGTCCGTGCCGTGTCCGGGAGGCGAAGTGAAGGCCAGGGACACCTTAGTTTACCTGCAACAGAGAGTGAATTTCAAGTTTTGTATACAATGTTGGCAAAACCTATAACAGGTAACCGGGTAGGGCTTACATACTTCTTCATAACACCATTCCAGTTTCATGCAGCTTACCCAGTCTCCAAGACGAGGCCCTCTGAACAGACCTACGAAGGTACAATCGAATATCTTGTGCGGAAGGAATAAAACTACACAGAAATAAGCAAGGCTTAAAATGAGAGTAAAACGGCAAGGGGCTTAATTAAGCACGGTGCTCCAATGGTATGAAATGGATGAGGCACGTGGAACATGTGGGTGAAAAAAGAAATACCTAAAGGATTCTGGTGGGGAAATTTGAAGAAATGGAACCACTTTTAGGACGTAGGCTTAGATGACAGGATAAAATTAAAATGTAACTCAAGCAAATAGGACGAAAACCCATTGAATGGATACATGTGACGCTAGATTGGGACACGTGGCATGCTAACTGCAGTGGGTGGATGTAGCTCCACTCATCTTACCCTCAGCACTAGACAGAGTCCATTGGTTACTTTCGCGCACCGGCCGCTTTACCCCGGAGAAATAACACTCGGTAGCAAATGCAGAAGAGGGTAAAGGCCCCAGAATTTGTCACGTCGCCGAACAGAAAGACAATCTCTTGCCTCGCCCTGAAAGGATACCCGGCTCTTCGGTAGTCCAAACTGTAGTTCAATCGCTATAACGAGTGAAATACCCCGGCATCTACACTGCTCTACCACAGCGAATGACCCCACGTCTGCTACACGGTCAGACATCTATGAAACAGCTAAGACAGCAGAATCTTAAACTGAATGTCCAGACTTAAGTGGACGCATACCGACTGCACCAATTCCTGAAAGCAGTTCAGTACGAGATACCTGAGAACGGCAAAGACTTCACGATCAGACCACTGCATGGACTAACAGCACGTGACCCTCGAGCGACGGAACCGCTGTAAATACGTAAGCATAAAATGGGACTGGGCTCAAGCGATGTTACATTTCCTTCAGCTACGCCTAACAGAAACACTAAGAAATGGTGATGATCCCCTACTGCACAAACAGCTGTGTCTGCATTCACTATCACATGTCCAGTTGCAAGGCTGAAAGAATGCCTTCATTACTCCGTTAATTGTAAGTGGTATAAATTTGAATTAGACGTGCAGGCCTAAAACTATCATGAAGCATTGTGCGCCGTTCACTTGCAGACACGAAGAAACATATTCTGTTTGGGACACTCTCGCTGTTTCCTGGTTTCCCTATTTTACTCCGTAGTTTCTATCATTTTAAGACTAAAACGAATCTACATCACACCATCATAAAGGTTCACAATGTGCTTCCATTAGAAAGGACAACTCTAATTGCTGTTGAGGAAAATAATGGTTGTTTTCTGTAAGAAATGTAGGAAACACACAGCTATGTAAAAGTACTACATTTTTATCTAAGACTTCAAGAGAGGAAACCTTACAGTGGACGGCGGACGAGATCTCGATGTGAAGAAAATATTGATAGAGGTGAGAGAAGAGTTGGGTGTGAATTATGTGACTTGGATTAAACTTACTCGGACTTGCGAATAAGGTCCTTAAAATTCGGTTTCCTTAACAGCAGAAAGTTGCTCGTCAACTAAATGACTGTGATTCTCTCCAGTCCATCGCTATCATCACGCAGCGCGGGGCAGAATGCATTTTCAGTTCCAAGTTGTAGCAGCAGGTAGTGAAATTTCTTTGATTGCTGGTGTAGCGGAATTATCGCCATTATCTCAGGCTTCAGGTTGCCGCTCATGATAACAGACTACCGTCAACTGAAGGGAAAGTATGACGTAAGACGTCGAAGCTCCCATACTACAGCGGAGGGTTTAGAGTTAAGGCTCGTTATTCTCCGATCGTGTTTGTGGTGCCACACATAGGATAGCGACTTACAGAACCGTTGGTTACGATGGTCGTGTCTCCGAGCGGAAGCGCTACAGAAACTGGAGCGCTACAGACGCCATCGGTCGATTGTTCCCGCTACCAGGAGCGCCATAACTCTGACGCGCCACAGCCAGCGATACATTGTCGCTTTGTCGCCGTTTCCACGAGGGTCTTCAGTCGCGCCACGTCTTCAGCTAACATCCGAGTGGTCTTTCTTCATTATTATTCTTCTTCTTCTTACCCTTCAATCTTTCGATTGGTTGGCAGCTTTCCATCTGGAATTGTTGCAAGCCATTCTTTTCATTACGGGCCGGGTAGAGTAGTCGGTATAGCGACTGACTACGGGCTGGGCGGTCCGGGGATCGAATCCTGGTGGGGGCGAGATTTTCCGCACCTGACCAGACTGACCCTGGGGCCCACCCAGCCTCCTGTACAATGAGTGCCGGGTCTTTCCCGGGGGGTGAAGGGCGGCCGGGCCGTGTCGCTGGCCCCTCACCTCTACTAGTGCCGTGGTCTAGAAAGAATAGAGCTATATCTCTACTTCCCCTATGGGCCGTACGGCCTGTACAGAGCCTCAGTGCCTGTACAAGGGGGCACTTTACCTTACCTTTTTTTATTTTTTTCATTGCTGTATAGCTGTCAGCTCCTGCGTTTCTGGCGACTTGCTCTAAATATTGTAGTCGAGGTCTTCCCACAGCCTTTTCCCCGGATATTTCTCCTTCAAGGGTGTTTACTACAAACTCGTTATGCCTAATTGTATGCCCTATCCATAAGAGGCGTATATTTTTTAACATTTTCAAAAGTAATCTTTCTTCTTTCGCCCTTTGGCAAACTTCGTCATTCATTATTCTATCTGCCCATTTTATTTTCAACATCCTTCTCCAGCACCACGTTTAAAATGTATTTACAACCCTTTCTCCATTTTCTCCTAGGGTCCATGTTTCTGATCCATAAAGAGCAATGCTCCAAATACAAATTTTATAAGTTTCTTTTTCATTTTCTTCATTCTGAAGATATTTATTTCTACACCGAACTGTTTAGTACCGAAACTGAACCCGGTTTAGCTACATGGGACTGTAGCGGTGCAGTAGTGACAAGGTGGAAGAGACAAGGTGCTGGGGAGGTTTGTGTTAACAGTGTTTCCAGTTTCGAGACTAAAACATTGACGGAAATAAATGACTTATGTATGGAATAAATGTATTGTTTACTGTGTATATTTTACAAAACATAAAATTATTACTTAAGATTAGTAAATTAAATAGTTCAATAAGAACAGCCCTCTCACGCAAATTTACATCAAAACTCGGTCAGTGAAGATACATATCTAACGAGGCCCAAACATGCGTTGCTTACGCCAGTTCGCGTAGACCTTAGCACATTGACAGTGTACCGCTCCTTCACCGCCCACAAAATTTTTCGCGAAGTTATCTCGAATATAATTGGTGATTCGACCTGATAGCTGAGGCATTGAAATTGGTGTGTCCCTCAGGCGTACTACGAAAAGAATATTGTCAAAATTATAGCCACCCTTTTCACGAACAAAATAATCAAGAATGCAACAAGCCATGTGCAAAATCAATAGGCACATTTTGAAGCCTGTGCAAAATCTGCCAGTTACTGTATGGTGTATCGAACGTGCACTCAATAAATCGCCTTATAAGAAAACTTTCCTGCACATGGCGGTAATCGGTTCTTCAACAATCCAAACTCGTCATCTCCGACGAAAACACAGGGAAGGGATGATCTGCAAGTGCCTTTCAATGGCTTTCCTGAAGGAATGTTCAGAGTATTTTCCTGAATTCTTTCACTCCGTGACAAGGTCTCGAAAATGACTGAATCTAAACATTTCCCGCGTGACCCAAAGTCTACAAATACACAGCGATGTTCAAATTAGTAACCGCCAACAGAACTAGTGAAAAGAGTAGTTTGTAGCCATAAATCAAAGAACAACTGTTTATTCTTTTTATGACATGGATGGGCTTACTATCTACGGCACCTAGACTGCACGGAAAATTAGCGTGCGTTTGAAAGTTATCAAATATTGCCTTCCACTCTTCTTCGGATGCTACACAAGCATACATATATTTACGAGTTCCTCTTCGAATTCCATTTTAAACTGGAACGAGTGTTAGCTGCTCAGTTCCGCTGAAGCGGCACCAACACGTTCGCAGAAAATGGTTCGCTTCTGACGCACTGTTTGTGGCGCCACAAACACATCCGCGTAAAAGGGCCCTTAGACACCGACAAGAGAACTTCTTCTACGAGTTCCTTTGCATCAGCGATTTATTTAATGCTCCTAAAATTACCAAGTTACATCCATCAAGAATTCGACAACTGACCAGACATGTAAATAAGATGGGGAAGCAGGCTGTACACACAATTTTGGTTACGGATTCTCTTGGAAAGCGAGCAGACTGAAGATCAAAAAGTCTTATGAAGTTAATATTAAGCCTGATACTGCAGAAAGAAGACGTGAGGTAACTGGATTCAACTGACTCAAAACTGTGGCTAATACGAAGGGCTCCATTTTATCGACATTCCATCTTTGGTTTACCAAGACAGACAATATACGTATAATGTAACACTGAGGAGCGTTCGAGCAACCATAGTTACAGTGGAAAAGCAATAAGTATTACATATTCTGAGAGTGTTGTTGTAGCCTTAGGTATCCAGCACACGGTGCGCATGCGTAATATTGTCATCCGCGACCTGTCCAGTTCTACAATATTTTTTTTTCTTCACATTACCTCATACAAGACACCATTTTCGAAAAAGAAAATTTATTTACCATAAAATGTATATTTTAATTCTTTCTACAACGTTTGTCTGAAATACTTCTAATTCCGAAATGAATTGAGCGAGAAATGATTATAAATGTATAGGCCTGTTGGTCCTCATGTACAGCACCCGTTATTCCTGTCAGATTTTAGTGACACTTGAATTGTGGACGGATTTTCGAAAACACTCAAATATAAAATTTCATGAAAATCCGTTCAGTGGGAGCCATGTTGATCCACACAGACGGATGGACAGACTTGACGAAGCTAATAGTGGTTTTTCGCAATTTTGCGAACGCGCCTAGAAATCAACTGATTCAACGACATTAAATAAAAAAGACATCTTAATAATGATGTGCGACAAGAAAATACAGAAAAATACGGCATGGTATGGACGGCGAAGATGAAGCTTATGAAGTGGGCAGAACAAGTACAGGACCGCCTTAAATAGATGGATATTGTCGAGAAGGCCAAGACTCTTATCAGAGTTGTAGCGCCATAGTAGAAGAAAGTATGGACGGCACAAGCCGCTAACTTACTGAGCGAATAAAACGACGCGTTGGTCGCAAGGACAGAGAGACGACTGGGTCAAACTACGACATCGATCAGACAAGAACAATGTACCACTTCAATTTCGACGACACTAAATGCTCCTACAGTTATTTCGCAAATACTCAACGCTGTTCTGTTCCACCTGCTTGCAGCACACAACGGGAGGCAGTTCGGTACAAGCCTGTGTACACAAACTTACGTTAATACATAAGTAGAACAATTCCATTTCTCAGCAAATATTGGGGTCCCACATACGATACTTCCGGCACTACAATCTCTTTTCAAGTCTACCCACAATAGGGCAAACTAAATAATAAGCCGTGGCTAAACGTTTAAAGCCCAGTGGTAATTATACAGCCCACCTGCTGTGACGCTTGAAGACTTTGCATTCGGTACACAAAATGTATTTGTTTCTTACCATCTTCACAATCAACACTGATCACTTCCCTGAACAAGTCTTTATAGCGTAAATGGAATTCTTTTCTCTGTGAGGCACTGCCTGCCTTCTTATATAATTTAGATGACCTTCTATCTCGATGGACTGGCAGAAATAAGACGCAAACAGGAAGAAGGCTAACTACAAAGAAACGAAAATGAGACCATGAATAAATTAGAAGTCTCAGAATATCTAAAAATTAATATTAAAAACATGTCTAGCAAGTAGTTTCATTAAATAGTGAAATAATGCAATGCTTTATGAAATCTAAAGCAATCGTCATGTCACTACGGTCAGCCTTACTTAGAAGACAATTAAACGAACTCAAAGAGGACTTCATGGGCAATTACAAATTAACTCACCTCACACTGAAAAATGCATGTATTTACCAACTTCACTGAACCATGTTCTGACGCATTGCCCATGCAAGTTTATAGCGACGGCGACACACTGATAGATAATACGCTGTTTTACATACATTTGCATGTCATCAATAATGCATACAACAGAACATAACATCTCAGCACTTAGCGCGTCTAACTCAGACTGGTGAGGTCTATAGTCAGAACACAAAATCCCAGTCTCCTCGTTGTGGTTACTTACTGTCGTCCCCATTATCTTCGTACGTAATGTGAGAAGGCAAATAACAAATGATACACATCTTAATCAACTTCTAGTTATCTGCCATTCAAAATCATTCTAATATCACCTATGTTCTCCAATGGTGGAACGGCACGGATATACGTATAACGAATATCGCATACGGAGCACCCTATATCATCCTGTGATTACTAAGATATTAAACCGCAATCCAATCACCACAAGAGAGAATGTTTACTTGGCAGTAAAAACACACAGTAGGTTTAAGGTCAAATGTTGAAAAACAAGAAAATGGGTCTAAGATTCTCACTCTCCATTAAACTACCTACTTTAACTCTTCAAATGCCAAGTTAAATCCCATCTGCCATTTGCTAGCATTATTAGGAGCTCACCATATTCTCCACGTTAGCAGGATAAGGGTTAAAATCCAGTGGCAACTAAAAGTACAACCGGCTCGAACACTAAAACACTCTGCATTTTGTCACACAGTGATTTGGTGTGTTTCGAATGATTCTCGCAATAAACTGCGAATACTTCCTAAAAAATAATTAACCGACTGATTGGTCAAGAGCTGTCGTCTCTGTGAAGTAGAAATTGAAATGTTGTGTACAGTACAGACGAGCATTAGTCCTCAAAAGTAACCGAACGATTTTTAACAAATCATGCAGTTTAATTTTAACGGGGGAATCGAATTCCGTAGCCGGTATTTCAGTCAGTTACTACTTCCAGCATTGTAACTTCACCAAGTTCATGTAATTCCTATCAGTCAGAAGGACCAGCGGACGAAACCTGGAACCTCCTAACAAAGTGACGCTCTTTCTCCCATCCTCGAAATAAATGTATTTCTCACTTGTTTGTCCCAGACCTTTCTCGTTCACCAACTGCCGTCAGTTCTCAAAGGGATTTGGCAAAAATTATGGTCGAACCGCACAAATTGGAGTAAATATTTCTTCGATATATTTCCTGTCCAGAAAGTTACGAGATAAGGAAATAACTTGCAGCCACCAATTTCCAACTTTTCTTTAGAACAGGGTATTAGGCAGGTTCGGAAAACCGGGAAGGATTGTAAATAAACAAGAAACGCCAGTTTCTACTCTTATGTTATGTTGTTAATTCTTTCTTTCCTAGCCTTACCCCTTTCTACTTGCTCATTGTATATGTTGAGGACTATCGTAGCACGTGATCACACTCAGTGATACTCATATAGACATACTCGGTATGGCTCCTCTGGACGAGAGATCGGCCGGTTGTGAAGACCTCAACCTGACAACACACACCACTCACAAGAGACAGACATCCATGCCCTGGTGGGGTCCGAACCCGCACTCCCAGTAAGCAAGCGGTAATCTTACATGATCAGAATGCAATATAATAATAATAATACACAATAAAAAGCAAATTAATAACTCGAAAATGTAGTAAGTTAAAATATTTCGGAACAACAGCAAAAAACTAAAACTGCATTCACGAATATATTGACAGCACGTGAAACATTGGTAGCTTTATCTAGCACATGCTTTAACATTTAAAAACTCTGCGTTTTTCTTACACTGTGTCTTTTAGTGCTTCGTACTATTCTCAGCACAAACAACAATTTTATCCTGTAACAGCATTAACAGAATGGCATTCGATAATGGAGACTGTATTCATTTTTTTTTGTGAGGTAGGCAAGAAGCTATACGGACTGGTGCTAGTCACTTGACCCTCAATGCTATCACACTGCTTTCTTGTGTCAAGTGACTATTGCGACAATCTGCTTAATGAATTTAGATTAGTTTCAGTCGTCAGACTTTAATTCAAGAAATGCTTAAACCCCTCAATTCAGAAAATTTGTTTCGCGTTCTGCCATATAAGTAAAGAAGTAAAGACTAAAACATAATTAATTCATACCTATAACTCTAACTGGTGTTTGGTATGGTTGAGGGTGACTGAAAATAGTGTCCAATAAAGGAAGTGATAGAAGGCTGAAAAAATCCATTAATGACAAGCTCCTTGACAACGTTCCTCACACAATATGGGGGGGGGGACAAAGTGTACCCTTGTACAGGGACTGAGGCTCTGTACAGGCCGTACGGCCCATAGGGGGAGTAGAGATATAGCTCTACTCTTTCTTGACCACGGTACTAGAAGAGGGTGAGGGGTCAGCGTCAAGCCCCGGTCGCTCTTTAGCCCCGGGAAAGACCCGGTACCCATTGCACAGGAGACTGGGTGGGCCCCAGGGCCGAGTGGACAGGTGCAGAAATCTCGCCCCCACCGGGATTCGATCCCCGGACCGTCCAGCCCGTAGCCAGTCGCTATACCGACTGAGCTATCCCGGCCCACTCCTCACACAATATAAGGGTAGTCAATTCATTGTGGATGAAATGGGCAGGGCATATAAGACGTATACGAGAAAACCTGCATACAGATTTTCGGTCAAAAAATATGAAAAAAACAAAAACTATTACCAGAAGTAAAACCTAGATGTGAGTTTTTTTTTTTTTTTTTT
>Ga0136643_10002621_pt1 | contig 23533 bp, 12 predicted proteins | sample TergutLab28metaG_FD_96883 | JGI IMG/M metagenome (GOLD analysis project Ga0136643, IMG submission 96883) | Labiotermes labralis P1 segment gut microbial communities from Petit-Saut dam, French Guiana - Lab288 P1 (version 3) (version 3) | ecosystem: Host-associated > Arthropoda: Insects >... | reverse complement strand
CGTTGTTCCTCGCTAAAGTCTTTTTAAAGACATTTACAAAATAATTCCATTATATTAACAGGATGTTGTGGCAGCATATCGTGTTGTGTAAGAGTATGCTGTTAGATTCCTAACAACGTACAACAAAATAATTCTATTATATTAACAGGGTGTTGTGGCAGCATATCACGTTGTGTAAGAGTGCGTTGTTAGATTCCTAACAACTCTTACACAACACGACATGCTGCCACAACATCCTGTTAATATAATGGAATTATTTTGTAAATGTTTTAAAAACGATTTTAGCAAGGAACAACGTAGCTCCCTGAGGATGATCTTAGGATCGAAACATGTCGGAGCGATTTTCAGTGTTTTAATGTGAAATTTTATATAGCGCATTTGTTGGTTAATAATCGAAGTGATTCATAAGAAGCAATGTGCTTTGGTGGAAGTATCTCCATATCTTCACCACAAGCACTTCAATGTGTATGGGCGGGATATCACGTGCTGTTTGTGAACAGGTGTGTATTGCACGTGCAAAAATAGAAAAAAACATACTGAACTGAAGTGCCACATCTTTCCGCTCCTCATTCTTACGCCTTCAAAGTTTACGTTACAGTTACTGGCATATGATCCTATAACTTCGCACTCACGTTCGTCTTCCTTTAATGCAAACTCTACACTACCCATCAGTATTTCTGACGTTTATCCTGGAAAGTTTAAGAGAATGAAGTTTTCTTTCAAAACCAGAAGAGGCAAGAAATAACCACTCTACGTCCTTCTTGTTATAAGTACTGTTAATCACTTCCGAATTTCTTTTTAAAATCCTCCTTCTGTTTATGAATTAAAAATTGTGCCAAAAAATAAAAATCACTGTACCGTACTTCATAACAGTACGGTAAACTAAACTCCCCGTGACAGTGAGCACCTATAGCGGCAAATTCCGTTACTTAACATGAGCTTTTATAATGATATAAATGTCTGTATGTGTGTGTGTGTGTGAGTAAAATGATTTTAAAAAAATAAAGAAAGAGTTTTGGAATGAGAATACAGCTACAAGCTAGCCGGGACGCGGGGAAAGAGTCTCCAGACTGGAATGTTTGGTTACCCATTCAACGTAATATATCTATTCTATTCTATTTTAAATTATTCCATAAAATAGAATATTTCGATCTACAATGTTGTCTCTCCTTCCTCCTCTAAGATTTGCACAATTCTTGCCTGTTGGTTTTCATATTTACATTTAATTTTATATAAAAATTTGCCTAAATTTTTCGATTCTATAATATTTGTACATCTAGCCTTTTTATTGTATGCTATAAATTTTTCGGATAGAAGATCAATATTTCCTACAGTCGCCAAATTTGTAATGTCTGCTTCATAAACAGTATTTCAGATATAATGTGTAAGACTGCTTAAGAACTATGCTCATACTGAACTGCACATTCATTTGTTATGTGTTTCATACCGTAAGACACTGACGTATTTCACGCAGTCACCAGTTTGTTGTTTTACATTCTACAAAAAGATTACCTTAAGAAAAGCTGTATATTATTCGCAGACCTGTTACCATACATCATGCCAGAATCTTAGATAAAGAAGCACTAGTGCTGGGTCCTTGTCACAAGTTCGTGCATAACGATACTGATTTTCACTGAAGTAAACTAAAAAGTCAAATATCGTCGTTGCTTCAAATGTCAAGTATATCGATATCAAAGCTTCAGTGAGTAAATGTACTGAATGTGAAACTTCAAACGAAGAGACGCCCATCGATGCTCACGCAAAAAGAAACACCCAGAAACAGCACTACGATCTTATAAACGTTCTTGTTTTCTTTAAAGACAACCCACTAAACTATATTTAAAGGACAAGAACATAATAACGTAGTGAATCGAAAGATTATAAAACCAGACGACGGATGATAAAAGAAAATTAATGAGAGTTTAAAGATAATCACAAAATAAACTAAAGAGAATGAGTGAAGGGAAACTAAAACGAAGGAAGAGTGTGAAAAAAAGAGATGAAGGGGAAAGACAGAGAGAAAAATTGAGAGATAAAATGTAAAAGAAATCTGAGTAGAAGAAGAAATGGAAAGTGCGCAGGGAAATAAAGAGGAAAAAGGATTAATGAACAAAAGGGTAACGATATATAAGGATCTGAGAGATTTGTGGAAATCAAACAAATCAAGCAGTGCAGGTAAAAACATTCTACAGGGCAGTCAATTTTACATCAACGAAAAGAAAGAGGGAACGAAACTTCACTTAGAGAGCTTTCTTTATCTATGCAGTTTTCTTCTTTGTAGCAGAGTCTTACATAATGTATATTTTAAGGACGAACATTTTAGCCACCAGCATTAGAACTACATATAAAGCCTTAAAAATATGTAACTTTGAACACAATGTGGAAACAGATTGACATTTTATGTCGAATGCGTTTTGTGAGTTAATATATACATCCCTTATTTAATGTACATATTTACACTTAATATTTTAGCACGGTGAATATATAACCATTTGCTTCAGTGTATTCAAAATACTCATATACAGCTAATTCAAGAATTTATAACAAATATCTTTAAAATTATTGCAGATAATTCGTACAACAACAGCACCCGGACTCCATTAAGAAAACCACTTCAGCTTTAACACAATGAAATTCTACAAGAATCACAGTATAGTAATTGACGACCATGTCTTACCTGACAGCTGGCACCTCCAGGATGTCCCACTCAACGGACATGTAGAACTCGGAAAGGTCCACACCCACTTCCACGACATTGGAACCCGCCTTCTCGTCCATGTGGCGCAGATCGACCTGTGACAACACACATCCGCCGGGACTCGAACCGCGGACTACACTACCGGTTGCTCTATTCATGTACATGTGTGTTTGTGTGTTTATGTAGCCACCGTGTTCGGTTCATATGTTACACAGAATTCAGAATCTCATATCTTATTCCCGTATTTGAATGTTGTGCATGTAAGTTTAGTGGATACTTGAATAGAACTAGAAAGCATACAGTAACACACGACACAGCACGAAGAACCACATCTGATGTCCACTTGTAGGGTACAGAATGTACTGCAAGAAAAACTAGTAATTTCATTCTAGGTGGGTTAATACAACAGTTCACAGGTTGAAACTAGGTGTTATTACTCTCTGTGCAACATTGTACATGTAAGTATGAAGACTACTCGTTGATTTAGTAGTGATTTCAAGCTCACAGACTACGCAAAGTTTAAGAGAAATAATATTTTGAAAGATGAGCGATTCATAATGCTGAGAGCCCCATTCTAGTAATTCCAAGTGTTTTAACAGAGTCTGAGTTAGACACACAGCAAAATGCATGTATGTAATTCCTATTTCGAATATTACAAAGAAACAACCTGTAAAAACTATTGTTAATTGAGGTATTTATCCCGCATCCTCGCACATGTTCTTTAAATATATTGAAAATTTCAGGTTATTGAAATATTTTTGTGAATATTCCGGTGTAAACATTTACGAAATAATAGAAAAATTTTTCACCATTAATTGGATAAATTTCTATGCCAAACAGCTTAAAACCTTCCTTTTGTTCTAGCTGATTATGGATGTGCAGGTATAAATTCCTCTGGTCTTCCCAAGAACCTTACAATCCACATTATCAATAGATTAATGTCATAAAATCCATAGAAATAAGTGGAAAAGAAACGAAACCCTTGTATTATAAAATACAGTACCAGCATAGAAATCCATGATTTAAATGTATCATTATATTCAACAAAATCACGATCACGGAAACAGGCCCAAATGAAATCTTTTGAATCCTCAGAACTTTATAATCCTCTTTATGAATAAATACTTCAACCGTACGTATGCTCACATTGCGATAGTTCTAAAGCTTCAGCTCCCCATTAATGTGTCCTAGTCAAAAGGGAGTTGCTTTGAAACACTACTCTGAAGAATGCAGAAAAGCACCTATACAGAGTTCCATAATACCGACAAAGACAGAAGACAATTTGATGTCTCGGTACTAACGGGGATTGTTTGTTGATAGCCACTGTAAAAGGAGGGAGCGAAGAGCAATGGTAAAACCTTTACATGCTAAATATCTCCCTCATGCAGGAAAGAGTTCAACTGTGGTCATAATTAAGAATTTTGAAACTGAAAAGGTGACGAAAAAAGGGACATGCTCATCAATGGCGGTTATGTTGGGGGATTTACGGGGTTTCAATTTTTGGGACAGATATTTCCCAACCATGTGCAACAGAAGCATCTATTAAAGTGGATAAATTCGAAATAATGCGTATGGGTTAAATAAATGCATTACACGAGATAAGGGCTCACTAAGGTTTTAACTTATACGTAGACATTATCTAATAAAGTACAGCAGTAATGTTTTTATAGTATGCTACATTCAGGACTTCGAGAACATGGTCACAGCTCGCCTGTGCAAATCGATCGTGTCAGCTGACGAAATGCAGCTCACAGTCAACAACAGCCAGTCACTAAAATTTCATAATTTATAAAGCAATACTACAGAAAATCATTTTTTTGCGTAGAACTTTGACCTTCTTATATATTTCTGTGTAAGTGAAATACCTGTACTTCGAAAAATAATATCAAAATAAAAGTTATTGATTAAACGTCTATTTATTTTTTTTTTTTTTAATTTTACAGTTCTTAACCTTGTGTGCATGCGATTCAAGTCTTCTGAGATATTACGTCAGTCTACTGGTAAACAGCTACAGTCATCTCGGACCATCATACCTCTAACGTCAAGTTTCAAAAGTCCAAGTAGGACACACTACGCTCTTCCAAAAGGCCGGTTACTGTTTACCAGTCGAAACGGTAGAACACCCAAGAAACTTGAGTCTTCGACAGCAACACTTTGCGAACCCAAAATCTCGGATGACTACGCATACATTTTTAAAAGCCTTCACATTTGCAGCGCTAAAAACGTATGTACTTACTTCATGGGGTAATGTCCTTCTTGAGAAGCTAAAAGGTTTTCAGCTAGTCAAGAAATTCCCCGCATATTATAGAACCCGAAGGTTCATCACCGCAGTCACAAGTGCCCGCCACCTCTCCCTATCCTGAGCCAGCTCGATCCAGTCCATACCCTACATCTCACGTCTGAAGATCCATCTTAATATTATCCTCCCATCTATGCCTTTGTCTCCCAAATGGTCTCTTTCCTTCAGGTTTCCCCACGAATACCCTGTATACGCCTCCCCTCTCACCAATACGTGCTACATGCCCAGCCCATCTCATTCTTATCGATTATATCACCCAAAAAATATTGGGTGAGGATTATTGATCATTAAGCTCCTCATAATGTATTTTTCCCCACTCCCTTGTCAACCTGTCCCTCTTAGGCCCAAATATTCTCCTCAACACCTTTTTCTCAAATACTCTCAGCCTACATTCCTCCCTCAATGTGAGTGATCAAGTTTCACATCCATACACAACAACAGGCAAAATTATAGTTGTGTATATCTTAATCTTTAAATTTTTGGATAGCAAACTGGAAGAAAAAGATTTTGCACCGAATAATAGCAAGCAGTCTCTGACTTCAATCTGCTCTTAATTTCTTCCTGAACAGAATTTTGATTAAAAAATAGGTGCAGCAGATTCCAAATAATTTAGGCCGGTAATGTTATATAAACTGTTTGAAGACGCTGGAGAACGAATCAATTTTTAGTTAAACTTCTCAGAATTTCAAACACTCTTTTGACACTTACACTAATCTGCGATTATAAGTAAACTTTTACAATTAAAACAAAGTGAAATGCCGCACATGAAGAATTTTACAACAAAATACGAATAAGAATGTAAATATGTATCCATAAGCACAGAAACGTGAAATATTTAATATGGATGAAACTGTAATAACCATTCACTCAAAAGAAAAGAATTAAAAATTCGGTTAAAATATAATTCGCTCTATAAGGTACAGAGAAATGTAAGAGTATGTACTGTTGTAACAAAACACATCGTGAAATGTCTTTTAGGCAGACTGTTTTATTTACTGTTCTGTCCCTCTTTGGTACTACATATATAGTTATAGAAGGGATATTTTTCCTGTGGCACTGCGGCCCAACGCGGGCATTGGCCTCTTGTTTCTAGAGGTTTCTAGGTCACATACAACGACGCACCACAGTCGGTAGGACTCCTCTGGACGAGTGATCAGCTCGTCGCAGAGACCTCTACCTGACAACACACAACAATTACAACAGACAAACATCCATGCCCCCGGTGGGATTCGAACCCACGATCTCAGTAGGCGAGCGGCCGCAAACCTATGCCATAGACCGCGCGGCTACTGGGACCGGCTATAGAAGGGATTACCTTTACTAAATGTTAGATAAGTGACTACTGTTGGAGTTACAAAGATGCTTTACTTGAAATCGCACAAAAAACCCTCAATACTCAAGATTTCGAAAATGTTTGGAAGTTAATGGATTCGGTAATATACGAATATTTTTGTTTAGACCACAACTGCAAGGTGCTGTCCAGGTAATTAAGGATTTTGGGTAAAGAATAAAAAGCTTTATACAGACTTTTCATGGCTACATAATTGTGCTACTTATGTTATTATTTACAGCATTTAGAAGTGATATTTCCGTCGTTAGACTGTTCTTTGTCTTACATTGCAAGTGTTTCTGCCCCTCTTATCGTATCAATTATTGGTAAGTAATATTTAGAATTAAACAAAGAAATTTGTCACCGTATATCAAAATGCATTACCAGCATTTTCTTTAAACTCTTAAAGATTAACATGAAGATTTATAAATTCAAAATTTGGTGATGTTCGTAATTTCTCATTCACAACAGACGATCTGAATTTAAATTAGACACTGCCAATGAATATTTAGATTATACAGTTGAACTCTGTTATAACGTCGTGAAATGGATGTTTTATGTCGTTATAAACAAGGGTTGTTCTATTCGAGTAGTGCAATGTCATGATCAGCAGTGCGAAATTAACTGGTATTATCGAATGTCTGACGTTATAGACGAGGTGTCGCACAAATCGTTGTCGTTATAACCGGGTTCGGCTGTACTATTCATCAGTCAACATGATGGCAGGCGATCACTACAGTGAAAGTGCCATGTGCAGATTAAATACCGTAAGAAGTTGTTTCGGAATAAGGAATCTAACGGACACAACATTTTAAAAGACAAAATATATTCTACATTACAGAATAAAAGCCATAACGATTATAATGGGAGAATACGTTTTCGAATTTTTTTCGTTAAAATGATTCCCAGTACCGTACAGGAAATATCCTAAAATCTCGAAGGTCGAATGGTGATGTGGAACCCCTAGAAATGCTGGCCACAGGAAAAATCATAAACGGGAAAATATAAGAAATTCTGACAGGAATCTCCCATGGAGTACTGTACATATTAGCGGAAGTAGTGTTTTATATTATATATAAGCCATACTGACTTCACATTATTCAAGGTACAATACCACATCTACTTCACAGGGGCAGCAAATACAGAGTAACGTTAATATCGCCTACCCCTTGCAAACATGAAAACACACGTTACATGCAGGGTACACTGAGCAGAGCTGTGTTTACGTTAGCACTACTGTAAACACTTCTGCTAACGGTACACATTAAAAAATTGTTACGTTTCCATGCACAAAGAAATTACCTCTTTTACCTATACGCATTTACATCCAAAGCAGAGTTTATTTCATTTTATGATTATTGCGACTTCTACGAATTCGTGAGTGAGAAACCTTAATGAATTTGGAATAACAGAAAAAAGTCTGTATAATATGAACCAACAGGATATACTATTTATTATTAATTCATTTCAATAATAAGCCTGATCGAAACACGCTGAAGTTTTGACGTTTTGTTGACAGTGCAACTCCATATATTTATTTCAGTATTTAACCAACTTGATGCACAAAATTTGTTTCACAATAAGTTTTATTTCATGCCTCTACATGTTTCGAGCACATGTGCTCATCAGCAGGAGGTCAAAATTGCATTATACAGCCTTTGGTATCATCACATATAAAACATATTGTGAAACAAATTTTGTGCATTAAGTTGGTTAAATACTGAGATAAATATACTGAGATGCACGGTCAACAAAACGTCAAAACTTCAATATGTTTCGAGCAGGCTTATTATTGAAATAAATTAGTAATAAATACTGCATCCTGTTTGTTCATATTATAGGCTATATCACGATGCACGGTCAGCAAAATATTAAAGAAAAATCTGTTTAAAACTCTTTTCACCTATTATAATTAAAGGGCTTCGTGTTGAATTGTTTTCGCGGTTATGTTTGTCCAAAAATGAGACAATAAGTTCAATGGCATAATTAATTACTGGAATCAGCGTTTTATATGTAAAATACTTGTTTTACTGCAAACAAGTTTTAAATTTTTCTGAAAGAACGTTTTTATTCATTCCGTATATTTCTCAGGACAAGGAATATTTATTTCCCTATAAAATATGCACTCCTTATGTAGGAGACACCAATATGGTGGTTATACCATGACGCTTATATCTTCAGTTTCAGCACAAACATTCAGAGGAATTATTTTCCTCCTAATACATTTCAATATTATATATATATATATATATATATAATATTTCTAAAAATTCGACCCTACAAAATGTTTACGCTTATACAATAAAATTTTAGCTCGGAAGGAACTTCTAAGTTACTGATGAGAGCATTCCTATTTCCAAAATAAAAGGCAGTACTGTATTCCCTGCTACCTAAGTAACACCCCTATCCAATACCATTAAATCTCCTTTATGACTAGTAAATTTTCAACGACTCTCGTATAAGGAGACAGACTCCCAAGTTTCAAATTCCATGTCACTTTCTTCTGCTTAGGTCATGCCACAAAATTCATACACGTCTGTAGCCGGTTTAATATTTTGTAACATGCTATTAGTTCCCCTAAGACAGGGCCGCTTCACTCGTAGCTCGCGGGCAACATGCCCTCGATAGAGTGTCATGTTGCCCGCAGATATATTTCGAATGAGAAAATGGTTATTTACCCTTTCACTGGAAAAACCGATATAAAACCCCGAAGTTATTTTGAAAACTTTTCAGCTGTTTATCCATGGATATGTGCATTATACTACTAGTTTGATTTTAAAAATTTGCTACAAATAACAAAAACCTGGTTTAATGATGACATTTTTGATAATTTTTTCTATTATCAGTATGTTCTATTGCACATGATGCATAGAAAAATATAGATAGAATTACACATATAACTATATGTATCAGTTCTTCGTACTGTATACAGTTCATGTCAACCGCATGCAGACCAAATTTTGTAGAAGTTACGCGCAACACATAAAAGTCTGAGCAGGCCGGCTCTACGGAGACTTGTCAGCCCCCGCGAGGAAGACACCTGTCCTAACGCGACTGCTTGTTACTTATATTTGCATTTGCCTCAGTCCTCCGTCCCCATTCTGCAGAAAGGAAGGCCGTGCCGTCACTCCTTCAATATCACCAACTGACATCAAGTTACGTTATTACATCAAATTAAAATACGAACTAACTTCTGCCAGTCGGTTCGCTAAGGCACAACAATTTTAAGGGTTACCTGTATTCCCTTTACATATTTCTTACGAGGCACTGTGTGGACTTCACAAATATTTTTAACGTTGTGACAAAAGGAGGTATGTTTTTTTAGCTCGGTCGGTTTTAACCTAGGCTGAGCAGTATGTTTCAAAATTTAAGGTTGAAGGATAATTAATTAACACATAAGCAAACACTAAGACACAGAAACCGACGGATCATCACGGATAATACCGCAGCCCGTCATTGCAAATACTCTAGACACAGTACCATTATCCTCAAGTTCTCACAAACCCCTTCATAAGATCTATTTCTATAAGGATCTGAGGTTCTCACAACGGTATTGCTGAAGCTTAAACTCTTCCCAGTTGTGACAGGGCCTTAGGGATGTACTTCTCACCCAGTGACACGGCGTCACATTCAAGAAGACTTGAAGCTTCATCTATCTAATCTCCTATTCCATTTGGAAGTTTACCAAGAGATTTCCCCCCCCCCCAAATTCTGTACTTATTCTGCCCAGGCATAACCCACAAATGACAGTAATCACAGTCTATTCGATTTCACTGCCTAACAATAGCAGAAGACATGTAAACACAAAACACACGGTTCCTCATTCTCTATACGCTGATGCTAAATTAATCGCTTAATTTTAACTTCTTAGGTCAGAATACTGCTCTTGACGTATCGGATCACTGAGAGGTAAGGTGGCCTTCAGGATTATATCTGAGGACATAATAATGTACCGCCTCGATAAGGACAGACGAAAAGAGGCGGTCTTTCATCTGGGGTACCGAAATATTTTACCTGAAAATTCCGTCTGTTACTAACTTTTTACTGCATATGTCGTCATTGCTGGTGCGGGTTTACGTGTTGCAAGAATCTTGCGAATTAAAATTCCGTAAGTATGTGTAAATATTTACCAATTTTCTTAAGTTGTTAATTTAAATTAATTGCAAAGTTACTAAATGCTGTAAAGCTTGAAATAGACGAAAATGTGTGAAAATTTTGCATATTATTTACTCAAAAGTACACGTGTTTCCTTATACTTACGTAGAAGGCGTCTAACTTTATAAAAGGGCAATTTGTGTAAGAGAATTATTGTAAATACAAGTGGTTGTTTTTATCACTGCTAAAAGAAATCAAGTTATTAAAGTCTAAAAGAAATTATGTTATTAAAGTACAAAAAAGATATTGTGCAAGAAGTGTACCTGAGAAATAACTGATATACGGCATTCAATGAAGTTCAAGTATATATAAAGTTTTGTAATTCATCTAAGTGTGAAATCAGGGTAAGCGTGTAGGCAGGTTTATTTGGGCTACTGTACAATAGTTTAACGCTGCAAAGACAAAAGTTATTTCTCAGTCATACAGATATGATTGTGAAGAACAGTGCACACACATACAGGCAAAACATGCAAAGGTACACCATACTTACATTGTCATTGTAGTGGTAAAATAACACAGAAACACATATCAGTTTTGTCCAATAACGTATAGAGTTATGCGCATGCGTACAGGCAAAACGACAACGACGAACAGAATCGTGTTTTATACTCACCGTGTAGTAAAGTGTCCGTCCGCCATCAGTCACGGCCCACGTACCAGATTTAACAGAAATTTTATTTTTAAAATTTGATACTTTCTGTTCAGTTTAATGTGTCTGTATTAATTAGTTTGTTTTACTGATGACCCTGCAACAGTTTTCATTAATTTTTACTCTACTCTTTATTAAGGTACCAAGCCTTTGTCAAATACTTTATAAAGGTGATACGAAATTCAAAGAGTTTCCACTAGAATCGAAATTTATAATGTATCAAATTTTCATACATACACGATGGTTCTACACAGTAGTTCATTAGCTTTATAATTATTTGCGTAACTGTTTACGAATTTCTGCCCTAAGTACCATAAGTTGCTACGGCGCCGTTTAGCAATTCTCATTAACAGAAGTCTTCAGCTATTCCTTTGCCCATTGTTGTTCTCACGTTCCCCTGACGTGCATTACGCCTTTATACACTTAATGAGATTCCAAACGCGAAGCACTTAGCAGTAAAGACAACAATCCGAGCTGAAGACACGAACGAAAGCTTATTACGTCAGTTAATGTCAAATTGTGGTTAGCTGACCTCTCATGGTTTGGATCAAATAATCTGAGAAAAAACACGATAACTATAGAGTCAGATCTTTGAAGATTTTCAGCAAGAATGGCGGAACAAAAGGCTGCTTTAGTCGCATGGGAATTTCGCCGAAGTAAATGGCATTCTACAAATATATCCCTGCAGTTGATCGTGCCTTAACGTAGTGTGCGAATGTTTATTTAAAAATGATCTACATGTACAAGTTATATCAAGTTATCCACAGCTAGAAAGTTTATACTTACTATGTGAGTACTGAAGCGATACATAAGAAAATATCTTGGCCAAAATCTAGTCATGATCGCTCCACACTTTCGGTTATTTTTCCACTACAGTTCCAGTTTCCAGAAAGCCTGTTCGTTCGCCATTGGCTTGAGTTTCATTTATTCATATTAAATGTCAAAACTAATTACCAAATTAAATGATAAGTACTATCGAAATAAAGTCGAGGACCAGACTGACTGAGAGCCACGGCAGGAATCGACTTATTCTAAATAACTGACTGATGGAATCACTGTATATTGTAATATCTGAATGGCTGAAAACCAACCAACAGAATGACTAATAACGAGTTGACTTGAGGAATTTGACGACAAACAAAGCACTTAAGAAACTGACTGTTCACATATCTGGCTGTATGAATGAGGAACTGGATATTTTTGGGAAAGGCACTGAAAACTTGGCAGCCCAATACTAGTTAAGATTTTGCAGTAAAGGAGGATGCGGAGCATGAAACGCCACTATACCGGGGTGCTGATAAGTCCTTAGCCCGATCGGGAAGGAAACAAGCTCAGAAGCATGTCAGGAACGCGCACGATTTCAACAACATCGAGATGCGAGCTGTTATCAAGTTTTTTTTCCTGCAAGGCAAGGCGCCGAAGGAAATTCACGCCATTCTGACAGAAACATTAGCTTGTTTCTTTCCTGGTCGGACTAAGGACTTATCAACACCCCTGTAAACATCTGAGAGCGTAACAATATCGATCCAGCAGATAAATTACACCAGATGACGTTAAAAATGCACAACAGGAGAAGGCACCTAACCATAGAAAATGAGCTGTAGAACCAAACAACAGAAACCAGCAGGACCAACATCTTGTCGCCTAAACCCTGACCTCCTACCAGACTGCTGTTGGAGGCAGCAGCAAGAAGTACGATCTGAGGAACCTCCCACTGTTCATCATAATCAACATCTACGCAGGTAAAACTTTCAGTGTATGACCTAATTGGTAAGAGTACAAAATTACGTCATGCAGCTGAACAGGTCATCCTGTAAGGACGATTTGACTGCTGTGAAGAGAACGGCGGAGGGTTGATCACTAACGGCAGGGAAGGCAGTAATCTTCTGACCATCTGATGGAACAGTAGAGAAGAATCAGTCACTGTACACAGTTTGAGTTAATCCGAGAATATAATGGTGAGAAAAGAGCTGTGTCTTCTAGTTTAAGGGGAAAGCTACAACCTGACCGAGTGAGAACTGTAATGGGAGACCTGAATCAGTTTCCGCCGAGGTTTAGAAGAATCCTAGTCACAAGTACTATAGTTTTTAAAAAGAATATTTAATATGCTACTATTGCTTCTCTTCCGCCCTTCAGTATTTTTGACTGTAAGGAAAATCTAATTCGTTTCCTTGCTGTGCCGTCACTGATTTGAGCTTCCCTATTCTAATAGGAGTTGCACTTTTTCGACAGGATATAAATCAGGAAAGGACCTTTCATTCAGGCAAAGTAGTTGTCATTTTAGGGTTAAGACAGGGTCAATTAATAACAACACGTCTGTTCTTAAATACGTTGGATTTAAATATTAATATTACGGATCTCGATACAATGTTCACAACCCCCTACCTCGTCCCATGTTAATTCCGCTTTTCGCGCTGTCTTGATCAGCTCTCTATATCTCTATATTGTAACAAAATATCCTACCATTCCTTCAGAAACCTCCCTTATAATTGACCTTGTCAAGACTCAGGCTATTAAGTCATCGGGCCTCAACAATGACGCCCGAACTGGGTACCAGGCTAGTCCAGGTGGGATTTGTGGCGGACAAAGTGGCACTGGGGCAGATTTTCTCCGTCTTCCTGCCAGTGTCACTCCATTAGTGGTCATTACTCATTAAACTAGTGGCGACTAGACAATCATAGTAGCTGACAACATCATTAAATAAACACTTCTCTGTCTCCACATTACTAATTACCAAGCACAGTAGCCTGATTTCTTACTCTAAATTAACACATAAATTATGTAGCCATTATTATACTTCCTGCTTAAATTCGCTCACTGTTTAACCTCAGTCAGTAATACAACCAATCTTAGTCACCACAGAGCACCTGTAGTGATCACCTTCAGGCTTCTATGATTCTGAATTATTCAGTCGATAATGATTCGTTCTAGGCACGATTTCGATAGAAGAAGAGATATTAGATCAGGCATATTAGCGCGTTCTTCCCCGCTGATGACTGCGAAATTGTTAATCAATTTGGCAATCGAAATGCACCAACCAAGGGTCAAAATTTGAACAGCCGACTGCAGGAATATTTCCGACGTTCTAGTGTAAACTGGTTACAACCTATCCAAAACCATTTACTTACTTGCTTACTTACTTACTTACTCACTCCATGGAACAGAGTCCTTCTTGAGAAGTTTAAAGGTTTTCAGCTAGTCAAGATATTTCCCACATTTTATGGAACCCGAAGGTTCATTGCCGCAGTGACAAGTGCCCGCCATCTGTACCTATCCTGAGCCACCTCAATCCAGTCCGTACCCCCAAATCCCACTTCCTGATGATCCATCTTAATACCACCCACCCATCTACGCTTGAATCTCCCAAGTGGTCTATTTCCTTCAGGTTTCGCCACCAGAACCCTGTAAACGCCTCGCCTTTCCCCCACACGCGCTACGTGCCCCGCCCATCTCATTCTCGATTTTATCACCCGAACATTATTGGGTGAGGATTACAGATCATTAAGCTCCTCAATGTGTAGTTTTCTCCTCTCCCTTGTTCCTTCGCCCGTTTTAGGCCCAAATTTTCTCATCAATACTTTATCCTCAAACAACAGGGAAGAATCCCTCCATGTCAGCGACCAAGTTTCACACCCATACAAAACGACAGGCAAAATTATAGTTCTGTATGTCTTAATCTTTAAATTTTTGGATAGCAAACTGGAAGGCAAAAGATTTTGCACCGAATAATAGTAAGCATTCCCTGACTTCAATCTGCTCTTAATTTCTTCCTGAATAGAATTTTGATTTGTTGTGGCTGTTCCCAAATATTTGAACTCTTCCACCCTTTCAAACCTATCTGAAACCATACAGTTTTTTTATGTTACTCAATTACACAAGGTCCCGACCTTAACCACTTACTATACCACGCTCGGTAGATGGAAAAGGAACTTGTATATTTTATATTCTTTTCTTTTTATGAAAATTACGAGTAACAAACAAGGCGACTGTAGGGAATATTTACATGAAAGTTGGTGGCTCTGGTACCGAACTGACCAGACATGTGCACTTGTGGCAGAGATACAGTCAAAGAAATATAGGCCATAATCAGTCTCCGAATAGCGATGCAAGTAGAGAAAGAGAGGATTTTAACGCATCGCTTGTGAATAGTGTAAATAATGTAAAATAATAGATGTAACAAGGTGTCACAGCAGGGCCTACTGCTTTGAATCAGCGAATGATTGGAAAACTCTTCAGAGGACTGGCAAAATAAGCCATTGACTAATCACGAGACTAAGTAACTGAATAAGTGACAAATGGTTAATTGGATAAATGCTGACGTTTAAGTAAGAGCGTGTAGTTAAGTAACTTAGTAAAGGAATCATCACTTGACTGATGAAGCAAAGAAGAAGTGTTAGTGTCACCGACCTATTGACAGACTGAAAGACTGACCCGACCCACTACATGATGCAAGGTCGTTCTTTAGTACCTGCTATTCAACTGTTACTATTATATCTTTAATGGAACCCCATGCTTCATCACTTTTGACACAAAATCCCAATGTCGAATCCTATCTGAATTTATTTATGGTTTCTTCGTATGAGCTACAAAACTTCTCATATAAAAATTACTGATTTGGCATATTATATATCAGAGGATACTTCGTGGTAATTAATTGGTGGAAGTTTTGTTACCATTTTCGCAACATATTTGCCGCCACTCTCGCTACCGCATCAAAAGGATCCAATAAATAATATTTAAAATGAAAAACGAATCAGCGGTTAATGGAAATGGGTGTTAATAATGTACGAAATATGTAGCCAGCTGAAGGATACGCGCCTCTAAGACCATCGGAACACATACTGCCTGTTTGTCCTATCACGACGGTCATATATTAAAGGTAAAGGTAAGTCAGTCCCATTACAGGTCTGGACAGGCCCAAAGGGTTCCAGGAAGTTGAGGTTCCCAGATTTTATGACAATGGCACAGGATGGCGGTAAGGTTGTCAGCCTTACGAACCGGCGGCCTTTACCCCCAGGAAATGCTCCTGGTACTCATTTCTGTTAGAGGCTGAGTCGACCCTAGGACCATAGTGCGATCGGATGGATTTTATGTCAATGAAAAATTTCAATGACATCAGCTGGGATCGAACCAGAGATCTTCCGATTTGTAGCACAGCACCTTAACCGCTGTGCTACCGCGGTTCCCCAGACTAGGTATTATTAACCTTTATTTCAGAAGTAACAAGAACTGAAAATACCAGACAAATGCAACGAATACCTTACAAGTAATTCAACAGCATAAACATGGATATACAAAAAATCACATTTTAATTTTAAATAATTTAAAGTTATTTGGAATCATTTTCATTAGGCTCCTTTACGAAAAGAAAAGACTTAAGGCGAGACAATTTCCGCCTTTCTGTCTGTAACGTAGTATCAGCGACTAAAGCAATTGTCAGCTTTTTCTTAAAATTCAGGTCAGTGGTTACAGAACGTTGTCGTGAAAATTTGAGTTTCGTGAAAATCGGCCCAGTGACACAGTTTACCTAAGCCGATAAATAAATTTAATCCCGTAATTTCCACATTTCTTGACCAATTTCGGAAAAAAAACCGGCACCGAAGATTTTCATGCAATGTCACCGAGGAAGTATGAGTTTTACAAGAATCGGTACAGTGAAAATTTTTACAAGAATCGGTATAGTGAAAGGCATATTTTACTTCAGGGCGCAAATAGAGGTTTGCACGTATTCTCTGCATTTTTCTTACAATTCGAATACAATTGGGTAGGGAAGATTTTCACGAGAATTTGCGTAGTACTGCGAGGTTCAGGGTAGTCCACATCACGAAACGCGTACTTTACTTAGTGGCGTATGCGCATTACGTCCGTGATTTCTACATTTAATATAAGATTTGTATGGAATCCGGAACAACAACTCTGCTTGCAACGCTGATGGAATAACTGTTAGTTTTGTCAAAAACGGCACAGAGAAGGCTATAATTGTCGTACAAGAGTTTAACAAATTATAGTTACGGGTGTACAGTGAAACCGTAAGATGTTTAGTCAGTAAAGAATGCTTTCTTAACGCCAACGTACTACGTACGTCAAGGAGTGCAACATTTGCAATCTTCTCGTACTGTAACTCAAAAAACACCCACTGTATAAACCACTTTCATCTAGTGCCGAGATTAAGAATAAGTGTAGCCACACCTCTATTTCCCTGTATGCCTTCATGCCGTGGACATGAAAGAAGACTACATTTTACACCCACTGTGCGTCGTATGTTGTATTTGGACAAACCAATTCCCTTAAAGACAACAAAAAGTACACTATACCAAGTGCAGATATGTACGAGTATATATATATATACAATAAGGCACAAATCTCTCCTTACTTTGTCTCCAGGTGCAGTATAATACTCAAAATGCTACGAAACAAGAAAAAAATACACAAAATAAAAGAGAATTGTTGACGACAATAATGCGTGGATTCCTATACTATATTGCAATTAAGTTACGCATAAACATGTCTATATAGTATACCAGTGGTTCCAAAACTGTGCTTTGGGGATCCCAAGCGATCCGCGACCAGTTCCCAGGGAAGCCGTGGATAATTCTGTAAAGGCGGCTTTGAATTTCACTTATTTTTCAATTATATTTTTGTATTAAACGACATATAGACGCTTAATTACAATAACACCTAGTCTTAACACTAACAAGCTATTTTACTCTGACTTAATTTGCTAAGTGAATATTAACTTCAGGTGTCGACCAGCGGTTCTAATTGTTTAGTTCTGTTTTGCTGACGCACTGTCTGTATTTGTTTAATTACACTAATAAGGTTTTGTCAAAAACAGTGGCGAAACTTCTTTAATTTGTCATGTGTTTAATTCGTATGACCGTTATTTAAAGTCTAATTAATGAAACCCTTACATCCACGACGTGAGGGACAGGCAATTTAATTGAGGTAAAATAATGCAATGCCTTGTTACCTACCGTACGCTACTGACATGTATTTGTATGTATCTAAAATCAGTTCTGAGATGTAAATTTTTAATTTCGAATACAATCATCCAGACACACTACATTTACGCGAACAAAGATGTGAGGATCCGTGGTTATGCAGAGAAGATAAGAGGGGTCCAGGAACAAATAATTTCGGTAAACAGTGCTATGTGCAATGAAAAGTCAGAAGTGAAACCCGCACTTTAGTTACTGTGGTTGTGATGAAGCTATTCATGTCTGCCACACACCCCAGGGAGATAAGGAGTTTGGCGTGTAGTTGGGAACATTTGCTGGCAGGCAGGGCCACCCTTTGCCCACAGCATATCCCGCATGGACTACACGAAAATAAAGCCTTGAATCCGGAATTTTCTGAGAAGGTAGATTAAGTCTAATATAAGCCAGCTTTAATTGTGAACACGACACATTCTGATCCGGGGGAATGCCGAGTTCAGATGATACTGAGGGAAATCACGGCCTATACATATACTGTAACAGTTATATACGTGGTTATACACCGCCCCACACGATGCACTTCACACTCTTCGTCTGGAATAGATCTCTTCTGATCACATTTTAACGAGATAGGTCTTTGTATGCATGCTCCAAACATAATATAAACAGCTTAGCGCAGTTGGTATAGCGACCCGCTACGGGCTGGACGGTACCGGGATCGAATTCCGGTGGGGGCAAGATTTCCCGCCCCGTCCAGATTGGTCCTGGGGCTCACCTAGCTGCTTATAAATTGGGTACCGGGTCTTTTCCGGGGGTAATGTGACCGGAGCGTGGCCTTGACCACCCACCTCCATCTAGCACAGAGGTTAAAGAAAGAGTAGAGCTATACCTTCACTCCACCTCTGAGCCTTCGTGGCCTGTTATAGGGTGAACTTTACCTTACGAACTTACTATTATACAGTTTTCATATCAAAACATTGTAATTTTTTGCTTATAAATTTCAGTATTTTAGAATTCTAATATTTTCATCATTCCAATAAGGCCGATGCATTACCTAAATTGGTGTGTTGGGCTTGTATTAATTTTAAAAAACCTCCCTGAGGACAGCACCCCGATGTCGAAACATGTACAAGTTCAATACTTGCCACGAATAGTATTTTATTAAATGCATGTGTTGGTTGATGTACTAATTTCAAGAATATGTACGGAGTGAGTATGATAAAACTTATTGTAATATCTGCACAAAAGCAGTAGAAATATTGTCCTTTTGATGCTTGGGCTTAAGGTTTGGAATATTTATTTTAATGCAATACAGTTACGAATTATCTGCGATTTATATCGGGAGAAGCACTTCTAAAAAGCATGCAGTACAACAAGACGTCGTTTGGGAAACAGTCACGAATTCTCGGTCGCACTTACTGATGAAAACACTGTTTTATTTAGAAAGAAAACTATACTAAATCCTTACCCTCCTGATTATCCATGTTCCAGCCAAACAACAAAATGAGGATAGATGTAATTAAGCAGGAGTGGTATAAGAATAGATTTTGTATTTAGACGTTTCATTTAGACATTTTCTTGAAAGTGTGCCACGAATTATGGAATTACCCTTGTTAATTCTGATCATCTTTCGTGGCCAAGTGACATGCACGAACCATTAAGCTCATCTCTGATATTTTTATGAGTCGGAATACTTGGAATTCCGTCTGGTTTGCATACACGGAAATATTAAAAGAAATATCAGAGTTCATCGTATGTAGCCAATGGAAATTCTGTGATATATGAGAAGCTTATTTATATGAATTTATGAATGTGTTGGAAGAGTACTGTTCGAAAAGAGCAACACAAAAAAGATGCAGAATCTTCAGTAAGCACACGTAAGCTACTTGGTGTGGAGTGGAACTCCGAAAAGCTTTACTAATGTATATGTTTCGCCACAAATGTGCAGCATAAAAACGTACCATGGTTTTTAACCAACTCATGGAAGGAGAGTCATTTTCAATAAACTAATGCTGTCACAGATAGTCGAGATATTCCCTGCACTCTACGTAACCGGGCAGTTTATTCACAGCAGCACACTACTTGTTCCTACTCTGGACTTTATAAATGCAATCTTCATGTTTGTACCGTACATTAACGACGATTAAGACACTTTATTATTCAACAGGTGCAAAAATATATAATTCGTAGATACAATTAGAATTCAATTAGAATTATGATAAAATATTTAAAAACATTTAAGATTGCTCCATGTTTCGGATAACAAGGGATCCATCATCAGGGAGCTTTATACAGTGCTTGGCTAAAATTACAGTAAAATTACTGTAATTTTAGCCAAGCACTATATAAAGCTCCCTGATGATGGATCCCTTGTGATCCGAAACATGTTGGAGCAATCTTAAATATTTTTAAATATTTTATAATAATTCTAATTGTATCTACGAATTGTGCATCTGTTGGATAATAAAGTGTTTAATGATAAATGCAGTCCACGACCACCCACCTTACTTCAAGATACAATTTAATAATATCCTCTAGTAGAATATTCTGTAATGCTTCCAATCAAAATTCCGTGGACATAATTTTTTTTTTGCTCCAAATAAAATATACAGCAATAGATCCGTCAGGAATGTGACACAGTTCAAATATTAAAGAAATGCACCCACAAAATGAGCACATTACAGAACTCTGAAGCTCATAACCGTACTCACAACAGCTCACAATTAATCTGTATTTTGAACGAAGTGAATCCGTTCCACCTCCTCCCCCCCTCTCTATCCCACTCTCTTAGATGTATGCTAACGTTACCCATCCGTCTGCTCCCAGCTCTACGCAAGTGTACCTTCCCTTCCTGTTTCCCGGCCATTGCATCTCTGTCAGGTGTGTTGCATGTCAATTCCATTTCATCCTCCTCGACATGATTATCGCAGTGACGTTTGGTAAACCACAATTTATGAAGCTTGTCACGGCTTTCCTTCATCCGCCATCTTGTTATTTCTCTCCATGTTAGGTCCAAATACTCCCCTTGAACACCATCGCTGTATTTTCTCCATTGAATGTGAGAAAAAATTTTTACACTCATACAAATGTGTAGGATTACTGTTTTATGCAAAGCCCATAATCAGTGCCTTTTCAGACGGCTGGCCAGAAAGTAAAATTTCTGGATTTTGATGAAGGTAACAAGTGAGAATTTAATCTACGACTGAGTGAAGTAGGGATTAAATTCGAAAAAATTTTCACAACATTCGTGTGTTATTTTCTGCCTGCCTGTTGTATAAAATCCCGAATATTTCAATGACGTTGCCCGTTTTACGTCTTTCCAAAAAAGCCCTATACACACACATCGATACTTATCCTACGATGTGGCACCAGCAAGAAGTCTCGTACGAGAACCAAAACGTATAGCTTTCGATAAGTAATAAGGGTGAAGGTGAAGTTATACCAATACAGTCCTGAACAGGCCCTTAGGGCTTTACAAGTTTGAGGCTCCCAGAATTTCTAGACAGTCGGCACAAGAAGGTGACAAGTTTGTCAGCCCTATGCACCGGACGTCTTTAACCCCTGGCGACATGTCTGGCACTCGTTTCTATTAGAGGCTGAGTCGACCCCGGGGCCATAGTGCGACCGGAAGGATTAAGTCAATGAAAAATCCCAATGCTGCCATCGGGAATAATCTGTATCTAGTAAAAATTCCTGTCTGAAACTGTTGTCATGTTCATTGTTATTGCCAGGAGCAGTTTAGATTTAGGTACAAGTTTTAGTTTCTTCGAGGTAGGAACACTGCGTTTTATTCCAGAAGAACAGTTTACTTTCTATCTTAAGTGATTCACATATTTTAATTTATACAGTTATCTCCATGTCTGGTCTAAATTTCACGCAATTGCGTACTGTCAATTTCCATTCCTGACATACTTTTGTCTAATGATTCATTCAAAATCATCGTTTATATCTTACTTACTATTTTAATCAAATAACAAATTTCCTGATATAAAGAACTATGACAACGTTTGTCACGAAACGTCTGTCGAATACTCAAAATGAACCACGAGTCCCTCATCGCATGCTGCTGTTACAGCCAATCTCCTTCGATATTAACACGCTAGATAAAAAACAAAAAAACCGGCACCGTTGCCATTGGGTTGCGAACAAAAACTACCAAGAATATTTGAGGCTATAAGAGAAAATGGAGAAAATTACACGACGAGGAGTTTCATAATGTGTTATATTCAAAAGACAAATCGAGGCGACTTGAAGATGAGATGGACGGGGTATATAACATGCAGTCAAGAGGCGAAAAATAATGCAACATTTTAGTCGGGAAAGCTGAAAAGAGAAGGCAACTTGGAAGACTTAGGCCGGCATTATAGAATAATATTAAAATGGATGCAACACAAATCGGATCACAATATGTGAACTTGCTGAAATGAGCAACACGAACACAGGAGAGAGCAGAGGGACTGTCTGGTACATCCTGAGCCTTTCAAGTCTTTCACAGGATTAAGGCACTGTTTGTACGTGCAGACGAATACTTTGCTGAAAAAAAGCAGTGTTCTAATTCTCTGTACAGTTGCCGACGTGATACGTTCCTATGGTCAGGAACGTTTTATTAATTTGGTGAGAAACGACAAAAGAAATTTTGCGGGGCACAGAGTTTTATCATAACGAGATGTATGGCAGATTAGTGCCCCGTGAAATGCGTATCTTGGCACACTTTCATAAGAGTAGGGATTACAGAACAGAATTTGAAAGTAATTCCCGGAAAATGCGCACTACGTCACATTCCGCCAAAGAATTTTGATTGATTCATTCTTGGGTTATTTATCATACCGTCCCGGTTAAAGGTACATAAAACGAGTAAAATGGGGAAATGAAGATGAATGTATAGGCCTTGTAGATAAAGTTTTCTAAGTATATCATATAATCTGTTTAAAAGACAGGCCTTCAGAAACTGAGTACTGCACATAACCGTAGATACTGATGCGCCTGTAACCTATAAATCCCCCTTCGCGAGCGCATATGTACATATATACATAACAGATACGCATACGGTGGAAAATTTACTCCCTCCCACCCGTTCCTGGACAATAAATTCAGCTAGGATAGTCAGTGGAGTCCAGTCGAAATTCTAACCTGGCTACTTATGTATATAATACACACACATAGGGAATCCAGATGTTTCATAAGTGATCTGTTTCTGTAATTACAGTAATATCGCAACGTCTCTGCAAAGACAGGAAAGACTGCCAGAAATTATTTTGCGCATAATATTTCAGTACAGATCAAAATGCAGGACGAATTCAGAGTGTGAGGATTGATAATAGTACCTTCGAGAGGGTGGAAGAGTTTAAATATTTGGGAACAACTTTAACAATCCAAACTTCTATTCGGGAAGAAATAAAGAGTAGACTGAGGTCAGGAAATGCTTGCTATCATTCGGTGCAGAATCTTTTGTCTTTGAGGTTGCTGT
>Ga0136643_10002618_pt1 | contig 23543 bp, 12 predicted proteins | sample TergutLab28metaG_FD_96883 | JGI IMG/M metagenome (GOLD analysis project Ga0136643, IMG submission 96883) | Labiotermes labralis P1 segment gut microbial communities from Petit-Saut dam, French Guiana - Lab288 P1 (version 3) (version 3) | ecosystem: Host-associated > Arthropoda: Insects >... | reverse complement strand
TTTCCGGTTGTACACTCAAATAGCTGTATCTAGGAAATCGTTCGGAATAGGACACATGCTCATGTAAACATTTTTGCTTCGAATGACCGATACTATGACCTCCCAGAATATTGACCTTTCCTCTTGGGACACCCTGTATACACACACACACACCACAGTGTGTTACACTTGAAACGTGCCCGCTTGTACGAAGATTTTGTGTCGTTAATTCTTGTTAAACTAAATGCACGTTCTTACAGAAGATGCTGGAAATAAAAGCCTTGTGAATCATACATTTTTGTTCTCGTCTTATTATGTTAAGGTAAACGAAACGAAACAAACCCCTTTCTTGCTTGCGCCGTGCAAGCGGACCAGTTTTAAGTAGAACATTCCGTATATGATTGAAATAAATATATAAGGGGGCAGGAAGATGTAGAAACGTAGAACAACCTGCTAAATAATAATAATAATAATAATAATATACATATATGTGTGTGTGTGTGTGTGTGTGTGTTTCAATTACACCAATTCCTAGAACGCACGCAGCACTCTTTCATCAGTCACTGCAGTTGCACATGTGGTGCAGTGTAACTTTCTTAAGTCTGAAAGTAAGATGACAATGGTTCAAGTATTTGGGGGGCGTGTTTTAGACAAACTCACTGAACAAACATTTGTATATCCGTTTGGACTACGCAGTAAGGACACAGTGTATTTTGCAGTTCCAAGAAAGACACGATCTTACCTTTATGTACCTTATTACTTCATTGCAGTGAAATCAAATACACTGCAGGCGTAACTGCTATGTCTTGAAGCCATGCGTAGGTGGGGTATGATATTTTTTTTTAATTTTCTGGTGAAGGAAGGGGAAGGCGATGAGAAGTATTTAAGAGCTGAAGTGTCTACCATTTCTAGCAGATGTGACATACCGATAACGTGCAACAACTCCACTATGACTAAGCGCTACTGTGCGCTGCTGCGTAAGCGTGCTGACTCTACTACAACCACATGACGTACTGAAAATTTAAAACTATTATAATTGTCGTCCATTGCTACTACTAATATTACTGCTGCTGCTTTTACAGCTACCTCTGTTACTGTTATTACTGCTACTACTAATAACAAAAGTAATAATAATGTTTATAATAATTATTATAATAATAAGAAACAGTAGTTGAGTCTGTAATGGACCCCGAGTCCGACTTCAAGCACGGTATTAGGTTTTTTAATCTTAGTCATAAATGGTAGTAAGTTGTTTTATTGTTATTATTTATCTTGAAGAAGCGGGTCAAAACTAGAGTGAGCGCATAGGCCTGTTCGTCTGCAGTTACAAGCCTGGAATGTGTATGCTGATACGTCCTTCGCAGGAAGTATGCCTACATTACTCTGAACACAGAATGTGATTAATTTCCTGAGCGTGATTCGTCCGTACAGTACAGGTATTGTAACGCGCTCCATTTGTGACAAGAGTGCCAATTTTGTACAGGCGACATAAAGAAAATGCAGAATTCTTATAATATAGTAACATTTTTATAAATCTTATTGTAGCACCGTGCATTTTTTTTGGTAGAATCACTTCAATTTATCAACCAACGAATGCACATATAATTTCACATAAACACTTTTAAAACATTTTAAAACACCCCGACATGTTTCAATCTTGTCAGATCATCATCAGGGAGCTTGGTTCCATGCTAAAGTTATGTTACAGTATTCACACAATTCAATTCGTATTTGCAAACGAGGGTGTTGTGGCAGCATGTATGTAAATAATTATATTATTAAGTATATTGTCAAAACAGCTATGTGAGTAAATACATAATGATAGTTTTTTATATACACAAATAGTTAGGCTAAATGGATTGTGCGGCAGTTTACTTACCATGTCGTGTATGAATGTGTTGTGGAACAGTGGCTAGGTGTGCTTCGTATGCTGAGTAATGAGAGACTGGTTATGGGTTGCGTGGAAGGATGTTTGTTGTATTCGCCAGTTCATAGAGGGGGTTGATATCGCCAATTTGTTGTTCTGTAATCAGTATTCTGTGTTAGTGAAATATTTGTTTGTGTAGGGTCTCCCAGCAGTTCATACGTGTACTTTTACGACATGTCTTTAATAGTTGCAGCGTGTTTTCTATTGTCCCGTATTCGTGTTTATTTTGTAGGATGTGCATGGCATAGGCGGATTGGGGATTATTGATTCTCATGTACCTTATATGTTCTTTGTGTCTTATGTTTATGTATCATCCGGACTGTCCGACGTATGCTTTGTTACATGTATTACGTTTTAGTGTGTTGTTTACTACGGGTCTAATTGGTTAATTGTCTTTGTGCGTTTTGATATATATGTTCAGTTTTGGGGCTGTAGGTTTTATATTTACTAAGTATCTGTGTGACCGTTTGTCCACCAGTGCATTGCATTTTTGAAGTGCTTGTTGGATTTGTTTTTCGTACATGTCGGTGGGATCCTTGTTTAATTGTTTTATGTTATTCTCCTGTATTAAATTAACAGGACCTTCCGAATACTGACTTCTAGCGAGCAGTCCGGAATCTAAAGTAAAAAACTTGCGTAGATTCGTCTTAAATAATTATTTGTATGGACCAATTCATTTTTGTGTAGGTCAGACACATTTTTTGTTTGTATTTGAAGCACAGTTCTTACTCTGCTGATAATTAAAAGGGGCTGTTAGCGTAGTTGGCTTAGTGACGAAGATGGGGACTGGATGACTGAGGAAACTGCTTCGATTCCTAGCAGGTGAAAAAAACTTTTTCTCTGTTTAAACTATCTGTGGAACTTCCCTCGCCTCCCGTTTATTGGGTACCTTGAGCTCATTCCGGGGATAAAACAGTCGGAGCTTGAAAATGAATTGTATATCTAGTATAGAAGTTAAGAAGACGTGGAACTGTGCCTCCATTCACCCATTTTCCTTTATTGCGTGTGCAGGGACAGTTTTACCTTTACTTCTACCTACAGTTTTATACTATTTTATTTGCCACAGAACCTTTTTATGTGGAAAAGGGTTATCAGATCAGGAATTCGAACAGGCCTATTTTGAAGTTCAAAACAAACATTTATAGATACAACCTTGCAGGATTTCGGCAAGAATAATGGCTTTATGTCCACTGAAACTCGTCTGATGTCCAACAGTCAACACGCATTACATCCTGGCATTAGTGGAGGAATCGGATATAAAAAGACCCTTCATAAATTATTTCTAGACTAGAAAAACAATCGCCCACGTAAAATGCCAGATCACTGTTGCCGCACAAAGGGAAACACACACACATACAGAGAGAGAGAGAGAGAAAGATAATTCTTAAATTGTGGTGTTGAAACCGGGTTATTCTTGCGACCCTGCCATTTAAATATAATGGCCCAAAAAGCTTAAGTCAGACCACATGATACAGTAATTTTAGGTAGTTTGTGTGCACGTGGAAATTGTCAGCCATTGTAAGGAAGGAACGTTAGATGTTTGAGAGTAGAGTGCGGGGGTGTACGTCTGGACCTAAAGAGGAAGAGGCTGGATAAAGCAGCGCAATGAACAGCTTTGTAATCTGTACTGTTCACGGCTTATAACGGGATATTAGAAATGTTTTTTTTAAAAAGGTGCCTACGGTGCAGCCTGTAGCACGCATTGCATGGATGACAAATGCAAATAATATTTTAGCCGGAAAACGTGAATTGTTCATGGGAGAGTTGTGGGCGTCGGCTTGGGGTTGATATCGAAATGTATCTCAAAGAAACAAGATTATACGAATGTAGGGTGAATTCAACTGGCTCAGCAGGCGTGGGTCTGCGGCCGCTTGCTTGCTAGGATTGCGGATTCGAATCCCGTTGGGGGCATGGATGTCTCTCTTTTGCGAGTGTTGTGTGCTATCAGATAGAGGTCTCTGCGTCGAGCTGATCACTCGTCCAGAGGAGTACTACCTAGTGTGGTGTGTCTTGAGTGATCGTGCAACCTTGAGAAAGAGGGGGCTTTTGACCACTATGAGTTGTTGCGCCATAAAAAAAACATTGAGGTGAGTCCTATGTAGACTGTTGGTTTTCTACATGGACTGATCTAACTCTGAATCATGTCCAATGAGAATATCGGAAAGTAGCGGCTTTTAAACTGCGGGGGGGGGGGGACTTACGTATTGCTAGTTGAAGCTTTACATTAATTTATGAGGGCAAGGCATAGACTGGTATGGATGTGTCTGCTTATGTGACACAATTTTATTTTTGTATTTATGTATTTATTTTTATTGCAGGTAGGTGAACAGCCTGACGATTTTGGCTCTGTGTTGAGTTTGCTGCTTGTAGCCTAAGTAGGCATGCTGAAATCTGCCGGAATGCGGTGAGTCAAGTGCAATCCTTAAATATTTATAGTTTTGCTCTTCCATGTTTTAATACTTTGAAGCGTCATATGAAAGGTATCCCTTCTCCTATTCGAGGACTGCCAGAATTTAAATCAGTTCACCTCTCAGATTGAAGAATTTCCCATCTAATCTGGTCATGTATCTTACCATCGCTTTACTTTGCCTAAGAGAAGTACTTTCTAATTGACGCCTGTAATCGGAATTCCTACTCGTGCGCATTTTTTTCTGTGTTAAAGAAGTATATCATCTCCTTCCGGCACATTATTCCTGTGCCAGTTGGCGCTCCTCTGTGATCTAAGCGTTCTGTGGAATGTTAAGTTATATTTTTGGTAATAATGGTAACGTCTAATGAATTAATGTTGGGGGAAAAAAAAGTAAAATTAATAGGTCGTAAGGCGAAAATTGTGGAGATATTTGTACACGGTAAGTTTATCTACTTCAGATTCGAAAGTGTTATTGCATGATGCGATTACAGTTTAACTTCTGGACTGAACTTCAAATTTTATTTGAAATCAAAATTCAAGTAAGTGTCTGTAATTTCTAATCCGTCATGTAAGAGCATGTGGCGATTAGTAATAATTTACATCATAGTTATAGTTACAAAGTAGGTCCTGCTTAATATACATGGTGTTTCGAGGTCTGGCTTCAGTTCTCTGATCAAGTGCTTTTTTATTTATCGTGTAATTGACAGATATTTTTATGTATATTTCCGATCTTGGTGGCAGTGACTGGAATGGGGCGCGTTACTTCAAGATCGCTACTAACGTACGCCTGCCACGAAACTACTGACTTCAGGCAGTGGGTTGTTTCCAGCCTCCAATCGGAGAGCAGTGTAGTTAAACAAACACTATCGCAGATTTGTTATTTATCGAGGTCGAACTGAATACACGTAGTGGCAGTATGTGCCTTATTAGTGTGTATTATATTATCTTCTACATGTTTCGGCTCAGATTTTTAGGTAATATAAAATAACAAGACATGTACCGTCTAATAAGTGTATTTAGTAGGATCTTGGTAAAGAGTAAAATAAAAAATGGAAATTGAATAAGGAGAGACCAGCTTCATGTCACTTGCTTTATTATTTCATTATTTAATGCTCAACATGTTTCGGATGTTAATACATCCATCTTCAGGAGCTTGCGACTTATTAGTTGAGTTATTTCATGGGTTGTATTGCTCTGGTTTGATGCGTGTTGGTGTTACGTTGTGGTTTGGCTGGGGTGATGTGGTATCCGTATGCAGGCAAGCTCCTGAGGATGGATGTATTAACATCCGAAACATGTTGAGCATTAAATAATGAAATAATAAAGCAAGTGACCTCAAGTTGGTCTCTTTATTCGACTATCAAGATGAAGCACGGTCCAATAAACATAAGATTAAAAATGGAAAATGCAAAGTATTGAGAATATTACAGTTATTTAGCAAAATCCCCAAATACCATTGTCATAAAGTTTATTTAAAAATACTGACAAAATGAAAGATACTGTATTTGAAGCTCGGTATTGGTTAATGAGGCCTATCCCAGTTGCCGCGCGGTCCAAGGCTTGTCTGCGGACGCTCGCTTCTTGGAATTGCGTGTTGGAATCCCTCCCGGGGGAATGGTTGTCTGTCTCCTGAGAGTGTTGTGTTTCTGCAGGTTGACGTCTCTGAGTCGGGCCTGTTACTCATTCAGAGGAGTAATGCGGACTGTAATGTATCTGTGTGTGATCGTGAATCCTCGATAGTGAGTAAACCCTGGCCCATGGAGGCAAAAATTATTATTCGAGTTATATCAATTTTGGACAAAGGGGAAATAAACGAAAACTTTCCCGGTGTCTGCAGACGATAGGGCTTTTTCCATCTCGAACAGCAGTGTTTGGTTTTGTGCACCCGCGTTTCCAAAATTAGCGCGCGCGAATGCACGCACGCACACGCACACACACACACACAAATTTGTGGTGCAGCATAACCATCTTCGTTACTATCGCTGTCGTTATTATCACCATAAAGGAATGTAGGACTGCCAGGTAAACAGTACATCTCGTGATTTGTGTTAAGTACATGTGCATTGGGGACCGCGGTGGCACAGTGGTTAAGGTGCTGTACTACAAATCGGAAGGTCGCTGGTTCGATTCCAGATGGTGTCATTGGAATTTTTCATTGACATAATCCTTCCACTCGCACTATGGCCCTGGGGTCGACTCAGCCTCTAACAGGGGGCATTTCCTGGAGGTAAAGGCAGCCGGTGCGTAAAGCTGACAACCTTACCACCATCCTGTGCTGTTGTCGTGTAATCTGGGAACCTTAACTTCCTGGAACCCTCTGGGCCACACCAGGTCTGTAACGGGACTGCTTTACATGTGTATTACTTCGAAACATGAGAATTAATTATTTTGTTATTGAACGGATCTACAATTTGAGCCCTGAAGAATAATGACAGGGACAGTGGATTCTTCAGTAACTTGGGTCTGTCCCTCAGTGCACTGTTGTTCAGGAACGTATACCTAACCACACAGCTCGCTATGTTTTGCCTTATACCCGTAGTTCTGTATTGCGTGTCTAGAGCGTGTTCAAAGTCAACATTGTCTCGCCATGCCTATTCGACAACCTCTCTGACAGGTCTGTTATGTACGGCAGTCTATGTGGTCAGTGTTGGCCGTGGAGGTGTCCTGCTTATTAGTAACACAACGCGACCTTCAACTTTCCCAGCGCTTACAGAGAGTCTGGAGGCAGTTCTGTCGTGAAGTTTCGCTGGCAGGTTCGTTAAGGTCGTCATATTCGCAGACAGGCGGTTAAAATGTACACGATTGTTACAGATATGTCTTTCGAAAATATCATCCCGCAGTTTGTGAGAGGGATCTTACTAACCCGATGGAGGAGAGTCCTTTCTGAGAAGCTAACAGGCCCTCAGCTAGTCAAGAAATTCCCCGCATTTTGTGGAACTCAAAGGTTCATTACTGCATTCACAAGCGCCCGCCACCTGCCCCTCTCTTGAGACAGAGCAATCCAGTCCAAGCCTCCCCACCCCCCGCTTTTGAACATTCATTTTAATATAATCCTCCCATCTACGCCAAGGTCTTCCAAGTGGTCTCCTTCCCTCAGGTTTCCTCATCAAGACCCTGTATACCTTTGTGAGAGGGATCAAGGGAGTAATCCTAGTTCGATAGGCGGTCTTCCATCCAAGATCTGCCCTTTTGAATAATGCCGGGCTTTGATGATACCATTGGACTTGTAGTGCCGTAAGATCCCTCCATCAACCCTCATATACGGTAGTTATATTGTCTTCCACCGACACTTGTACAGTGGTATATAACATTATTGGGTAAACCTATATCAGAAGAAACGGTGTCGTTTTCGAAATTACAGTAGTGTTGAACATTGCTGAAGTTTTATATATATTCCTCCTCTATTGTTTATTTCTGTGGTGCAGTAGCCAAACTCGAGCCTGGACCGCCTCACTGTTGAGGTTGCTAGATAGCACACAATTAGACACACTACCCGGCTGTCCTCTGAACGAGTCATCAGCCTGTCGCAGAGGCCGCTACCTACACAACACACAGCAAACACATGAGACCAGCACTGATGACTTCAGAGGGATTCGATCTCGCGACGCCAGCAATCGAGCTCCCGCAGACCTACGCCTCTGACCGCATGGCCACCAGGATCGGCTCTGTTTCTCTTAGTTGGTAACATAATCGCTGGAATCTAAGGTCATTCGTTCCCGAGGTCGTCTGAGTACGTTCCACTTTTTTTTTTACGGAAATTCAAGCTTTGTTGAAACGTGAGTAATGTTTACGTTACAAGGTTGTTCTGTCAGATGGTATTTTGGTCATAATATTATTGTATGGGATTCCCTTGGAATTGGGGTTGTGGGGCTGAAGAAAACCGTGAAAGTTCCCGGCACAGTGAGCATTATATTCTTCGACATTCGTACAGTGTACCTTTTGTCTATGGTAAGGAAATACTCCACTTCACAGGTAAATTCATGCATCCTCTGTAGATAAGATAATAATCGTACGTCACAGCACCATATTATGTGGATGAGACACGCCTTATATACATGATGTGTTTTTCATTTATCGACTTTTGCGAGACAAAGGCAACATTTCGGATTGATCTACTATCAATTCCGAATAGACACTGTTGATGTAAACAATTTGATCTATCGGTTGAAGTCATAAAAGCTTTGTAATCCATGGCGGAGAGGAAATTGTTTTCTCCCGCAGTCGTGATAGAGTCTCAGCCATGTTCATTAAAGCTGTTTAGTTTTCTCCTGCGAATATCAACATTTATCAAAGCCAGGAAATTCTAGGCCAGACGTTACTGTACCTCAAAGAAGCCTGTAGCATGCATGCTAAAGGCATTTTCAAACACATTTATTGTAGCTGTTTTCTTTACTGTTCCATTATGTTCTGAAATACTTCGCACCTTAATAACAGGTGAAGAGACTGTTAGAGAGATTCTGATGCGGTGCTTTCCAATTTAATTTACCAACGGAACTCTTTCTTAGTCGAGAAATTGTTACGGAACCCCTAATAAGATTCTTACGCATGAAACTAAAAAATAAGACCACAATTGAGTAAGGATAACAGTAAATAGAGGTTGAACACATAAATGCAATTAACGCTTTATCAAATTGCTTATATTTAGAAACAAAACCGCATTTCGCTTGAACGAAAAATGAAGCGTAAAGGCCAATGTGCCTAATATTTGCAATGCGAGAGTGTTTATTCCTTTCACAAATCATTTTCATGTTTGGCTTCGTGCTAGAAAGTTGAACTGTCAGATTTGGCGAAGCCTTTAGTCTTTTCGCGCGCGCGCGCGCGCGCGCGTGTGTGTGTGTGTTTTTTTTTATTTTTTGCTTCGTAATTCTAGAATTCAGTTTTGCACAAGTTTATACCGGCGAAGGACATGCGTTGACGAATTGCATGGCTTGATAAAGCTGAAAATTCTTGGCGTTAGTGGATCCAAAGGGTAATTAGAGAAACTGATTTAAATGTGTGTACTAATTGGCCATCTGAAATGATAGAAATGACTGTTTCATATTCTATAACAAGAAAAACTTTCAGGCGTTTTTGTTATACTGAATGGATTTTGAATCCAGTTGTTACAGTCGTGTATGGCGTCACATCGTGATGTCTGCATATACGAGTAAGTTGCGAGGATGTTACTGAGTTTTCTGGCAAAAATAGATAGGCTCTGGAAACATTCGTATTTATTTTGTCCTATAAATGAGATCCAAGGCTGTAGTTTGCGTGACTATGGTGCAGTTTTATCTTTTCTTTTAAAAATACTTACGTTACTGAATTCGATCATTGTACGTATCAATGAGAAGGGTGGTGAAACAGATTGTAATAATTATAGCGGGATATTATTTTGTCAGCTACATACAAAATTGTATCCAACATCCCGCTGTCAACATTAACCCCATATGCAGAGGAAAATATTGGGTCTCATCAATGTGGATTTCGACGTAACAGGCCAACTACTGATCATATATTCTGCATTCGTCAAATACTCGTGAAAAAAAATGGGAATAAAATGTGGCGGTGCATAAGCTATTTATAGACTTCAAGAAAACCCATGATTAATTTAGGAGGGAGGTCTTGTATAATATTCTCCTTGTGTTTGGTATTCCCATTGGAACTAGTAAGACAAATAGAAATGTATCGAAATGAAACCTATAGCACAGTCCGCGCAGGGAAATATTTGTCTACCGTGTTTCCTAATAAGAATGATTTGAAAAAGGAGATTTCTTTATCGCCATTACTTTTCAACTTTTCTGTAGAATATGCAAGTAGGAGGGTTCAGGTAAATCAGGAGGGCTTGAAGTTGAATGGTACATATTAGCTGCTAGTTTATGCTGAACATGTTTATATAATGGGTGGAAGCGTGTATACTATAAAAAACACAGAAACTTTATTACTTGCTAGTAAGGAGACTGGCCTGGAAGTAACTGCTGAGAAAACTAAGTATATAGTCATGCCTCGAGATCAATATGCGGGACAAAATTACAATGAAGAAAATGACAACCATTCCTGTGAAAGAGTGGAAGAGTTCAAATATCTGGGAACAAATCTAACGATCAAAATTCCATCCAGGAAGAAATTAAGAACAGACTCTAGTAAGGGAATGCTTGCTATCATTCGGTGCAGAATCTTTTGCGTTCCCGTCTGATATCCAAAAATGTAAAGATGAAGATATACAGAACTATAATTTTGCCTGAAGTTTTGTATGGGTGTGAAACTTAGTCGCTCACATTGAGGGAGGAACGTAGGCTGAGGGTTTTGAGAATAGGGTTTTGAGGAGGATGTTTGAGCCTAAGAGGGACGAGGTAACAGGGGAGTGGGGAGGAATACATTGTAAGGAGCTTAATGATCTGTGCCCTTCACCAAATATTATTCGGGTGATTAAATCAATAAGAATGAATTAGGCGGACCACGTAGCACCTATGGGGGAGAGAAGAGTTGCGTACATGGTTTTGATGGGGAAACCTGAGGAAAAGAGGCCACTTGGAGTACCCTGGCGTGGGTGAGGGTATAATATTGAAATGGATCTTCAGGAAGTGGGGTGGGGGATATGGACTGGATTGATCTGGTTCAGAATAGGGACGGGTGGCGGGCTCTTGTGAATGCGGTAATGAACCTTCGGGTTCCACAAAATGGGGGAAATTTCTTGACTAGGTGAGAACCGATTAGCTTCTCGAGAAGGACTCTGCTGAATGGAGTTAGCTACGTTAATGAGTTCGGTCTTGTGAAGACTTTTGCAAGATACGCAGCTCCAAGTAACGGCCAGACAGATGGAATGTTTAGTCCAGATAATATACGGAGACCTCCTGACGTTGATCGAATAATTTAACATGCGCTTTCCTCGCAATGGCCACTCTCTACGAGCAGAAGCCTAAACACTTTGCTGAATAACCCACATCTTCATACGCAATTTTCTACTGTCCCGGCTGTATTTCGATTTTTTTGTAATTACCAGTTTTCACTGCGTCATCCCATGCATTTTTAGGAGGGGTAAAATATATTCCTAGTCGCCAGTACCTGCTGTGCAGTACGCACCGCACTGCCGGTGCAGAGTGGTATTATATAAATTACCCTCACAGCGCCATCTACTGTTCCTAGCTTTGCTTTTGCGCTGTCGATGTACACATTATTAATTTTTCGCAGCCTACTACACACATTTTCGTAAAGTTATCGGCACATTAAATACATGTTCATTAGTAATATTTCTTTTGAACTTGATGGAAGACATCACGATGTGCTAGGAATATACTAAAACATTAATTAATATACGTCAAGCACAACTATTGTATACGAGGCTACATGTTTCGACCTTATTAAACGGTCATCATCAGGCCCTCTAACATATCGAGTCAACAGATGTTGTGTACACGTTGAGATCCCAATATGTTTGCATGGATAAAATACATAAAATCTAGCAGGTCATTTACCTAAGAAGGAGTGATGTGTGTATTGCATAACTTATGTAACTGACTTGCCAGATTTTATGTATTTTATCAATATAAACATAATGGGATCTCAACATGTACACAACATCTGTTGACTCGATTTGTTAGAAGGTCTGATGATGACCGTTTAAAAAGTTCGACACATGTAACCTCGTATACAATAAAATAGTTGTGCTTGACGTATATTAATTAATGTTTTAGAATATTTCTTTTGCAAAAAAACCGCGTAAAAGAAAGCTTTTCAGAATAAATTTGTGAAAATCGTGACGGACAAATACTAGCAAAACGGCAGTATTTAAAACCTAAATAGTTTCAGCTATTTCCACTAAGTGTGCGTCACACAATTGCAACCGAAATGCAAGCTCATTCTCGACATGGGTACAGACGCATGACAGTAAATTTGAATATGGCAAAACCTCCGCCTTTGTACAACCCTCATCCAGCATACATTGTAGAGGGCGTCGTAACCTTCCAAGAGGTACTTCATCTCCTCTGTGTACGGCTTTGCTATTATCAATTGTCCCTTTCAGTAATATGGGCTGCGCGGACAGTACAAGTTATCTACGTTCTCCCGTGAGTTTATGTGGTTTTACTCAGTCCTTTCGAAAAATGCTAGTGTTTTATTAAGTGAAATATAACCACAAACACTCCTGTCCACGAGAGGTGTAGTTGACGCATTTACTCCGTAAGCCTACCCTTCGACGAAACATAACTTACGCATTTGAAGACTCGTAAAGTAATGGATGAACCGGTCATTCTAGCATGATTGCTGGCTGGAAGCATTTTTTGCCCTTTAGAAGCAAATAAAGTGACCGTGAGCCCCGAACTTAACTGCTTCTGACGCTTGGCACCATTTAAAGTTGTCTCCAGACAAAACGGTCCGTGTCTCTTTTAGTCCAGCCGGCGAGCGAAAATATCGTGCTAAATGTAAAAATAATTTATTTACCGTCTTCTCTTTTGTTACAAAAATGTTGAACATTGAAACTAACAACACAATGCCCTGAATTCCTTGAGAGTCTTACACTCACTTTAGATAGTCTGGAAATTACTGCTGTTTATCGAACCTGAACGTTTGTTAGGGGTTGCTGGTCACATAATTCCGCTGCTGGATCCTATCCTGAGCCACATGAATTTGATTCGCATCTTCACACCATATCTGTTCTAAATACACCCATTTTAAGAAATAGTAACCAACTTCAGTGAAGCAATCCTTGATAAGACAGTAGCTTCTCAGCTAGTCAAGGAATTCCTTGCATTTTAGGAGCTCAAAAGTTCATTACTGTGTTCACAAGATGGCGTTGCTTGTCACTGTGCTAAGCCAGATGAATCCAGCACACGTCCTCATCTGTTTTCTTAAGGTCCATTTTGATATTGTTCCGTCTATGCCCGTGTCTTCTAAGCTGTCTCTTTTCTTTAAGGGTTGTCATGCATTTCTCTTGTGTCGCATTTCTGCCATGCTACATCCCCCGCTAATCTCTTACTCTTTCATTTGATTAGCAGAATAACATCTGGGGAGAGTACCATCAAGAATCTCCACTGTGTTCAATCTTTCACCAGTCTCCTATTATTTTCTCCTCTTAGGCGCAAATTCCTCCCTCAACACCCGTTTCTAGAACAAACTTAGCCTATATTTTTCCGTTAAATACTGCTCCCACATTGTGCTACGGACGGGATTTAAATGCTGTTCGCGTTGAAGGGTTAATGTAAGAGACCAAATATCACACCAGTACTAAACAGCAGACATAATTATAATTCATTTTGTATTAATTTTTTGACAGTAAACTGAAGTTAAAAAATTCTGGATCGAATAATAGCAGGTCTTCCTGGAATTTAGTCTGCTCACAGTTTCTTCCTGTATGAAATTTTAATTCGTTAGTGTCATTCCCAAGTATCTGAACTAAGAAGATTTACAAAAATGTTATAAGTATCTTTTTTTGTGTGTGTCTTAGGCCTACATTCTGCTGACGAGCCTTGAGTGTATTTTAAGAAAGTGTCTACAAATAGCTTAAATAACATGTATAGCGTACAGTATGTGCAGTACTTACGTTAGTATAATAACTGTTTAGATTAAGTATTGTAATTGTACGAGCAACTGTACGTACTGTACCTGTGAAGCAATTGCAGTGCCGACAAGACTTACGTCCCTAGACTTGGGCATTTCGAAATTAAGGATCTTTGATACAATGTCGTAAACTGCTCGGGGTGTGTGTGTGTGTGTGTGTCCGCGCAGAGACACTTCGATTTGTTTGACTCTCGTCCGATTCCACAGACGTAAGAAATATAAACTGTGAGAATAGTAAAACGGCATATTAATAATGGCGAAGAAAGAAGAAAAATATTTCAGTCTCGAATCATTCGAGCGAACGTTGGTTAGCTCTCTTGTTTACGTATTCCAGGTGTCCTGGGTTCGAATTCCGAAGAAGACAGTGTGTCTGCGTAAGACGTTCTTTGAACTTGGTTAGTCTGACATGCTAAGTAGTGGGATAATGTGTTACACAACACTCGTCCAGTTCTTTATAATCCCTTACTGGCAATCATGCTCTCTTCGGCAATGCATAGGATCGTCCGTTCAGAACGTACCGTTAAGGCAACGAAAGTTCCGTTCGTGAAACGACTTGTAACGTGACAACAATGGGAAAGTTTGAGGTTACACCCGACAGATATTAACGCATGAATGATCTGTTCTTCACAAAAGTAAGATGACACCGAGACTGTAATATAATGGGTGTGCAGGGCTGTGAATTTGTCCTGTGGGATCAAAGGGATCATGAGTTCTGCTCTGCTCGCAAGTTAATGTGACTGAATGGGCATGCTATCGGTATATAAACCTGTATTTAATTGTTCGTTATTATTTATATATGCTTTTCCACTGCTGGATATTAAACTGAGAGTTTCCACCGCTAGCTCCTTTCGCTACTCATCGATTTCAAAATTTGTTTGCTGTAATAACATTATGTTTAATATCTAAGATGGGTGGGACATATCGCACTTATGGGGCAGAATGTAAAGTACATTGAGTTTTGTTGGGGACGCCTGTAGAAAAAAAAACCACTTGGAAATATCAGTTGAAGATGGGGAGATAGTAATGAAATACACGTTAAAAAATGTGGTGACGGAGTGTAAACTTGATTCTTCCGCCTGAGGATACGGATTTGATCACTTCTCAAGGCGGTAATGAACATTAGGGCTCCATAAAATGAGAGGAATTTCTTGAATAGTTTCTCAAGCAAGGAAGGTGGTCTGTGGAGTTTTTCTTTTAAATATATAAGATTAATTCTTTATTAGAAAATACATGAAATCCATGTGCTTCTAATGTACGTACGTTTACTTTGAGAGCTAATTGTGATAGTTCATCTGGCAACCACGTCTTATATTAGTCTGATTATAAGTTACATTAACATCGCCTCCCTTTCTTTGAACTGCTGAGGAAGCTTCAGAGATAAGCGTTGTGCCTTAAAGCGAAATTGATTGTGTGATTATTATTTTTAGAACTCCTTAAGTGCCGCCTGCAGTCTCTGAACTTCCTCGCGTGCAAACACATCATCCTGGCTGCTGCCATTCCCACAGGCTTCGATTAAAGTTTACTCGGGATAAGGCAGCGCAGAGATTGGTACGGCATGGATGTTTGACCCAGTAACTGTCTGTGGACTCTGTGCCGGATGGTGCTTATTACATGATTCTCATTTTCACAAAAATAGACTAAAGCTCTTTAGGTGTCAAAGTTCTTTAATAGAAAATCAACCAGTTGGTCTTCTTCGTTGTTTCTATTTAGTGCGACGTGGGAACTGAATTTTTTTAGCTTGTTTTGTAGATTTTAACCTTTAAAGGCTAAATATGTTTTTAAGGCGTTATTAGCTTCTTTGTGCTTGTCTGTTTCTGTCTATCTGTCCGCCTGCAAGGGACATCTCGGCTCATAATGAATGTATTTTCATTAAATTTGATATTAAATTATTTTTAAAAAATCTGTCGAGAAAAATTAAGTTTCATTAAAATCTGACAAGAAAAGCGTGCAGTGTATGTGAAGACGTATGTATATTTATTGCAGTTTCTAGCCGAGTTCTCGTTAGAATGAGAAATGTTTAAGACGGAATTGTAGAGAAAATCGAAACACATTTCGTATCAAGAACATTTTCCGAAAATCTTGCCATTTATGAGAAAAATGTGGAAAAATATCGTAGAGCCGGATGGGCCACAGATGACAATAAAACATGACTCATGTGCATTACATACTGGATAACTAAGGCCACAGACTTACACTCAAAATACGTAAGACTTACTCAGTTATTACACCAACCACTGCACATATATAAAATTTATAAAATTAACATAACACCCAACTTGTACAACGAAATTAATCTGTGACTATTTCTAGTGTGACTTTAGCCAGGAATATATAGCTTCCTGATGATGGTCTTAAGACCGAAACACGTCGGAGCGTTTTTAATGTTTTAATGTGTTAATTTTATAAATTTTATATATGTGCAGTGGTTGGTGTAATAAATGAGTAACTCGACAACATGCACGGTGTAACAATAAAAATACGTCAAATTTATTGCTTTTCTACGGTATCAGTGGTTGCGCTAAAGTACCTCAATATTACGTTATACGTACATTGCCTGCGTTGTTAAATGTTGTACCTTACCGTTAAGAGTGTAAGGTACACAACCAGGACAATCCTTTGGATAATTCTCCCTTTTGGTGTCAGTATACGAATAGAGGGGAAGGGAAGAGTCATTTGTCCGTGACCAAACATTTGTGGATGCAAGGAGCGCCTGTTGTAGACGAACGTGGGGCATTTCATGTGAGATAATTACATGCTACGCTCGTTGGCTGGCAATTGTTTATAGCGTCTTGTGTGCTTAGCGTGTGCGCACCCAACAACTCCAGTCTTACATTAGCCTGTCAGTACGTAATGGAGACCCATATATTTTCCTTAAAAATAACATATCTCTGCTAAATTTAAAGGACATGTAATTTAACATTACAAATGAATAGGTGAATAAAAGTGATACCAAGTTAGTGGTCAGGAATGACTGTTATGTAGGAAGGAGGTGAATAGCGCTTATTGATAATACTGGGTAAATAAACAGCAGCGAACCGTGCTGTATGGCTCAGCCTACCAAACAATAATAAATAACGGCGTCGTATATGCTAATGTTTTAGGAACATTATTCTGAATTCTGTAGGGATTTGGAGACATTCCGACTAAACCGAAGCGCCTGTAAAATATGTCTAATTTAGTACGTATACGGAATGTTTATGTTTGCATTTGGTACAGCAACCCCCCAGTGGGCCATGGCCTCCTCATTCACGAGGTTTCTAGACCACACACAACGACGCAGCACAGTCGGTAGGACTCCTCTGGACGAGTGATCAGCTCGTCGCAGAGGCATCTACCTGACAACACACACAACACTCACAACAGACAGACATCCATGCCCCCGGTGGGATTCGAACCCACAATCTCAGAAGGCGAGCGGCCGTAGACCTACGCCTTAGACCGCGCGGCCACTGGGACCGGCACGTATAGGGATGTAGCAATTTGAAAATGAGAGAAAATGTGTCAGGAATAAGGGTTTTTAATTATAGATTCTAACAACAATTTGAGTTTTAAACTGAAATAAATGTTATGTAATAAGACAAACAGGATAGAAAAATTCTTAAAATTGTCCATCTACGATCTGAATGTACAGTACGTTATAGTCGGTTGTTTGCAGCACTGCAATAGTACTCCTCGCACATGTGCATGTAAGCTGCAGGCAGACCTTTGTAACCAAAACTATTACAGTTTCTCTTTGAAGATATTGTAAAATTATTCATTATGAAGCATTCTCTGCTAAATCTTCATCTCACTTTCACTCTGCCTCGACTCCTCACAGCCGTGCTATTTAGGCATACATAGATCTTTTACATCGTCCAGTCCGTGCAATATGGTATATTAGAAGTGTGGTAACACCAACAAACGCACAATTGCACAATCTGTTTATTTTTCTATCACTTAGTTCGTACATATTTCGACATTGTCGCCATTTTCAGGGAACTTACACCAGAATTTCTTTACAAACATACAACAGTAAATAGTCGACAACAAATATGTATTTGTTATAATGTCAGTTTGCGCTATTGACATCTGAATCCGACCTGAGAAAAGGTCAGTTTGTATCCTCTGTTCATAGTCTTGTCATATTTTGCTAGTACGTCTCCGTCCCCTAGCTTGATTTTTTACCAGAGTATTACTTTAAAGACTAAGTGAAAGTACTGTTCTGTCCGTGCGTCCCGATTTCGGAAAGAGCATTACATTTTGGAAGGTTTCCAGGCTTCGCCCGTTTGCTATACTCGAAAGAATAACCATGTAGGTGAAGATGAGTATGCAGCTTTTGTGGAATGATATTGACAAAAGTTAACCGAAGTACACGGAGAAAAACCTGTCCCTATGCTGCTTTATCTACCACAGTTCTTACATGAACTGGCCTCGGATCGAACCTGTGCATCCGCAGTGAGATGCCGGCGACTATATTCTGAGCCTTAGCATGGTCAGAGACAGAGTTTGACCTGTATTGCATTTAAAGATTTAGTTCGTACCGCTTAGTAAACAGTTTGCGTCTCTTTTAAAATAAATTGTTTAATCGTGTATAGGGAATTGTTTAATGTTGGTTCTGAGAATAGTACTCAACAGATAAATGCAGTTTACAGATGGAACAGAGAATTTTAAAGTCAAACCAGCAGTACTTTTCAAAGAAAAACGGTCTTAAATTTTAATAGGTAAGCCATAAAAATATCTGTAATCTTCTGTGAACGTAGAACGTAATCTGTAGAATGTCATTACACATATTGAGGAAATTAGTGCACTGTATTAAAGCTGTTAAACATACAACGCCATTTCGTGGCCACGAAATAATGAAACTGACCTTATCAACCTTATCAGTGGCGAAGTTTTGATGGCGAGATAATACCTTACTCAAGTGTAGATTCTGTGCTATGTGAAAATGAATATGACAAGACACCAAATGCCAGTATAGTTGTAAATCATGTCGAAAATATTCCGAATTTCTTCCATTTCTATCGAAGTGGTGACTGCCATTACTGATAAACTACATCGAAACATGTTAGTGTCATGTTGAATACCCTTGAAAGTATACAGTGTGCGTGTGCGTGTGTGTATGTGAATTCAAGCTGTCGTATGTAATACGAACGTTGTTCTTTCAGTACGTCCACTATCCCTTGTTAATTGGCTGAGCTGAACTGCGTAAAATATGCAGATATTTTGACCCAAACCTTGTAAGTTCAATGATTTTAGGAATGCGTAATAAATTAAATTCTGGTTTCAGATTAGAGCGTGCTGTTATGTTTTTAAAACGGTCGGTATTGACATTTCTTAGGTTCATCTTTTAGAAAACGATCCCTCAGATTTTCTAATGAATGAATCCACATTTCACTAAGACTTATACATTAACAGTATCCAAAGAACGACAGCAGCGTGCGGAAACAAAAGACTTCTCGCTTGTGGTATGCTATAATTACTTGTGAAATAGTTCAAAGTTATTACAACGCCACAAAACTGGTTGCCACGTGCCAGCGCTGGACAGTTATTAGATTTGGTAACCCGCCCATGAATGTGTGTAAGCCCTTTCACATTGAAACAGATGAATATTGTAAATAGAGTACAACGAGAAACTTTTTTTTTTGTTTAAAACACATTACGTTCATATTTGGAAAGTTTACCTCATAAAACTTTTAATGTAATTCAGTATGGCTGTTTGCTATGCTGAAACTTTGCATATTCCCAAACAGACGTGACTGTTAGACCTAAGGATGTCGGTCAGAACAGCTTCAAAAATGCTCCATTTCAAAATATCTGCACTTTGATTTATGTGGTGTCTTTTTTGTTGTTTTCTTGTGATGTGATGGTAATGTATTGATACCCTTGTTCTATTTTTAGGATATGTATTTTGCCTACACAATGGAAAACAAGAACAATTCAGGCATTTTTGTTTCAGATATTTACGTATATCTCTATTTTAGATTTTTGTTCCCGCAGTGGTTTTGTTTGAGAAAATCTGTGAAGTGGAACTGGAATTGCTATGAATATAATTGCGAAGGCGGGTAAGCTGTAAATGCTTCTGCTACAAGAAAGATGAAACTGAATACATCTACAAATCTTTTCCGTGTTTAATTTCCTGCATTAGAGCTCTTATGGATATCTGGCCTGTGGGAATTAAAAAAGGATAGATTTTTATCTTGTCGGTTGACTTTCTAATTTCCAGCAGTTTAAGAGTTGAAAATGCAAATATTTTACTTTACAACTTTTACGTAAGTTGTCGAAATAATCAAAGAAATTTGCAAATCAGTGGGTGTGGAAGCAAGACAGATTTATGCAACGTTAATGAACATTACTGTCTTTCCGGAATGCACTCCGTTTAGCCGGATATGTAATTTTCGATGTTGCAAAGTAACTGATTTTCTGCTATGGGTCGACGCTGAAGAAGAGAGTCACTTGTGCCTCTGTATACTTGGTACATGTCTGCCTGACGGAAGGTCTGTCATCCCAAAAGACTGGTCTTTATATACACCGCTGAAACCTTCAAATTCCTTCTTATAAACCCAAATGGAAAGATTCAGTTTGGAAGTGGATCAATGGATCATGCACTGCCGATGTGAAAGAAGCGGAGTACGTAGTGGAATAATGTGGGAGAGGAATCGGTCCAGTGGCGGGATTTTGTGACAACTGTGTTTGATTTTATGGCTGCCTAACAGTGGACAACTATCACTCTGTAAGAGATCACACACTGTGTAGTTTATTTGGTCGGCTGGCTCGTATCTGCACTAAAGTGTATGCACGTTTCTGTAAGTTTTCCAAAATTATTTTATTTTACAGCACATATGCTAGACACTTGCGATTTTTGTATTTAACGCATTTTTTACTCATATTTATCACCCATTTCATTGTCGGTCTTATAATAAATTGAACATAACTTACTAGTACTGTACAATGAAGTTTATCTGTGACTGTTTTTAATGTGACTTTAGCAAGGAAAAAGTGTAGCTCCCTGATGATGGTCTTAGGGCCGAAACATGTCGGAGCGTTTTTAGTTTTCTAATGTGTAAATTTTATATAAGTGCATTAGTTGGTATAATAATTGAGTAACTCGACAACATGCACGGTATAACAATGAAAATATGAACATAACTTGTTCCTGCTCAATGAATGTCATAATGTTAGGCTTTTGTACGTACTTTCTCTGTTTTTGTGTACACTACAATTTATCCTCTTGTTTTTCACGCCCGCTACAATTTCAGGACTATTTACAAGATTTAAAAATTAATTTTTTGTTTTTATGGAGGAATCATTTTTAGTTCTTGATTAGAGTAGTCCGTTGATGTGAAGAATTCTGTTTCAGTTCGGCGTCCTTCTCGTCTATATAAACACTTTTTCTTCGAGAAAGTGAATTTCGAAGGGAAGTATTTAACAAGAACATGGAATTAAAAAACCGGATGTAAGACGAACATTACGGGGTACCAGAATACGCAGAAAAGATAAGTTAGAAGAAAAGGTGAAGTAGGAAAAAAAGTGGAAGCACAAAGACATAAAAATTGGTGGCAGCTGTTGACGACGGGAGAAGTCTAAGAACATTCGAGGGAATATTCCTGGGTTTTTTTTGAATGATTCTCCAAACTAAATTTTTAACGGTCTTGTGTACAGTTTTTGTAACACTCTTATTATTTTCTACGGAATAAAGTTGCGCAGTTTTAAACAGATATCCAATAGAGACTTTTCCTTACCAAGTTATCCGCCTCTGTAGTAATTTTCATTTGTCTCCTCTGTCAATACTTCGTGGTCTCATGATGTAAGACAAGTGAGTCTCTTCAGATTCAGAACTAGCCTCCATGTTTATTTTGTCGTGGCTGTACTCGAAATTTCATGTATTTTCTGTCTGCCCTACTATGTAATCGGTGTGGCTATTTAACGCTTTTGTCAATTGTGGAGAAGATACATAGTGTCTAACGATGAGCATGTGACCTGAGCGTCGCTTTGTAATCTGTTTGATCAAATTTAAGTGCCGTAATTCAAAACGAAGACGAATTGCCTTTGATTTCAGATTGTGGTGTATCTCTTTAAGCAATAAGAACAGTTATTTTGTAATCGTTTTTAAAACGTGTTTGCTGTAAATTACATTTTTTGAAACATTTATTCTTCGTTTGTTAGTCTGTATCAAGAGAAATTTTCAGCAGCAAGTTAAGGATTTTCCTGTTCTTGTACAATAGTAAACACACTTTCCTCGGAAAATTGTATGTAGTCAAACACAACTGTGTCACATTAGGTGTATTTAATGACTATATATAATGAACAACCACATGTTTCGGCCTGTACTGGCCATCTTCAGGTTGTCTTAGGGAAACTTAAGATCTTACAATAAGCATGCACGCGCACGTGGTGTAGAGATCTCTACATACGGGCCTTATTAGCAAAAACAAAAACAAAAACAAGAATCAAATAAAAACAACACAAAACAAAAACAGGCACAAAAAAATAAAGCTATTGTGGGGGTGTGCTCGGCAGGTATGAAGTTCTGTAGTCGTGCGGAGGCCTGTCATCGTCCTTCTCCTTAATTATGCTGCGTTGTGGGGGGCTCGAGTGGCCTTGGGTGCGAGATTCCCTTGCCTATGGGGGCAGAGTTGTGTGTGTGAGTAGGGTGGTAGATTATTCTAGTCTAGTTGTGCGTGGAAGGATTCCTCTGTATTGGGAAATGTAAATAGGTGGGAACTTACCTGTGCGCCAGGTGTTATTGTGTTCCCGTTCTTTCCGGTTTTATCCCCTGGTGGGTGTGAGTCCATGTGGGTTGCGGCGCTCACTGTTGTGTTGCCATTAAATTATTTTTCAATTTTCCAAGTTTCACAAACACAACGGGGATTACACACTTCCTAGACACTTTCCTCTTATTTGTGTGGTTGTAACTAACTGGCTCGAACGACTCCATGGAGCAGTATCATTGACCTTGAAATGTCTCGAATTGCATGGAAACCGAAGTTCTATTGCCATATTCTGGTGAAAGCTATCTCTTTTCAGGCCTATTACAGGTCCATTGGGTTCCAGGAGTTTGAGGCTCCCAGATTTCTAGATAATGAGCGCATGAAGGTGGTAAGGTTGTCAGCCCTAAGCACCAGCCTCCTTTACCCCCAGGAAATATTCCTACTACTGATTTCCGTTAGACTCAGTCGACTCCAGGGCCATATTGTGGCAGGAAGGATTACGTCATAATTCCAGTGACATCGTCGGGAATCGAAACCTGCGACCTTCCGGCTTGTAGCGCAGTGCCCCAACCATATTCTGGCGCCTGCCCTGAATTAGATGACGTTCATCGTCGTTCTCATGTTATATTTATTGAAGAACAACTTTATTATTATCTTCCTATTTATGACTAGGTCTCTCAATTGGCCTTTTCCTACCGGCTATTCGACAGTAACATAATAAAATAATGATGGACATCTGCTCTGTTTTTGTTCAGTAGATATATAGAACTATAATTTTGCCTGTTGTTTTGTATGGGTGTGAAACTTGGTCGCTGACATTGCGGGAGGAAAGGAAGCTGAGGGTCTTTGAGAACATGGTGTTGAGGAGAATTTTTGGACATAGGATGGACGAGGTAACGGGGGAATGGAGGAGATTGCATAACGAGGAGCTAAATGATTTGTACTCCTTACCCAATATTGTGCGGGTGATAAAATCGAGAAGAATGAGATGGGCTGGGCATGTGGCGCA
>Ga0136643_10002616_pt1 | contig 23553 bp, 20 predicted proteins | sample TergutLab28metaG_FD_96883 | JGI IMG/M metagenome (GOLD analysis project Ga0136643, IMG submission 96883) | Labiotermes labralis P1 segment gut microbial communities from Petit-Saut dam, French Guiana - Lab288 P1 (version 3) (version 3) | ecosystem: Host-associated > Arthropoda: Insects >... | reverse complement strand
TTTTTTTTTTTTTTTTTTTTTTTCCCCCCCCACCCCTTCCCCTCCCCCCTCTCTTTTTGTTTTTTTTTTTCTCCCCCCCCCCCCCCCACAGCAACACTGAAAATGCTGACACACCAGATGTCCAAAGGTGTGATTGAGACCAAGTCGTGTGTGGACACAATGTAATTTTCAAATGAAATAACGGAACAGCACAAGGTAGACCATGGATATATGTTGACATTATGTAATGCAATTTCATGGGGTCTGAATGTGTCCAGTGTACAGAATCAAGGTGTGCAAGCAGAATATGAGCTAAGCAGAGTCCAAGATCCAAATGTTACTGCAATTAACTCTCCCTGAGTCATGGAAGATAGCTGTGTGAGCAAACACTGCACATTTGAGGAACCTATTGTAGTCTAGTTGTTCCAAAATGTCCATGAATCACGCTGCACATGTAGGATGTCGGTATTTTCAGTTTGTAGGCAACATCATCTCGTTCTGGTCTAACAAATAAATTCCACACAACACACACTATATGTTTGTCTTTTATTTTCTACTACATGTTTCCTTCATATGTGATGGATATGACCAAAACATGTAGTAGGAAATAAACTATGAACGTATAGAGTATATGTGTTGTGCTTATATGGACTATATTGGCTAGTGATTTTCAGTTTTCTCTTGACTGATCATGAATATTCAGTTGTGATGTACTAAATGAAAATAATAAATAAAATAGTAAACAAAAGTTTTCTGAGTTGCCGTTTTTTCTCTGTAATTATAGTCATATGTTCTAACGCTTTTCTTGTTACAGAGTGATTTGTCCTGTTAGTATTAAACATTTGGAATGAATTTCTGTTTAATTCCACACAGTCACATAATTTTACATAATATATTACTCTTGACATGTTATATATTCTACTTATTGTTTTTCTTGTGGATGTATGGAACGTTAAATAATATATTGCTATATGCACAAAGGAGTGTGAAGTTATGTAAACTCGTTCGGAAGTTGCACTTATTGGAGTATGTACAGTTTTCGAAAGTACAAGCTCTACATTTAATATTCGATCATCTGTGATGTGGGAAGCACATTAACTAGATGATCTGCGCACATTAATGCGTGCCACTTCGGAGGTTGTAGTAATCCATGGTATACTGCATACCCGCATGACTAGATGATCTGTTCTCAACCCTGCCCACGGATCAGAGGACGCTGTATGTGTATTAGAAAGAGGAAGTTAGTTCTTTTCGGTTCTTGCAGCAAGTAAAATGGCGGATCAGGTAATGTGTTATTAATTTTGTAGTGTTTAAAGGTACTTTTTTATATTAATAATCATATTTATGCTATTTTCTAGATTCTGTTTACTGGTTTGGTTGTGTGTAGGTTTGGGATTGAGATTTTGAATCGGACTGAGTGGATGTAGTTAATTTAGTTACATATCCACGTGGATGCTTTGGTCAGTAAACACCATAATTTGTTTCAGCGGGTGAAATTGTATTTATTTTCAAGTAAAACGTGAAGAATGATTAAGAAAAGTGTTTAATCGCTGCGTGCCTGACGACGTGTTGGAGAACATTCACGTGGCGTCGCCCCTCAAAGCTAATGGAACATGTTCTTGGATCATTCGCAATGTGTTTAATGTTGTTGCATTATTCGAAGGGGGTTTAATTTTTTGTTGTTGCCATCAACGCTAAATACAGATTAATGTAGCTGGAAGTGACTAGGTACGATGGTTTCTGCTATGCTCGAATTTTCTGTTGAAACTCTTGGATTTTGTGCTAAATGCTGAAAAGGGTAATACGGTATCCAATATTTAGTTCCGTGTGTTTTCAGTTAACATCTTCAGCAGACCGTTTCTGTACCCTGCTTGGTTGTTTAGCGCATTTTTTAGGTACTTTATGTGCCGTTAACGACAGCAGCATTTAAAACAATATGCGGATGTAAGCTTGATACATGCATGCGTTCATATCTGCGTTGGTTTTATCGCGCTTGAAAGATTTATTGCCTATATTGACAAGCTCAGATCATAGTTGCCAACTTTCATACATAACTGAAGGAATAGACCAAAGGTCTGTCTGTCTGTAGTAACAAAACTTAGGATTTGATGTGCGTGGACTACAGGGTTAGGTTTGGATTTGTATATGTATGTAGGCCCTCTTAATATCACAAATGTTGCAATTTGTGTTAACAGTGCACTTGTGAGATGGTTTACATTATAGGAGCAGTGAGTAGCGAGACAACTTCAGTTTTAAATGCATATATAATTCCTTTGTCATTTGATCATTCATAATTTTTTAATATGATTAGCTTTCATTCTGTGGCTAATAAACTTCCTTGCAAATAAATATAGTTATTTGTTTTGTTCAATTTTACAGAGTGAACGTTCATTTCAAAAGCAGCCTACAGTTTTTCTCAATCGTAAGAAAGGCTTAGGAGCCAAAAAAAGGAAATCTCTTCGTTACATTCGTAACGTTGGTTTGGGTTTTAAGACACCAAGAGAGGTAGGTTGGATTTCGGTAAGACGGTTGTTCTGCTGTGCATTAATCGTGGATTTGTTTCCTTGTGTGTAGACAGAGAGAGCATTCCAAAAGCAGCCACATTTGAACCTCAACAGAAAGTTTGGACAGAAGAAGAAAGTCCTTCGTCGACATCGCAACATTGGTCTTGGGTTTAAAACTCCTAGAGAGGTTTGTGTATTCCATGTCTTTGCCTGCTGGTGGGTGGTGGCTGCTTGGCTGGTGATGGGAGAAGACTGTTACAGCTAATGTTCACTTTGCAGGGAATGGGAAGATGTCTGTCTGATTTGCACGGGGAGTGGTAGCAGTTTCTTGTTACATGCATGGTGGTTTTGTTACATCTGGATTTTTCTTCCTATATGCCCACATTAGTTCTGTTTCAGCTTTGTGTTGACAGATTTAAAAGTCTGAGAAGTCTTACTGAGTTGAAGTTTTCAAAAACACTTCTAGTTGACTTACAGAAGTCTGCAGGGCATCTGAAACAAGTAAACTTTAGTTTGTGTATATAAGCCATGTAAGATGTGAAGCTTTTTCAGTGTAATCCTTGGTGCAACAGTTTCCCATTGTTATGATGGTTCAGGTCATCACTTGTAATAGCAATGACATGGTACTGGTAGTTCCTTACAGAGTACACAAGAAAGTAACTACAGGTAGTTTCTGACTTGTGTACAGGCCCATTCCTGAATCTTTCATGTAACCTGAAATTTATGTAAGTTGGAATTGAGCCCACCCCCACTTATTTATCACTCCTTGGTTATGTATATGTTTTTGCGGTGGCAGTGTTTAAAGTGTTACATCTCTCTCACTGTTCTTTATATGAAACATAAAGCAAAATACATGTAATTTCAGTTTATCTAACTAATAATATCAGTATTATATATAATAATATTATTAATAATTAATAATTTTTTACGCAAGTCTGAGTTTGTCACATATGACGCAAGTCAGAAACTGCCTGTTTATGTCAAAGTTTAATTTAAAATTAAGCCAGTGACTTGATTTGTATTGTGGTATGTTGTGCAGTAGTTTCCAATGATATGATTTTGCCTGAAGTTTTAGCAGAGATTAATCTTTGTTTTTCCAGTTGCTTGTGGCTTATACCACTTTCTTAAGTCACATTTGCATACTTGCAGGAAGCACCCATTAGCTTTGCCATGTCCGTCTGTCTAAAGGAATCATCTCAGCTACCATGGATTATTGTGAAATTTTATACTGGAAACATTTATGAATATTGGTGAAGAATATTCATGTGTGGTTAAAATCAGACCTAAATATTGGATGCTTTAAATGGAGACCTAAGTTTATTGTATTGTTGCTCACAACATAAGATCATTCTCTTCAGGTGGAGTACTATTAGGCTGTTAGGATAGCTGAAGAAGTATAAGCAATGTTTGTATTTTTGATATACGTAGTGCAACAATGCAAGGAGAACATGTTGCTTCATTTCTGTGGCAGTACCTTCAGTGTACAGTCATTTCTGCTATAACATGATCGTTTGTTCTTATTCAACCTTACATTATAGAAAAATCACTTAATAAAGAAATAAACACCCCTAGGGTAGACTTTAAAAATTCTTCACACTTGTTGCTGAAATCACGCAGTATTCAGCATGTATGCAGAAGTGCACATTATACGAATAGCATTCATCTACGCATCAGTCACGTTATGGTCAGTTTCCATTAACGAAACGCATAATAGAACTGAGTGTATATTGTTGACAGTGACATGTAAACCATCAGCACAATGGGGAAACACTGTTTCATTTCTGTGGCAGTGCTGTCAAATTGGTATTGTTGATGACACATGAGAATACATGTCTGTTTCATCATACATACATAGCCTATATTGATGTACTATATTTTATGATAAAAATAAACAGCGTATGTAAAATAATACTCTGAAGGTGCCGGAAGTGAAAGGTTGTGGCAGCTTTCATCCACACTGAAACTTCTAGACCTTATTAACTCCAGCATATAATTGGACTGCATGTGACACCAGGTGATATAACTTCTTTTCCTACCAGCAATGGTGAAAAGTTGGGCATTGTACAGTTCATGCATGATGTTAATGTGCCTGCAGGTTTTTTCCTTGTCCTGTTAGGGGTGCACAGATATTGGGTGACTAAATTTTGTGTAGTGGCAACTAATACTTTTGGGTCTTGGTACAGCTCATGCTTCTCGTCACCTTCCTGGCATACTGGATTTTGAGGTGGCTCCTAGATGTTTAGAAAAATTATGCACCCCTTCTATTGTGTATTATGGGCATGCCATGAGATGGTATTGGATTTGATTAGGCTGGGAGGGAAGAACTTAATACTGCGCTTTGTCCTGAAAACATCAGTCCATCTGCATGCACCACAGGGAAATGACATGAGACATAACTGATGTCTTAGACAAAATTGGTGTTCAGTAACAGCGTATTGTACATGCACGTTGTTACTCGTATCTCACCTACATACACTCCACATCTTGTGGCATATGCCTAATACATGCAACATTATGTGCCCCCACCCCAGATGTCCGTTCGGTCAGATGCTGCCATCTCATTTCATGCCTCTAGAAGCTTAAAATATTTTCGGATCAGTTATCTTCAGGTGGGCATGAACTGTAGTATAAAACGACGTATATCATACCAACTTATGGGCTCATGTATGAGCGTGGAAGGCAAAATATCTATAGAAGTTCCCATACTATACAGGATGGGGATGGACTTTTTGAAATACACAGAGAAACTACTTATACTTAAAAGTTTCTTCTTTTAATACAGGTGCTAAATTACTGTACAGTCACCATTTCTTCTTATGTGTTGGAAGAAATGAACGTTCACTACCCGTATCATATGCAAAGTCGTCCGCCTAAATTCTTTCTTTTGTATGTGCCTGGTGAGTCATGACATCTGCATCATGAATCACTTTAAGGTCATTTACAAGTGTCACCAGATTTTAAAGCTCCATATTGAATGCCAGACATTTGCCCCTTGACACACTGGAGCTGACTGACAAGAAATAGAACATGCTTCATCTGTTCAGTGAACTCAGGAAGACTTAATTCACTTGATTCAGCGTGTGCATTGTGACATATATATGGAAATTTTGTATACTTCAAATTGTCCATGCTGTTGTGAGTCAGCCTCAACACAGCATCTAATCCACACTGTAAGAGCTTGTACCTGTATGCTTTAAACACCATCTTTTGCCTGTTGAACTACATTACAGTGTCTTAATTATCACTTTAAGCCAATTTATCCCTTAGCAGTAAAATGAATACGTGATGATTTGCATGCTTACAGGTATAGATTCAAGCATCTGTATATTGCTGCTGGCAGTTCCAGGGATTGGAATACAATACTTGCATGTGTGACGTTGCAGGGTCTCATAATTTGTACATAAGTGTCTAAGACAAGTGAAATTTTTTCATTACAGAAGTTCTTTGCTGTTGGCTGATGAGTAGTGGGTATGGTGGTGGGTTCTGCTTCCCTTTGTGATTCATTGACTGTATTGCGTATATAAAACAATATCAGGTCACAGTATCATGTAAAACTAAGTTATGTATGTACTATGAGTGAAACTGGTGACTTGTGTGTTCGATATGTGTTCAATTTCTGTCTGTGCCAAAGACCAAGTTTAAACTGTGTGTATATCCCATTTTGTGTTCACCTTCCCATTAGGCTTGAGAATTTGTTTGTTTTGCAGTTTACTCATTTTCAACTTACTGCAGTCCATGACAGGACATGAACATTGCAAATAGTCTGGAGATAAGAGTGTGCTTTATTGATCATTCTTGTTGCTGTAACTCATGTATTTGGTAGCAGTAATGTTGTTATAATTTGTTTAGAGATTGTTTCTTTGTATTAACACTCGTGCTGTTAAAATGATGAAAACATACGACGGTCTACTGACAACCATGATTAGTATATAATTTTCTGACAACAGCATTTTGTTGAGATCTGTGCTCTTCTGCGATATTATGCAGCATATAGTGGTAATTCCTTATTGATGTTTTGGGACCGATAGGTTGTCCCAAAACATCAGAAAGAAATTACCACTATACTCTGCATAATATCACAGAAGAGCACAGATCTTATGTACGTTGTGATGGAAGCCCGAAATCACAAACACCATTTTGTTGCTGGAAGGATTTGTGTTTGATGTAGCAAGGTTCTTAAATTCTGTACTGTTTGTGTATTATTGTCAGGCTATTGATGGAACATACATTGACAAGAAGTGCCCCTTCACTGGGAATGTGTCAATCAGAGGACGCATTCTAACAGGCGTTGTTCAGAAAATGAAGATGCAGCGGACAATTGTCATCAGGCGTGACTACCTACACTATATCCGAAAGTACAATCGTTTTGAAAAGCGGCATAGGAACATGTCTGTCCATCTGTCTCCCTGTTTCAGGTACTTTGTCTCAGTAGTTTTGATTTATTTTATACGTTAAACTGCTGTATGTGATTGCCAGTCAGGCAGGAATAGCCAACACATTGTTACTTAAGTTATTTTAAGATGGTAGTGTCCCATCCCTACTGATCACAGTAAGATGTGGGAAATTGTTTTTACATCTGTCCATAGTAGAGAGCTCTGTGAGAAATTTGTTCTAAGCACGAAATAAAATTCTGGTTTGAGCTTCTTCATGAACATTACTTTTATTGGGCTTTTGTGACACAGTAGTGCAAATTTGGAATTTTCCATGTTTTCTGAGAATATATTGCTGTGTGTGATGTAATACATGACGGTCTTCTGAAATTATGAGAGAAAACAAACACATTTCTGACACAGTACAGTGTTTGTAGTGGAAAGTTACATCTCCGTTGTTGGGACAATTGCAAGTGTACTTCTTGTTTCAGGGATGTGGAGATTGGTGATGTGGTGACAGTTGGGGAGTGCAGGCCTCTCAGCAAGACTGTCCGTTTCAATGTGCTTAAAGTTTCAAAGGGAACAGGAACAAAGAAAAGTTTCAAGAAGTTCTAAATTTGTAAAAATTGTGTAAATTGAATTAAAGTGTTGGTGTAATTGTGTTCTTGTGTATCAAATGTCCCTAGTTCAGTAATTCCTCTCTCAAAATATGTACATTTTTAGCTTTTACAATTTTTGGTTGATCCTCTGAACACCCATTCATGTAACACATTCTTTGCAGTTTTGAAATATTATTTGATGTAATTTGCAATTTTTGTAATCAAATTTCAGCTATTATTCATGGGTAAGGAAGGAAGAGTGGATTGCTGTAACAACAGCAATTTTAACAACATTCATACAAGAAGGGTTGTCATAAATTGAGATGAAAGCTTCCTGATTCACATGTTTGAAACAAAATGAGGTCAAATAGACATAAAAAATGTTGTGAGCAGAAGGCTCCAGTTTAGATAGTAGAAACATTTAAAATGTGTGCTAAATGAGGAAAACAAAATCGGTGTTTGATTGGAGACACTTCCAAGACAATAATTGGGCCAACTTGCATAGTGGATGGGAGTGTCTGCATAATTATCATGAAGTGCAACAGAAGTGCTGCATTTGCGTCCACATAAGACTACTGCTCTTCCAACATCTTTAAAGCATGGTGACTATAAAACATATTAACTGCAGTAACATGTAGACATCAACTCATGCTGTGCTGCCTCCAATCGAGCAAAACTGTAAGGTTACTGTGTATTGACACCTATGGGACTTGGGTGTGTGTATGTGGGCACTTTGTTGTAATATACACTGCAGTGCATATGTGTTAAATTAACGTGACTGGCAGGTTTAGACTAGTAACCTTGTGACATGTTTGTTGGTGTACGAGGAGGTACCATGTGAAAATAATTGCTCTATTACTGCTAGCCATGTCAACAAGGGTATGCTGTTTGTCTCCATCCTAAACAAGATGTATTGCAGTTGATGTTACCCCAGCTTATTTCTTTAAAATCCATTTTAATGTTCTGGCATCAAACACCAGGTCTTCCAAGTTGCTCTTCTTTTGGGTTCCCCCACCAAAACCACATACAGTTAGATTAACAAGGAAAATAAACATTCTGGCAATGTTCTGTGAATAGTATTGTCTTATGGAATGTGAAGGCATGAGAAGCATTTGGTCATATTTGAAAGTTTGTTTTATTCTGTCCTTTAATTGAGTGGTAAAGTACAAAACAGGCAATGGTCTCAGGAATTTGCTGTCAGAAATGTAAATTGAAGGAAGGTGCAACTTTGTCAGAAGGGCCTCAATGTTTGAGACACATTAGCATAAATATTTGATAATTTGTTGCATACATTTAAATGTAGCTCCTGCATGGCATCAGCTGCTATATCTAAGATGAGCCCCTGTCACCCAACAGATGGAAGCCAGAGCTGGGCTTTTACACATGGATGGAAAATCTCTTAAACAATCAAAATGCATGACAAAAACTCTAAGCCCTAGCACCACAGTGAGTTATCCTCATTCCTAAATGTACTTTGTGAAAGTTATTTAAAATAAAGATAACTCGACACAACAGAATGTAAATGGAATGCACTGTGTGCATACAAGCATGGAGTAGAGCACAACTGACCTGTACCAATTAAAATTCGTGTGTCAGTACAGCATCTGATACCATTCATATGTGGTGGCATGGTTTTAATGTATTTACATAAAAAGTAACGTTGTGGTTCCACTCCACCTCGTACTTAAACGAACGTGAGTGCCATGCCTCACACGCTGGCAGCATTACCCATATTATATAGAGTAGGAGGTTAGGTCGGTTCAGGTCTGGACGTTTGGGGGAAGAATTATTGTCGTGTTTCTGCCAGCATTCGAACCCCAGATCATCCAGCCCGTGGCCTAGAGGCTATACTGGCTATGTAGCACAACCAGAGTGGTTTATAAAATAATAATGACAATAACTCGAACTATACAGGGTCCAACAGTAGCATTCCTAATTAGGAATGAATTGCCAGTGCAGATTGAAGTGGCCACAGATCATCTAGTATAGAATGTGGCCATGGTCAAACTCATGGATTAACCCCTCGGAGATTACAGTAGACTTTCAAAGCCCTCAGAATCTGTGCTCAGAATAATAGTAACACGTCTGTGGTCCCACGTGTAGCAACGTGCAAGCTGGATTGTGCGAATACTAGAAGTCGCAGATCATATGTAGGTGTAGCGTGCACAATAGTGTGTGAACGATAAGTAATCAACTGAAAGAGTTATTTATGATTTGTGTTTACGATGTTTTTCTTCCACTGATTTAAAGACATGAAGAAAGGACACTGACACTGCATTTTGTTAAGCCGAACTGCTAGCAGCCAAGTAGTGCACTGCTTACCCAAATATGCATTGTTTAGACGCGTAATAGCGAAAGTAAAATTGTCAAGGAAATATGGTAAGGCAATTTAACTGTTAGGTACGGCAACGAGTCTTTATTGTGTGTTGAAATAAGGATTTAACATCATAGGAGATTGTTGAATGCTATTGCGTTGAGGGGGGATGATGTCACGTGGTTGGACTTTTATTTACCAAACTGCAAGGCGTTACGCCCTCCAAAACAGTATCTTATACATAATCAGATTAATGATACCCTTCACACAGAACAATGCATGGACACCTACACTTGTGACGTTCTTTCTGTATAATCTGGCAAGAATAGACATATTTGAAGTCCAGGATTGATATCCACTCAGTAATGAAAGAAATATCGTACCAAAACTGTAATTAAAACTTAAGCGTTGTATAGTACAACATAGTCTATATTGCTAAGAAAATCCATTAGGATCACAAGGCATCGCTTGCGACCTGGAGGAATTACTACTGCTACTACCACTACTTCTACCACTATTATTATTATAATTGTTATAAAAACAGCAGACCTAACCAAACTTCCGCCAAATTTGAGGCTTTGCACATTAGAAATTATACATACACACATTGCATGGATCGGTAAATGTTTCATGAAAACAATAGGATGTGGAACAAGTCAAATACACAAATATACAAAATTACAGTGTAAAATATGACAAACATTTTACAGGAACAGTATTATAAATTCATCTAGAAAGTAAAAGGAGTGTGTATGTCGGTATTTTCTTAAGGCTGCTTTAAATTTTGCTCTGTCATTCTTGAGAATTGTCACACTATGTGGTAAAGTGTTGAAAATTTTAATGCCAGCATATAATGTACTTTTTTGAAAACAAGATGGGTTAGCATTTGGTCTATGAAGATGATGCTTATGCCTTGTATGAATATTGTGTATAGATGAATTTGAAAAAATTTCCTGATTGTTGATAATGAAGCTCATTAGTTAAAGTGCCTACTGCCATGGAACAGGCAGAATCTCCAGTTGTTTAAATAGACTTCTGCATGAGGTTTGGGTTGTACACCAGTCATAATTATGACAATTTTCTTTTGTAAATTGAAACTCTTCCCAAAGTTGGAAGAGTTACCCCAAAAAATTATCCATTATTTTATAATAGAATGAAAGTATGCATAATGAATTGATTTCAGAGTGTTAAGATACTGAATGGACCATCATTCTAATGGTGTAACATGCTTCACTTATCTTAGGACTCATTTGTTTCATGTGGTTCTTCCAATTTATGTGGTTGTCCATATTAAACCAAGGAATTTTATATTTACTGTTTCTTCTATATACTTTTCTTTATATCCAATATGTAATGTAGAATGTGATGAATTCTTGGTTATGAGTTACATTTTATTTATTTTATCAAAACCATATAATCATACAGCAGAGAACTAAATTTGATGCTGAACTGAAACTTTGAAATTTCTGCTTGAAATTATGACACTAGTACCTTAGCAAATAATATTGGTTCTGATACGGAATTTATTCTCAAGGGAGTTCATTTATATATGTATTATGAACAGAAGAGGCCCTAGATTTGTAGCTTGGGAACTCCATGTTTCAGTGTACCCCATAGAGCAAAAAAAATTTGAGTTGAATTAGGTGGTTTTTCTTAAACTTTCTGTCTTCTGTTAGTTAAATAGAACCTGAACCCATCTTCAGATACTCCTCAAATTCCATAGAAATGTGATTTAACTAACAAAATTTCATGATTCACACAGTCAAGAGCCTTTACCAAATTGCAGAAAATTCCCCCAACATGCATTTTTTGGTTAATAGATTTGAATACACATCCTCTTCATCCATCACCACCACCAATACCAGAAGGATTGGTTGCTTTGATGCCTTTACATCAATTTATGGATCCTGTCTTCATCCACTCTTGCATGTTGTTGCCAGTATAATTAATGGTTTTCAGTGTCACTGCTGACTATGTAAAGAACACATTTCTGCAATTAGGCACTTGCTTAATTTTTTGTATGTTGAGGAGTCATAATCTATGTTTGACATACAGTAGTCCTTTCAACCAGACACTAGGTGGGGATGGTGGGCCAAGATTACCCAAGAATCTGACCACCAATAGTAAACTCTGTGGTATATGTAACATACAAAGAATTGTTTCTCAGAGCTGAAGTATATCTCCTTAAACCGTAAATACTGTTTCTTAACCATGTATAATAATACAGACAGGTCGCCCCTTCGTGCTGCACCCATGCCACATGTCTTAGATTACAGATTCTCTCAGGATTTTCCTGGGTGATCCAGAGCATTGACCGAATCATGCAGGGGAGGAGCATATTATTTTGGTCATAAATTGACTGGTACAGTCAGGGATCTGAACTCCTGAGGTCTGGACCCTCAATTTATTACCGTGCCTTCAGACTTGCTGAATGATATGTATGTTTTCCTGTAATGGTGTTTTGAATGGTACATTCCAGCAGTTGTCTGATGTTTAGTTCATTGCATTTCATTTTAATCCTCTATGTGAATATCTGTTGACTTTGCAATGAACTTTTGAGGTAGGAGATACAAGAACAAGCATTGAGACTGTTTCTTTGTTCCAGGAACATAGAAATATTCGACTGCGATTACGAAATGATGGAAATGAGGATCCGCCTGAAACTTATCAGCCTGAACAGAACAGATACTTGAAGCATAATTATGATATTATCAGCCTGCCCACATATGTTGCACTGGGCGTGCTGTTTATTGGATTACTGCTGTTCGGACTTGTCTGTGTTTTACATTACAGGCTGCCTGCTCCTTTGTCTATCAAAGACATAGGATCCCACCCTGATCAGTTCATTGCAGAACGGGCTTTAAGTCATTTACGTCAACTAACAAGTTATGGTTCGAAACCAGTTGGCAGCTATGAAAATGAGATTCTTGCTGTTGAATTTCTTTCACGTGAAATAAGCTTCATCATGCAGCGAGCAAATCCAGCACAGAAAATTTCTTTTGATATCCAGAAGTGTAGTGGCTCATACTTCTTGGAATTCAAACCATATGGGATTACAAATTATTATTCACAAGTTCAGAATGTTGTTGTTAAGTTGTTCTCCAACACAAACTCTTCATCAAGTCTTCTTATCAACTGCCACTTCGATTCCGTGCCAACTAGCCCAGGTAGTCCACTTCATTGCTGCCCGCATTGTATGAGGGAGCAGTGCCTTAAAAATTTTTGGTCACATAATCACCAAACCACCTTATACTTATTTGTTTTTGTTCTGAAGTGATATACATAAAAATTCTTTTATTATCTTCAGTTGTTGAAATTCCATTAAGGTTAGCATAGCTTTGGCCCTCTGTTAAACCATACCAACTATGCCAGCATTCAGCATGTAAATTGTAAAGGGACTCATTGTGATGAGTTATTGTAAATATCTTGGTGCAAACATGTGTTGAATAATGCTGTGTGCATATGCTAAGTTACTGCCAAGCTTGTAGAATTTACAGTAGCATTCTCATGAATGCAAGTACTGAACTTTTGCAGGTACCTCTGCTCAAATATATCTTGTGTCTTAACATAACAGTGCCATATGAACTTCATATTTGATAACCATTCATGCAAAATAATATATTTACAAACATTTTTTATTGTCATACTAGTTGATAATTTTTTAAAGTGGTACCAAAGCCTATAGAAAATTTTTTTGGGGTTTGTGAACAGACAGTACTGTTGATTATCTGGACTAAGGGAGAGAAGAGGATGCATAAATAGTGGAAAGCATAGGTAAACCAGAGTTGTGTATTTTCATGTCACACATTGCCTCATGAATTATGTACACATTCTAGCCTAATCATGATTTCAGAAATCCAAAGAACAATGATAGATAAATAGTGTTAGATCATTTTGTGTCTAAACTCGGTATTTATGTTTCACCCTGGTACATAAAATATGCAGTATCATTTACATTCTTCTCTGTTTACCATATTCATCCCCTTCTAAAATGTGCAGTCTTGTGTGTAGCTAAATTTATTCAGTCCCTCATGATGGATACTGTTTCTGCAATATTTGGAATAAAAATCAGTTATTAAGTAGCACTGCTTTTGATATACACATTTGAAAAGAAAGTAAATGTAACAGTATCATATGCTGATTGCAGTCAGTGTTGAAGCTAAGCAAAACTGTGTATCTTGTTTTCACCTATCTGTTTCAGGGGGTAGTGATGATGGGTTGAATTGTGCAGTAATGTTGGAAGTTCTGGAAGTTCTGTCTCGGTCTGAGACTTCTCTCAAACACAATATTATATTCCTATTCAATGGAGCTGAAGAAAGTCCATTACAGGTAGGCATTCATGCCTGAGAGAAAAAACTTTTGGTCATGACATTGGTTTGCTAACTATATAGACACATGCAACATCAGGTATCAGCCACCGACTGGTAGTAGCTGTTTCTGAGAGGTTCACCAGAGTGGTGCATTTCCCAGACACTGTCACCTGAGAGCAGAAATGGATCCAGTTTTCAAAACATTATGCCTGGGTTACACAGTAGAAATACAAGAAGCCCAAAATAAGAGTGTATGAAAGTCATATTCCATCATCAAAACCCTATAGAGTTAAATGCTAAGGTTTTGGAGATTTGTTCTGCCTTTGTCATCAGGAGTGGTGATTGAAGTGATGACTTAAAAGTAGAATTTTTTTGAACAGGTGAGAGGCTGTAGGATTTTGAAGACGGACCAATACACTATGCAGTTATTTTGTTTGTTATCTGACAATTTTTGCCAGTGCTTTTTCATTAGGCCTAACAGTAAAAGGGTTAGTTCATTACAGTACACTGAAGAGATGCAAAATATGATCTCAAAATTTTGTTCATTATCTGGCAATTTTTGCCTATGCTGTTTCATTAGCCCTAGCAGTAAAAGGGTTTGTTACAGTACACTTAAGAGATGCGAAATATGAATCTCAAAAAGGGATGTTTGGAATGCGAAGTTCTCATACCAGTGAATATTTAAACCACACCCAACTGAGAATGAACATCATTTTACTTTAATAAGTAGGTACCAGCATTTATGTGTTGATGTTAGAGGCAGTAAGTTCCTCTGAATCATCGGTGAGTATGTACCAAACCATGTAGCATCACATCATAGAAGACTGATCTTTCCATTTGTGTTGCTTCTCTTGTAGGCTTCCCATGGCTTTATCACACAACACAAATGGGCACGTGAAGTTAAGGCCTTCATAAATTTGGAGGCTTGTGGGGCTGGTGGCAGGGAAATGTTATTCCAGACTGGTCCTAATAACCCATGGCTTACACAGGTTAGAGCAGGGGCCTCAAACACGTGGCCCATCCATCCATTTTATTGGTACTCACACTGTTCTTATTCAGTTACAGAGTGTGGTCTGGCTCAGCGTTGAGGAATATATTACCCAAAGAAATGTAAATGTTTTCTGTCATGTGCCAAAAAATGCCAGAAAGTTTTGCCATCCTTTGTGTAGGGATCCTATAGATGATAAGTGCTGGGTCACACATGGAAAAGCACAGCATATCTCAAACTTGCCACTGTGTGGGTAGGAATGGCTGCTATAGGTTGGCCATTCCTAGTTTTTCATCTACAGAGAATTGCACAGCAGTGTGGACTGTGTTTGTATGTTTTTGAAGGTTAAATAATCGTGTGATGTCAGTAGCCAAAGCAAGAAAAGCAAGCAGCTGTGTCAAATCATGTCCCTTCTCTGAGCCATTCTCCAGTAGTTGGCATTAAATTTACATAAAATTTTGTAACTGAGAAGTTCTTGCAGTTTTTTTTCTTCCCCTGCAGAGAAGAAATAAAGCTGTGTGGTACTTTTTGTAATCTTTTGGAAACTCATCCACATGAAGCATTTTGAACGTATGTGATGTGTATTTTAGGACAGGTGGGAAAACGTAGTGAACCGTTGTTGGTGGGACAACTGCTAACGCTACTTTTGTAGAGTGTACAAGTAGACAAGTACTGATAACCACCAAGAAAAATATAATGTGGAATGTGGTCTGTTAATTCTGAGTCTGGTGTTAGGCTTTTGTTTAAATGCTAATGATTAATGAGATTTTGATGTGTGTTGGACCATGCATCATTGTGATAACTGAAGAATAAGAACCAACTAGATGCTACTTATTATTTTATTGTACTTCTTATAGGCTCAACATGTTTCAGGCACTACTATGCCCATCATCAGGAGCTCATGACTATAATGTTGATTACCACATTGGTCTTCTCATTCTGTAAAGATGGAAGAGGTAGTGTTAATGTAAAATTATGGTTCCTAGTGGTATATGTTCGGTGTGAAGTTCTTTGCTGCTCAGTTATACTTGATGACATGTTTCTATTAATTTTAATAGTTGTGATTCTTTGTGTGTGGTAATCGTAGGTTCGTAGGAACTGAGAATTTCTTGACCAGCTTAATAACTGTTGACTTTTAATGGAAAGTTAGGTACCATTGAGTTGATTAATAGGTTTGCCATAGGTATTCCAGTTATTACAGTGAAATTATTTGTGCTTTGTATTGGAGCTCAAATACAAATAAATCTTAAAAAACGGAAAAGTGCGTTTTGTCCAAGTTTGGGCAGTGAAAGAAACACAAGGCCTGAGTGATCATTTGTGTGTTGGCAGTTGCTTTTGTATTTTGTAGACATACACATTGTGAAATGTGGTTTAACTGTTACTCTATATTCATTTATCTGTTAAAAGTCATTTCTTGAGAATACTAGATGTAGATATTTGTATACTTATTGCTGTAGAACATTAAGTCTATGTCTAAGCACTTGTCTGTTATTTTATATTCAAAGATGTATGGAGATTCAGTGCCACATCCACATGGTCAAGTTGTGGCAGAAGATATTTTCCAGAATGGTTTAATCCCATCAGATACAGATTTCAGAATATTCAGAGACTTTGGGAATGTTCCAGGTGAGAACAAAGACAATGTAATAATTGAAACTGAATTAATCTTTTGGCACCAACTGTTTGATGTACACATAAAACACATGGCGCGATGATCAAAGTGCTAAACATTGTATATCAACTGTTATTCGTGCCTCTTATGCATTCCCAATGTAAATTCCTGTTGCATGCTGATCATTATGTGTATTTATTTACAGAGTCAAAGGTTAAATATCAGGCACATCTGTGTAGAATTACGAATCTAACCTTTGTGATGCTAAATCATATCAGTTTACTGGCAGACTATACAATTTCTTCAACTGTACCATGTGGGTGTGACCTGGGATACCTCAATAAGTAATTGCATGGGCTTTGGGCTGGCTGTAAGAGTACAAACAGCCTGGTCAGTGTGCACTGAGGATTTGTATGTGTGTGGTAAAGTTGACCGGAGTGCAAAGCTGACAAGTCATCTGTATGTAGTTCTCTGTCAAGTCCTAGGGTTAAAAATGTGTAAGCTTAACCATGGTTCATAGAGACACTCATGGCATTGTATTCAGGGTAACTCTGCCTGATCAGATACGTTTCCTACTGGCTGAATTAAGTACTTGTCTGTTTGCAGGCCTAGATTTTGCACATGCAATGAATGGCTATGTGTATCACACCAGTTATGATGATCTTGATGCAATTCCTGCTGGGACATTACAGCATACAGGAGACAACCTGCTGGCACTTACTAAGCACCTGGCTTCATCTGACATTTTAAGCAACTCACAAGAACATGCAGCAGGAAGAACTGTGTATTTTGATGTTCTTGGCCTCTACATGATCACATATTCAGAAATTACAGGCATTATAGTAAATGCATTTATAGTTGCATTATCTGTATATACAGTTACAAAGAATATGGTGACCATCAAATCAGGTAATATAGTTATTTATTGTTATGTGATGTGTAGAACTGTGATTTACATTGGCAGGAGGGAATGCTGTTTTGAAATTGTGAGAAGTCCTAATGGGGATTTACTTGATGTTTGCAGTGCACCTGGTGTTATTAAAATAATTCAGTATCAAGGAGGTTGAAATGGGGTGGAAATTTAGTTTAGTTGGAGAGAACAGAAGATGCATACGGAGTGTTAGAAGAAGCATGTCTTGGGAAACAGTTGCTTGGAAGACTGGAGAGCAAATAAATGAATATCTTAAAGATGAATTGTACTGAAATAGGCATAATGAAGGGAAGTGAATGGGACTGACACAGGACCGTGTCTGGTGGTAGGATTTAGTGTTGAATTTGGTGATATGGAACCACATGTGCAGAGTGGGTGCTGTGGGTTTCTGTGCGCTGAGGAGTTAATAATACTTCTGTTGGTTTGTTTTTCCACTGAAGTTGCTGGATTTCATTATGATGGATGCATATAACAGTTTGGTTTCCAAGCATATTGAGCAAAAGGAATAAGAAAAATTTATGCCCTCTATATTCAGTACTCAGAGAAAAAAACCGAGTATTAAAATATGATATTATACTTCAGACATTTAAATGAACATGTAGTGACTATTATACTAACTTAATTTTAATTTGATTGATTATGGGGCAATATAAACACTAGGTTTCAGCTGCAGCTGTTGGGATGAGTGAATAAAAGGGGAGGATGATCATAAATAATGGTTAAGACACAATTCTGAAAGGTGTAGTCACTTGCTATTTCAAGTACTTTCCCGTTATTCACCTGAATAAACTTACAAAAACCATTCCAGAGCTAAGGATATCTGGTATGTATGAAATTGAGATCTCGGTTTAGCACCGAATATGTGTTCACTGAATTGTGCTTATCCTTGTTATAGAGTTTCATAATAGAGCCTTCACTGTTCTTAGCACTCTCTGTTTTATAGTTCCAGGACTGAGTCATGTTGGGTACTTGAAATTATTACTGTTGGGGTGTGGAATACCAGCAGTGGGATGGTTACTGGCATTTGTAAGTGTATTGCTAGTGGCAGTGGTCCTTGATGTTTTCAACAGTTCAATGAGTTGGTTCAGAACACCTGGTCTCATATTCACCCTGTACTACTGCCCTGTGCTCATTGTCTGTATGGTGTTTCCATTGCTGTTTCAAAACTTCATCAGTAAACAGGCAAGTAAAACTCCTTGAGAAGTTTGTAGTTCTTAAGCTAGTCAAGAAATTTCCCACATATTATGGAACCAGAAGACTCATTACCATGGTCAAAAAAGCCAACCACTTGCCTCTGTTCTCATCCACATTAATCCATACCATGCCCCCCCCCCCATCTTGTTTCTTTAATATCCATCTTATTATTAGCCTCACATCTATACTTAGGTCTTCCAAGTCTTCTCTTCAGGCTCCCCTCTGAAACTTTGTATACATTTATCTTGTCCTCCATGTATACGCACTTCCCTCAGTATCTTTGCAGTCATATAAGACAGCAAATGAATAATGGTTTGTTCCATGGATAGAGACAGCTCTAAGAATATTATGTGAGCTTTTTTTCACGTGAGCATTTTGATCCTTAAAGGATGAGGTATATTGTGCTACCATTTTTAGTTCTAGTTATCAGGACATATTCTTATGACATCACATTATTCAATACTGTGTGTTTATGCCAGTTAGAAACCTTTCAATACCATTGTATGTCACTGTCCTTCAGTCCTTCACTGCATGCTTCTTAGAAGTTGCTTTGTGTAGAAAAAGCGTACAGTAATGGCAGTAAAGACTAATTGGTGCTGATTATTGTAGCTCTTGCAGGGTGAAAATTGGTACTGCAGTGCATGAATCTGGTTGTTAGTGCAGTGAGAAAGAGTGTTTGTTACTATTGTTTGATGGTTAAATCTCTTTATTCAGAATTCATAATTTGCAGACGCAGTAATATATTTTATGGTTATGCGGATCACCCATTACTATTCAAAATATGCTGCCCAAAAAGTAAAGAGTATGTTGTGGTGTTGTGTATGTTGCTGAAGTCATTTAATATACAAAAATCTATAAACATGTAAGATATTCCAGGTTAATATCCTAGTTAGTGATTGGCTGAATGTAACTGAGATTTTCCATGGCCTTCTACAGAATAGCTTAAAATAAACAATGATTGCTTGTTGTATGAAATTTGTCATTCATTCTCATCTACACATACTTTGTTGAAGTGTGCTACATAATCTTAGCAGGTCACACATTTTAACATGAAATAAATAGACAAACACCAAGAACCTGCTGTGGTTTTCCTACCTGGTTTTGTATTTTAAATATGAAGTGATTATTTATAAGGCAGTGCAGATTGTCGTTATTCACTTCAGCTTCTTTAACTTCCAGTCTTTCTGCACTTTTTGTCATATCACATGTTGTCAAGAATTAGTTAATTTGCTAAACTAATCATGTCTTGCACCTGTGTTTAACTTACTCAATAAAATGATTGGCTGTTGGTCACATGACTGGGGTACAGTTCAGCAGGCAGGGACTTTTTCTTCACTGCCACATAAATTTTCTATGGGGGCCCACCCAGCCCCCTGCGTGTTGGATACCTGGGTTTTTCTCTGTCTTGGTAAACTGCTTTGATGTTCAGCCAAGCACCGACATTCATTTGTAGCTGAAGCTAACTTCCATGCCTGTACTTTATTTCCCATATTTCATAACTTTTTTAATTGGATTTTTGTGAACTGTATAAAGTTAAGTTTTGCATCAGTGAGTACACTGGTGTTAATATTGAATACACTATAGAATCAAAACTTTCTGAATTTGTTTCAAATAGTAACTTTTCCACAAAATTTCCAATCCATGCTAAACTGGGGTAAAACGGGAGATGGTTAAAAATGAACTGAGCATTGCCTCCTCTTGTGTTGAAACTCAGGCACAAGGAAAGTCCTACATTTGCTACAGGATTTGATTTTTTTGGTTACTGCTTGTGTAATTAGATGGCTATTTAGTTTATAATTAACTAATGATAAAACCATGCTGTATTTTATAGTCTCGTTTGGTTCCTGCTCTACAAGGATGGCTGTATGTGAATGGTGTCCAGTGTTTGTGGACTATACTGCTGCTGGCAGGGATAATTAGTGGCATCCGATCAGCCTTTATATTTATGCTCATTCTGCTGTGTCCAACACTTGCGAGTTTTGTACTTAGTTTGTCTCACTGGAGAAATAATTGTAAGTTCTTGCTCTGTTAATAAATCATGTTTATAATTGTCACTGGATTTAGCAGTGGATGGCATACAGGCCTCATTAAATTTTGTGTGGATCTGGGAGCCTCAAAGCATTATGAAGCAGGACTTCAGTATAAGAAAGATAAGATTTATTTCGCTTTTAGTCAATGGTTGTAATATACACACTGTTTTCCCAGAAATTCAACACTGTAACAATATTGTTCTGTGTGAATAGTTATTTCTGAGGGCTGTTCAGAGTAGGGTGTTGGATGAAATACAAACAGCTGTTGTCTTCTGTACATGGACTGAAGTCAACTAGGTGCTTTTGAATAAGATATTCTCACTAATCCGTAATAGAGAAGCCTGATCGTGTATGTATGGTGGATTGCCTCTTACTGATTTCACATGACTACTTGCGCTGATAACAACAGTTAGTGCTTTTTGGAAAGAGTTTTTGGTTAATATTTCAGCACCGAAGTTTCTGTGATGCTTGTGACTTGTTATGGCAATTATCCCATTGTTATTTTTTTTATGCTGAAAGTTCTGGGTATAATTGTGTATGGTTCTCTGTTGCAGTACGTATATCATTGACTGTGTATGTGGCCAGCACACTGCCATCAGTTGTCTTTGTCCTGTACGGTACAGTTATGGCATTTGGCCTCTTTATACCCATAACTGGACGAATAGGATCTGATAAAAATCCTGAACTCATAATTGGAATTTTCTCAGCTCTTCTGTGTTTACTGTTGATAAGTTATATGGTTAGTATGTCTTGCCAATAACATAACAAATAATTCTGAGGCCATGACTAAAATTTCTGACTGCTCCTTACTAAAGAGTCCTGTTTACTGACCAGTATATGTATGTTCATTTTCCCCACAGACATGATCCTTTGCCGAGTTAATTTAATGTTGGTAATCCTTATAGACATTTATGCTATACAGAGAGACAAAGGCATCATTAGTTGCTAATAACGAGGTTGGTCTAGAACAAATTGCTGAAAAAACGAAAAATATATGTCCATGTCATGTCACCAGAGTGTATGACAAGATGCAATGTAAAGGTAGCTAATAAGTCCTTTGAAAATACAGGGATCTAGGTTATAATGTCACAAAAGGGACTGAATATTTTGTTGTAACTGAGAAGTGTAATGTTAAGGCTAATAGTGAGGAATTAATTGGTAACACAGAATATTTGATGCTATAGGCAAGGTGTTGCATAAGCCAGTGTTGTTATAACTGGGTTCTGTTTTATCTCAAAGTTAAAATATTTTGGAACAACATGCATACATCACAATAGCATGCACAAAGGAATTCACAGCAGTTTTAGTTTTGGGGAATGCTTGCCACCTTTCAATTCAGAATCTTGTGTCTTCCCATCTGCTGTCAAAAAAGTTAAAATTAAAATGTACATAACTGTAATTTTGCCTGTTTATTTTGGATGTTGAATGTGGTTTCTTAACACTAAGGGAAGAATACAAGTTGAGGGTGTTTGAAATCAGGATACACTGGAACCTAAGAGACATGAAGTAACAGGAGGACAGTCTACATCAGTATTTCCCAACCATACTTCCATGGAGGAACCCCTGAAACACTTTTTCATATGCTGAGGAAAAAGTTTTTGGGCCAGAAAAAGGTTGAGAGCAGGGATCATAATTCAGTTACTGCTAAATTATTGTCAAGAAAATTTGTTTTGAAGAACTTACATTCAGTGAAAAGGTTTAATCATTTTTATTGTCTTCCAAGGGATATTTGTAATTTTTATGGTACTTCAGAATTTCAAAATTTTTGTGTATTGCTTCCATGATTTTTTGTGTAAACCTTAATGATGTCCTGCAGAACCCTGGTGTTACATGGAACCATAGTGGGCAAACACTGGTCTAGATGCTTTAAAAAAAAAACACTTGCCTGAACCAGGAATCGAATCATGATTCCTCCGTGAAAAAGTAGGGTGGGGAATATATTTTGAAACCATCAAATGGGAGTGAGGGTTTGCATCAAACTGGGAGCTGAAAATGGTGTTAAGAGTATTAAATGTTTTCACATCAAGACATCTAATTGTCAAGAGTGCAGTGTTCCCACTTTGCGGCATTTGTAGGTATCCTCATAATTTGGTAGTTTACTTCATTACTCCTAGGAAGTGTGTCATCCCCATCGTGTGTGTGAAACTTGGAAAACTGTATGTAGTCAAACACAGCTGTGTTGTTTTTGACTACATACAATTTCCCAAGTTTCAATACTCCATTTTAGACACCATTGATCATATTGGTGAAGAAACCATGGAGAGTTGTGGCAGGTGCATCTGGACTGCACTTGCTGACTGTCTTGGCAGTAATCCTCACACCATTGGGGTTTCCATACAGTGCCAACTCTTCTGCTCCATCACCACAGAGGATCCATATTTTGGTAAGCTTGGTTTGTACACTAATCTTTCGTATGCCTTTCTGAAGACTGTGTACACAAAAAGTGTCACTTCACATCTCTATATTGACATTTAATAGTGTATTTCTATTATGCATATTTTGCACAGTGTGCGTTGATAGGGGTGATTATGTGTGTCCATTTGTTCATCCGCATGTTTCGAGCTGAGAATTGCAGTATGTAAAAAAAAAAAGATAAAGGTACAGTGATCCCGTTACAGGCCAGGTGTGGCCCAGAGGGTGGGTATAGGTATAGCTCTACTCTTCCATGACCGCAGCACTAGAAGGGGGTGAGTGAACAGCAGCACGCCCCGGCCGCACTTTA
>Ga0136643_10002615_pt1 | contig 23557 bp, 10 predicted proteins | sample TergutLab28metaG_FD_96883 | JGI IMG/M metagenome (GOLD analysis project Ga0136643, IMG submission 96883) | Labiotermes labralis P1 segment gut microbial communities from Petit-Saut dam, French Guiana - Lab288 P1 (version 3) (version 3) | ecosystem: Host-associated > Arthropoda: Insects >... | reverse complement strand
TTTGAATAAAGGTTGACCAACTAGATGACACTTGCTTTATTATATATTGCTCAACATGTTTCAGACGTTAATACATCCATCTTCAGGAGCTAGCGAGTACTTGTTGTGTTGTGTAGGCTGACTCGAGGCGTGCTGATGTTATGTAGCGGGATTGTCTGTTGGTGATGTGGTATCCAAGTGTAGGCTGAAACATGTTGAGCAATATATAATAAAGCAAGTGTCATCTAGTTGGTCAACCTTTATTCTAATATAATGAAATTCATAAACAAAGAATTCGTAATGTCCTGCATTACATATTGGTCATGAAGAAATGTATTATGAAGAGACAGTGAATACAAAATTTCTTGGTTTACAAATTGATAACCATATAAACTGGAAGAACCATACTTTGTTCTCTGAATCATGCATCATGATGCACATGTGAGGAAGACCAACAAGATGCGCACTTTTTCTTAATTATCTATTTCAATTAAATTATCCACGACATGTTTCAAACAAATAATTGTTTATCATCAGGAGGTCTGTACTAGCAGCTTACACAGTCTTTTACCATGCTGAAATTATATTAAAGTTATATTGACTGTCTAGATGTAGATTAAGTTCATAGAATGTTATACTTTTAATTACATTGTATGAACTTAATCTTTATCTAGACAATTTATGGAAGAACCATATGGAGGCAATGATTCCTAAGTTAAGTGGAGCATGTTATGCTGTTAGATTGATGGTCCATATCAGTAACATTGACACAGTCAAATCAGTTTACTATACATACTTTCATTCTGTTATAAAATATGGAAAAATTTTTTGGGGGTGAATCTTCCAACAGTGGGAAGATTTACAAAACTAAATTGTCAGAGTTATGGTTGGTGCCCAACCCAGAACCTCTTGTAGAAGTCTACTTAAACAATTAGAGATTCTGCTTGTTCTTTTCCAGTATTTACTTACATGAATGAGCTTCATTATCAGTAATCAGGAAATATTTCGAAGAAATTTATCTATGCACAATATTAATACACGGAATAAGCATCATCTTCATAGACCAAGTGCCAATCTGTCTTGTTCTCAAAAAAGTACATTCCATGCTGGCATAAATTTTTACCTATCGTGACAACCCTCAAGAATGACAAGGCAAAATTTAAAGCAGCCTTAAAATAATACCTACATGCACACTCCTTTTGCTCTGTAGATGACTTGTTACATGTAAAGATGATTTATAATATTTTTGTAATATGTTTGTAGTATTTTACACTTAAGTTTGTATATTTGTGTATTTATGACTTGTTCCACATCCTACTGTCTTTATGACACACTTATGGATCTGTGGACTGTATGTATATGTGTGTGTGTGTGTGTGTGTGTGTGTGTATGTATGTATGTATGACCTGAAGTTTATTTTAGACGGTTTTTGTGTATTTAAAGCCTCATCCTTGCCCAGCTCCAAGAAGGCTTTTTTCTGTAGAAGATGATACTTATTTTGTGGTCAAGGTACATTCTGCCTTTGATGTGTCCAGCCGTCCATTACATGTTTTTGCAAAACCCTACTTCTGGATGCCATCCTCTGGCAAAGAATCTATTCCACCCCGTTTGAAGCCTATACTGTCTGACATTTTGCATAAAGTTTATTGACTAAAATTTTCAATATTTAAATTTGGAGACCTCTTTATTTAAATAGATTGTGTCACTTGCAACTAGACTTAGTTGCTGCTGGTAAGCTCTTCACATTTATCAGTGTGTCTTGAGAGTGCATCTAGCGTTGAGTAGAGACATGACAACTGTGTAACCAACAAAAAATGAGTTCTTTCCAGACCTTGTTGTGGATCACAGTGATACATACATGTTACTTCATCACTGGGTATATGCATGGACTTTATGGTGAACCTAACTCTTCTGTGTTTCTGCATTCCCTTGTTGTGCACTCCCTGAAGCTGTGAAGAGTGGGCTGCAGCTTGATGTGCATTCAGCACTGAACTACACCCACTTGTTGATGCGGCCACCTCAGAAACAGTACTCGCCCAAAGCTCTTGACCAGGCTGTGGAAGATTTTCGAACTGGGAAATTCAGCTCAATAAGGGCTTGTGCGCGGCACCATGGTGTTCCGATGACAACACTGCATTACAGAGTTAAGCTTAAACTAAAACATAGTGAGGTAAGATAACATACCATGCCTTCAGCATTGCCATTGAGTTACAGTACATTAACCCCTTCAATAGCAAGTCTTGTGACCATTCAGAACTCCCGAGTTTTTTGTTTGAAACCCTGTTCTTGAGCTGCGCCTGTCTGCCTATCCCATGGTTCAGTTACAGATTACACTAATTGACAGATTTTAATGTAATTTGGTATGTACAGCATGCCATTTTGTGGCACTTTTCAGCCATCACCAATATTAGTAGTATATAAATCATGAAGATGTGAAGGGGGGAAGGATGTTGGGCCCTAGTCTGCAAGGCTTGTAACGTGGTCTTATTTTTAATGGAATGTAGAACATACAAATACAGCAGCAGTGCAAAATGTTTGAGTTTCTTTTTTGCTGATAATTACATCCTTATAAATTCACATACAGAGTTTTTGTGACGTGTTATTTGATTTTAGAAGTGCTCAGCATTCAAGCAATAGAATGTAATTATTTGGATCTCTACCATTAGAATATGTTCTTTTTAGTATTTATTTAATGAAAACCCTTCTGAATATGTTATGTAACCTTTATGCCTATCATAAGGGTCTGGGTCAGGGGAACCAGTCGGCAATCTGCATGCTGTATTCAGACCATTAAAGCTTTTTCTGAGAATTGCATCATAAAATAAAATATTTGAAAAAGAGGTAGTGCAGTTATTATATATTGAAAGTTGTGTGTAAAGTAAGTGGCATGTGAGAATTCTGGCATTGCCATTATCACAGCAGCTGTAAAATTTCTCTGAACTGCCACTGCACACTGCATTATTGCAGCCACTTTTCAGTACTGCTGCCCTATGTATCCAGCCACATTTTGTTGAATTTACTGTTTATGTCCAAGTGCTGTACACATTTTGAAAGATAATGTGTACATTTTTGCATGTATTTGATAAATATTAAGTTTTTTACAAGGTGTTCCAGAGAAACATGGCACCTGCTCTTAAGCTGGATATTTTGTAGTAAGTTTGCTTCTTCATATAGGATTTTTGAGACAGTGGTCATCCATCACCTTCTGACATAGTGTTTTGTCATCTGGGACAATCCTATTTATGTGCCTTTATTAACCCTTTCCATTCAGAAGTCATTAAGATCTCACAGTATTGCTATAAGGGGTTAGTTAATGCAGCATGACAAATTTTGACTTCAAATACTGTTATTTGACTGATAAACAGCTTTGTACCAGTTTTCTTGCATGCATTCTGCCGATAACACATGCTGTCATAGCTGTACTTTGAGTATTATTTGGCTGAATTACTTCCACTGTATGTGTTCAGTAAACATTTGTACCAATTGAATTTTTATTATTTCATCTACATATCTGGTGCATGTGTTGCTATCAGTATTTGGTCCTGTCCATTGCAGGTTTTGTAGCTGGCATATAACTGAGGTAATGGTCCATATGTCTGTCTGTTGCAGAGCCCAGTGGTTATAGCTACAGGGTAAGAAAATTGTAGCTATTGATCCAGAACACCAGCTCCTCAGGAAATTCGTTGCACATATAGGATTCATTTTGTGATACCATTGATTGAATGTATTTCAGGAAAGAGATTTTCTCAAAAATGATGTGAGACATATGTTTCCAAATATAAGGACTTTATATAACTCCAAGGTTTGTTGTTCCTGGCACTTAGGGTAGGTTTTGTGATAGTGATTCATAATCGGGAGTGTGTTCTTGACATAGGCTATCATCTCAGACCAATTTTTATATTTTAATGTATTGTTAATAATTTTCAACAACTAATGTAAGTGAAGTGGTAGGTATTCTTTATGTTTGTATTTGCAAGATGATGACAAACAGCGTTTTGTAGGCTGGTGGCTTTATTTTCACCAGTTTTCTTTCAGATACAGCAAGTCATTGTTTAGTGTTTGAGTTTTGTTTCTGAAAATTGCAACAGAGAGGAAAGTAATGTATGGAGCATGTTTTGTATGATTAAAAGACATTAAAGAATAACATTATTCAAGGAAAAATTAAATGACTGCCTGTGTGTGTTTACTTGACTCATAAAGGTGTATGTATTCAATTCCCAGTTCTGGTACAGAAATCATACATTTTTTTTTGGGAGGGGTGAATTGTTGAAGGAATGGGAAGAAGGGGATATCTTTAAGATTTGTTATGTTATGACCTTATGAAATAGTTTGGTTCCTGGAAAGAGTGATTATTTTTTCCATTGTACTTTATCATGAGTAACAGTCTGGAAGACCAGACACCTGCTTTGAAGTGTGCTATCCCTGTTGTGTGTATATAAACTAATAAGTGGTTATGTGGTCAAAACACAACTATATATGTCTAATTAGATGTTATATTCTTAGATCAAAAAACTACATGTTTTGGCCGATAGTAGCCATCATCAGGTTTTTTCATTCGAATCAATTAAGATTATTCTATACAATTCGCGTGACAGCATGTTGATGAGATCTCAACATCAAAACCCAGTATAGAGATACTATGCTCCAACAAGGGTTTTGATGTTGAGATCTTCTCATCAACATGCTGTCATGTGAATTGTATAGAATAATCTTAATTGATTTGAATAAAAAAAACCTGATGATGGCCACTATTGGCTGAAACGTGTAGTTTTTTGATCTAGGAATATAACATCTAATTAGACATATATAGTTGTGTTTTTGACCACATGCCCACTTATTAGACCAGCACCTGAACTGTAGTAATTTCACACAAGGGGTGTAGATATTATTTGAGAAGCCTTTAAAATTACTGAGCAGATTGATGTGATGTTATGATAATATGTAGGATGTATTTGGGAGGTAATGAGTTTGAATTTTGGTCATGGGGCCAGCTACCCTAACTGCAGTGCATTTTTTTTCGTAGTTTTCTGAGGAAAATATCAATATGAATTGGTTGTGGCATCCCCCTTCCATTTCCTGTCAAAGATGATGGTGGTTTGATTTCATTGTATGTTGTGTCTTCAGGGAGACAGAAAAAACTCAAAACCCACGTGTCTGATGAATTTCTTAGTTCATTAGGAAAAAAACTGAACATTTTTCACTACAGAGGAAATGCATTAATGTAACTGGCCCAAGTCTGGCTACAACAATCAGCTTCAAATAGTATAGAGGAAGAAATTCAAGAAAGATCAGTGCAAGAAACTTGGTTAACATACTGTGGATGTAGCATGTTTGTGAGTTAAGTGCCTCATTTCCCATTTATGCATCGGAATTGTAAGACACTGAAAGGTCTGCTGGATCTGTTAGCTGGAGACATTTTAAAAGAGCATGGTTAATCTTTCCAGAACCATAAATGTTTAAAAGTTGATAATGTACTGTTAGCTCCAGAAACGTAGACCGTTTGCGTAAAAAACTGTGTCAAAAATGCTTGACAATTTGAATAGTTTGTTAATTTTTCTTCTTACATAACACAGAACAACCACCATTTTCTTGTTTTAAAAGGTTTTTAAGAATTTATGGGAGGATTTTTTATTTAAATGTGAGATGAGTATAAAGATAAGAAATGAAGTGCAGGAGCTTTGTCTCATGCATTGCAGAAGTAATAAAATTTGTGAACTACAGTTTGCTAAGTGTGTGAGTTGGATGTTTAATAGTTTTGCTGCAAAGGCAGTATTGAAGCGTTGATTTTATGTGTGGAGTAGAAGTGTTAGTGTCAGTCATGCCCCTTTGTAATACAACTGCAGTTGGCTACATGGATGCCATTGAAAAAGAACTGTACTGTCTATTTTCGAGTCAGTTGACTAGTCTCATTACTGTTGGTGCTACCAGTAAGATTTATGCAGAATTTAAAATGATACAAAACTTTTAAAGCAAAATATGAGCCTTGTAATTGGTATTCATTATTTTGCGTGTCAGTTAATTTTGAGCTTGTTCAGTTCAGATAGGTTCCTAAAATGTATTGAAGAATTCAGTTTAGTTCTGCAGAAGTTGTACGGATTCTGTCCATATTTGCCCAGGAATATGACAATTGAAGCATGTAGCTGAGAGTGTTGAAGGCAATATCAGAAGATTCAGTGGCTGTATAAAATCAATGACCAGGAAAAAATACAATACCGTTCCTTCAATGAGTGGTCACTGTCACAGTAGTCTAATAACCTTTTTATATTGTGCATACATTCCAGTCCTTGTACCATGCCTGGAACCATTAATGGAAATTATTCAGACAGTGCTTTCAGTTTTGAATGTCTTCATGTAATTAAAATAGCTCTTGTTCAAGGAGATTTTTAGTTTTGGGAATTCATAAGGATTACAAATCAAATCAGATGAGTATGTTGAGGGTGTTGGCATTTGTGTGTGTGTGTATTCATTTATTATGTATGTATTTGTAATATCATTTTACCAAAATCCAAACCCATTTCTCTGGACAGAGGCTTGATCTTTTTGATAATGTGCTGTCACAAATAGAATTTATCATTTTATTATCTCTATACCAAATTTCACATCTTCTTGTGTAATGGCTCATTATGTATTGCCATCAGACTCCAAGCTAAATGAAATTTTTACATGACCATGTTGTTATTTTACATTCTACAAAAATATTGACTTTAACAAAAGTTATGAAATTTGGGTGTGTAAGTCTACAGTGACAACATGGCATCATTGCAAAATTAGGACGCTTTATCTGGCATATTTAATGCATACATAGTCTGTACTTCCAGCAATGAGCCATTACGCCTTGGACATCAAGACTATAACATAGTCACTTTATGCATGCTAATTTCCAGAGCAACAGTAATTGTACTAAGAAGTATGTAGGACTAAATATCTAATCATTAAGAAATTGGACTTGTTAAGTTCTGCTTTTAACTCTATATTGATGGTTGCTTGTTTGATTATTTTATAATTCTGCATCACGAGTGACTGGCATAGTGTCATCTGAAATATGGTAGAAGGATTGTGAATGAGTAATGAAGCAGATGTGCCCTGTTTAACATTGCTGTCCACACAGTTACTCTGCTAAGGTACCTGGTTCCCAGATTGTCTCTGTCCCAGATGTCATTGAGATGCATAATTGTTTACTAACTATTCATATTTTGCTCACCACTAAGCAGACTGATTTGTTTACTTCAAGAGTTAATGCATAATTAAGTGGTCACTTGACATGCTGAGATGTAGGGTGTGAAGATGATGCAAGGACCTTTGATGTGTGCCATTGATTGGTGTCTTAGAAGACCAGCAGTTGAGGGAAAAATGAATGCAGAGAAGTAGACCTCAATATTATGATGGTAACTCATTGCAGGATAGTTGTAAACATGATAACTAATTGTGTACATTTAGCACATTTTTGTGTTATCCTTATATTGCTGTATGTCGCAGTCATATACAACAGCACCTTTTGTGATATATGTCACATTACACATTGCATGCATGTTTTGGTGTTAATGTATCATATTCAGTTTGTAAAAGATATTCACCTTGAGGTTGGTATGTTAATACCGAAACATATGGTGAATCTGTATTTTGTGAAATGTTCATGAAGTATATTGTTGTATTTGATTAAAACATATACTTTGTGTCATACTGATCACTCAACTCATTTTGCTGGAAAATGAACACCAGTAGTGACTGATGTAAGAGAAAGGTGGTCTTTACAGAGGCAGTATCTAGGTTGACTTAAATAGCCTGGAGAATTGTCACTGATCTCCATTGTCTTCTATGCAAAGTTGTTACTGAGTTAAATTTTGAGTGTAGGTTGGAAATGAGGAAGAACTGCCCTTGGAATAAGCTGTGGTAACCCAGGATTACGTGCTGTATTTCCAGGTCATGGAATGCTTCGTGTTCACAGAACCTTTGAAAGTTATTGGTCTGTCAGAGTGGCATGTGATTGTCTGTATGATCTCAGAATCCTGGCTAACAGTGTCTGCCAGAAGAAGATCCTTAGATTGCTTACAACTGGCTAGCTGTTCTCATCATCTGTGATGAAAGTTTTGTTGGGCATCTTCCAGATCTCCGTGTTTCATCCTGATGATTAAAATGTGTTTAGGATAATTTGTGCATACTCACAGACATATATTTGTGCTACCTTGAATATCAGTACTTGCTGACTTGCCATGCTTCACAACCAGATGAATTTCAGTTCTTTATTTATCGGTTACAGTTTGTAGGTAACACTCATGTTCTTGTCTGATGTCATATGCTCATATTCCACCTTCGGAATTGACATTAATGTTTCAGTTTCATTTCCAAAGTTGGAACTGTTCTTGGTTTCATGCTTTCCACATTTCACTCCACAAATTTATGCAAGACACAGAGTTGATAGAGCAGCAAATTTAGTATTGTACATTTGCTGTGCAACTATGTTACATGTATAATATTTACTATCAACTTGTTGCACAGTGTTTTAATTATTGATCTGAAATGTTTTGGCCTCAGTTCATGGCCATCTTCAGTGAGTACATAAGGTTTTTTTTATGTTTGTAGCGTATGTGTTAACTTATTTGGTATCCTATATTGAAGTAGGTTCTTGGAAAGGTTTGGGTGTTCAGTAGTTTGAATTGGCTCAGAGTCCAAGATCAGACTTTGATGTTGGTGTTTTAGATAATGCTGTTTGTACTTAGCTGACATAATGCTGTATTTAAGCTCTGAATCTTAATTGTATTTTTTAAATTCATATGTCAGTGACAGCAGCCTGGTGGAAACATACAACAGAATTTGATACTGTACTCATGATGTCTAGTGAATTGTGTTTAGTGTGTTTGAAGGGATGTTAATTGTGTAGAATGAAGTAGAAACTGATGTAGGCAAATGATGAGCTGTAGACATATGATAATAAAATGAACTTATTATGGTGTTTTGTGTTTATTATGTGATATTTGATTACTAGAATTTAATGTGAAAGTTCTGTTGTTGTACATTTTGTGGTGTTGTATATGTGGCTGCTCAGCCGTACTTACACAGCATTCTTGCAGTGAAAAGTCTGTTTAGTGAATATTAACAACAATATTTTATGTTCTTTGCTTATGCTTTTTTGCTTCTAATTTGACACTAGTTAAGAGCTGTTCATGAACTACATAATGTGGGAGTTTCTAAGCTTGTATGAAGAACAAGACAAAATAGAGTAAAAACAAATGTATGGAGTGTTGGCATCGCAGAAACCATTTTGTAGGCATCATGCTCAATTAGGGATAACAGTGAAATAGTTATAAAAATAATTCTGAGGTATGAACTTGTGATTGCATCATTTGTGGTGATTGACAAGGGACAAAGTCTTAATGTGTGTATTCTTCATGTTGTCTTGGCTTTGTCTTTTATCTTTATTCGTAGCAGAGTGCCTGAAGTTGGAGAAGTGTTTGTTTTGCAGTATTACCTGTGTCCATTTATTGCCCTGGCTATCTGTATGTACAGTGCGATGTGTCATAGAGAAACTCATGTTTAGTGGCCATCTCTGCAGTGTGCAGCTAGAAGAATATGTATATGCAGTGGGGTGCTATAGAGAGCACCATGTTCAGTGACCATTTTTGGATTGTAATAGAACGTTTTTTGTCTGGTGGGATGTATCATAGAGAACATCATGTTTAGTGACTGTCTGCTGTGAACTAGAATGACTTGAATTGCCAGTGGGGATGTGTCATAGAGAACATCATGTTCTCCGACCATTTTTCCACTGTGCCAAAACATTTTGTTTGTGCAGTGGGATGTGTCATAAGGAGTGTAATGTTCAGGCATCATCCATGCATTGCAACAGCAAAATTGGTGGCATACCATTTGTATATGGAAACAGCTATGAAGCTTGTGGTCCTGACTTTGATATCTTCTGTACTATCTCACTGAGGTACTACACTGTAGTACCAATTATCTTGACTGATGTAGTCACATATGTTGCATTTGTAATTTTGATATTTTTGGTTCAGTGGTGAGTGAAATCCTGCCTAGATAAGAGGCTGGGAAGGTCTATTTGAAAAATTTGTCAGACCAGTATGTAAACTATTATATTTCCCAAGACTGATGGTTACAAAATGAAGGGAAGAGTTCATTTGTTGGCTGATGTATGTGGTAAAGACATAATTTTATTGATATTCAGACCTTCAAAGGGCCATATTGGTTGCTGTATGATTTATGCTGCTTCATTGCACTCCTTTCATATTTGGTGTACGCATGCAGCTCAGCAAGCCAGGAAATGAAGAGTTCCAGTGAACAGACTACATTATAGCCATAGTTTTTATCTCTGGCAAACTGCATGTTGGTAATGTAGGTGGGAGCATTCAGGTGAGTGGGCTGGATGTAACAAAGTGCCTGTGTTATTTTTCCACTAACCGGCAGTAGTTAGCCTCTTCACTAGCTTACTTGACTTGTGCATTGTTGACAAATGAATAATGTTTCAGATATGGGTCTCTTGGCACCGGTGCATACAAATCTTCTCTCAGATCAGTTCAGGATTCGAACCTCACGTTCTTATTCTGTCTCAAGCCTCTGGCAAGCTCTTATGGATGTGAAAATGGGAGAGAGTATCTACAGTTCTGCTAAGGTGCATGGAATCCCTCGAAAGACTCTTCGAAACTGGATGGCGCGGTGGAATATCAAAAGCTCATACCCAATGCCACAACAACTGAAAGTGTGTCCAACTAATCAGAAAGGAGCCAAGAGAGTAAAATCAACAGTGATGCTATAAAGTTTTGGAATGTTGTAAAGTACAGAGCACAATATTATGAACAAGCTGTAATGAAGGTAATTGGCTGTTTGGTACAAGTGTGTAATAGTTCACTGTTGGGACATGTCTTCCTAACATGAGTTTTCCAACTTATTTTTCCCTGTGTACCTTCATTATGTTGTGTCCCATTCAAAACTTGTGAAGAACAGAAAATGGGTGTTTGCTGCATGTTTTACATATGAGTGATATGGTGCTGTATGTAATGTGTATATAATGATTAATTTTAAATACCGTATGTAAGAGTGATATGATGTGCTGTTTGTGTGCATTTGCTTCAGTGGAATTTGTGCTTCAAAGGGCCTTGTACTTGGACACATACTTTGGCTGGACATAAAAGGACGAGATTTGTAACTTTGTATATGAGGAATATGTTTATTCAAATCAATAACGACAGAATTTGCAGCTAATAATTTTGATTTAATTGGAGGTTAGGAGGTCATGTAGGACAAAGATTTCATTGGACCAGCAGATACATTGGAGCATGAAAAATGGGGTGATAATCATCATTTAAGATACTAGATCCTGCATACTTAAAGGAATTGTGTCAGAGTTTAGATAGTGGAGTTTGTTAGTGATAATATGCTTCTTAATATTGAAAGGTGGTTGATGTACTATTGTTCTGAACTGCAGATGAGAGTGATGGTACAAGAGATAGCTTTTGTGAGGAGCAAGAGCACAAATTTTCCCGAGATCTAGAAACCACCTCAAAATTCTAAGTGCCATAAGCAAGTTCCATACTGAGGACTCAAAAATATTGGGATATTTTTAAGCCAGCATTTGGAATCAGAGTGTACATGAATTTAGAATTTAGAATGAGTGTAGAAGAGAAACGTCACCACTTCAGGAAATCTGTTATTAAAGAGAACAGCTTTCCCACATTGTAACATCAATAAATATGCATGGACATCTAATGGTAGGATCTGCAGTCAGGTAGAAAATGTTGTATAGATGAATGATGGTACTGCAGTATGATTGTATCTGATAATTTAGAGGAGCTGACTGTGATACTGAATCTTATCTTATAGTTGGGAAAAGACTTTTGATATGTGTATGAGCAAAACAGCAGTTCCAGATTCAAGTCTTTTGGGATTTTACACCATGTCAACTGGTAAATACTAACATTTCAAAGGATCATGTAGTTCATTCATCTCCAAGATCAAGCAATCCCAGAAAAGTGGACTCCTATAGGACCCTGTGATAATGAAGTTGAAGACACTTGGAAACACTGGGAACTACACACTCAACACTTCATCAGAGCTGAGAAGAATGGAATCTTTAGCAGCAATGCTGTAAGAACCTCCAGTCTTGCAAGTACTGTGTTGTTCCCTTGTGTATGTGTCCAGGCATCATGCCATTTCATTCATCCACCACATATAGTGGAGAAAGTTCTTCGTTTCCGTAAGTGTTTATAACTGCTAAAAACACATCTTTGCGCCATATCAGGCACTTACTCTAAGCTGTATGGAATGAGAATAACCTCCAATCTCATGCACAGTTCACTGTATGGATTTTTTTTAATTACTACTAATTTTTCACTCTTAGTTCTCTTTCTCACCCATATCTGTGTGCTTCATATAATTGATGATAAACACTTTCTGCGAGATTCAGATCATTGATGTTTAATGTATGATCCATCCAAAAGGTAGTAGTTCCAATGATATAATAGTATAAGACACCAATACGCATGGCAAAATCCCCTTTGAACAGCCTTAGCATGTCCCTGTGTGCTTCATTGTGGGCCATAGTGTGTTTAAGGAGAATGCTGAAAACAGAGCTCGTTATCAGTAAGAAACACCTATATGCAGAATTGGCTATGCCAGGACTGAGGTGGTTAGGCACTGACCTCTCACTGCAGAGGCCCGAGTCAAATCCCAGAGCAGTCCACATTGGATTTGTAGTGGACAAGGTGGCACAGGAACAGGTTTTCTGGAAGTATTTTAGTTTTATCCTGTTAATATGTTATCATAAATGCTTCATAGTCACTGGCATTCTGTAATCTTATCATTTGACAGTGTCTTTAAATAACTTAAAAAAAGCTGAGTCCATAATTTGATCCAAAATTCTTGTGTTAAAATTGAGGACACATAGATGATAATACTGGGGATGACCAGGATGTATTCTAAAGTAGTAGATCAGCTGCAGAACAAATATTATGCATTTATGACTTAATAGCAGTTGTTCATATACTTGAAAGGTTAGGGAGAGAAGAATTGTACCATACAGTATACTCACTGAATTGGTACATCCATGAAAATACTTAACCTGTTTAAAATGTGTTTAAGTGGAACAACCTGCAGTCTTTGTTGCTGCATAATATTTGTCTGTCACTTTTCATATTTGTAATGACCTCAAACAATGCAATGCTTTATCATTATTGCATTTCAGCTTCACATGATGGAACAGCCATTACGAAGGGCCAAGAAAATCAGGAAATGTTTGAAGTGAATGGACTTATTAGCTTTTGATGTATTCAGATTATATTTATTTATTATGTAAATATATAACTAATACACAGAGACAGTGTCAACAACTTGCTATAGAAATAAGTGTGCAGAGTTCTAAGTGTAGGTCCATACCTAGGCAACAAAATTCAAGACAAAATCATGATATAAAGATGTCTTGGAAAATGTGGCATAGTTAAAGTAGTTGGGAATGGGGTTAACTTACCTAGTAGTTAACAGCAAATTAAATACAGCCATCTCCCACTTGATGTCAGTAATCTCTTCCTGAAAGTCAGGTGTTCTGTGTTAAAACACTATGAGCCTATTTCCCATTATTTTAAATGGGAAAATTTATAATGTGTTATGTCAACCCAAAACCCCCAACCAATTTCTTGAAGCATAACTAAAACACAGTAAAATGCCTGTATATAAGTCCTTTCATGTTGGGATGCAAAATGCTTAAAACATTGCTTCCTGATGACCAGGCAATTAATATGGCTGTTAGCAGACTGTTGCTTTGTATGCTGTAACATGCACAGTTTGCATGCACATCATTCTCTTAAAAATGTTGAATTGAGTTTTTGGAACATTCGTATAAATTTTTCCTCTATAAACATCAGCCAAAAAAAGTTGTATTGAGAGATACATTGAATTTTTTATATTAATAACCAAGAGGCATTGTACTGGGAAAACATTAACCAGGGAGATATTCTGCAGGTTATGCCTGTGGTTGAAATGACTGTTACTGTTCAGGCCAGAACCGTCAGTCTTTCTGTACCACATCACTAGATATAAAGATCAAGATATGCAAACCTATAATTTTACCTGTTTTGTATGAGTGTGCAACTGTGTTGCCACAATCAGTTGTACCTGAAAAGAAGGTGCTGAGGAGAATGTATAGGTGTAAGGGAGAAGAAGTAACAGGAGGACTGGAAAAATTACCTTATAAGCATCATACTGTATAATGTTTGCCAAATATTAAGGTAACTCAAGGAGGATGAGTTGGGTACAATATGTAGCATGCAATTGGTAAATGACAAATGCGTAGCAATTTCAGTCAGGAGCCTGAAAATAAGGGACCACTAGGGAGACATACGAATAGATGGTAATGTATTGTTAAAATTGATCTAAAAGAAATAAAACGTGAGGGGATGGACTGGATTTGTGTTGCTCAGGTTTGTGCCAGTTGTAGACTCGTATGATCACAGTTATGATGTGACACTGTTTATAGACTAAAGTAATGTGCAATATCAATTGTATCCATCATGTGGGGAGTTAAAATAAAATAAATTCTCACAGTTGAGATCTCCACATGAAAGTGTGGTATTTGCCAGTGATTCTTTATCCTTGCTGTAAGATTCAGTTCCAAACATTGTCCTTACATTCACTGATGAGGCTGGGTGTATGAGGGATTCACCAGTGGCATGAAGTTTCATTTCCTTGGCTACAAGTTCAGCCACCAAGTAACTCCCTGCATCTGCTTTGTCAGAGACAGTTGTGTCTCGTGAAAGTAGAACTCTGATGAATTTTGGAATCCAAGAGTCTTTTAAAACGTGCTGGGATTCTGATGGACAGATGACCGTGTTTTTTAGTAAAGTATATTGATAATTTAGTTGGAACCATGCTGTCATTGGTCATATTAAATCTGTACACAGATCTGTTGTTCTCCACTTCAAATAAAACTCCAAGATGTATAGCTTTCCAAGTTCAAATGCACTGTCTGGTTTTTATGATTTGTCATTAGTTAAATAATGGCTGCTTTTATGTTCTGTATGTGTTGTACAATTATTTCTACATAACATCCCCTTGACATGAATTATGCTTTTTACTTTGCATTATTTTACTATCGGCCTATCCATTTGAATGTAATAAGTAACGACCAAAAACAGAATGAATAACAGATTGACAAAGCCAGCCACTTAAAAACATGACCTGCACTGTGCACCAGCACATCGGCCATCAGAGTTGTGGATCTTTGTCATTGTTGGTAGCCCAGGCTGAGCCAGATGCTGTCTGGTCAGCACAAGTGCTTGTGATCTGAGACTGTAATGGTGTAGAGATACAATGGAGAGGTAGAATTACAGTATGCTACAGAGGGACAGTTTGCAGTCAGTGAGAAATTTTAAATGTTACAGACAGTGTTAATTGTATGTCCTTGTGAGCAGCAATGAGCTATTGGGACTACTCAGCACTGGTGTATTTAACTTTTATTACACCATGAAATTCCATGGTGCACCATGTGGTAATCCCTGGCTTATGTGCTGAACATTTTTTTCTGAGTTCATAGCCCTTGTGAACACTTATACCATGTTTTGAGGCCAAAAATCACAGTAAGGAGAATTTTGATTTAAAAAAATGGAATGGGACTGTGAACACCAACAGGCAGTGAATGTCCTAAAATCTCTTGCTTACTCTGTGGTATTGAAAATTCACTTGTGTATTAAAATTTAAATACCTTTCTTTTTATATAGTATTTCCAGCTAGTCTTCATATACAAGAAAGTAAAGGAGAGGAAAAGTGCTGCATAAGATGCCTTTTCTGTGGTCAGCATATTCATTTCTGGTGCTCCACATGTAAAACTGTTGAGAATGTTTTATAACTAGGATTCCAGTTTTTGTATAAATATGAACTGGATGTGTTTCCTGCCGAGGTGACAATGTTCATGATGTTTAATTAAGTAAATATGTGTTCTCTGTGCAGGTCTTTGCAAGATCACCTTTGACAATATCCCCTTCATGTTTGTTAATCTGTTTTCCTTTCATTGCACCCACCATAGAGTGTCAGAAATGTGTTGAATTTCAAAGTTGTCTGTACTGCTTGAATGCAAATTAAACAGAAAATAATGTTTTGTAACAGTTTTCTTTGAACGCCCTGTGTAGTATGTAGAAATATTCATGTTTGTGACTGTGGGCTTTCTTGTGTGTCATGTAACCTTCCTGTATGTATATTTCATTTTCTAGAAAACATGTGAAATAAACAGCTCAGAACAATGTAGTTTTGAGTTAAGTCATTCCATCTTGTGCTCTGGGCATTTCTTTTTATGGTATAGTATTGGTAAGAAAGTTATAGCCATTGCCCTTACACCCTATGCTAAGTGACATGCTATGTAGTGCCATATCTGAAATACGATGTAGTTGACATACGGTTAAATCCACAGTATCCACAAAATTGTTTTTGGCTTGTTAGAAGTTGTATTTTCAAAACCACAGTATATATCAGATCCAAAAATAAATAAATAAATAAATAAAATGGAGATTGACTTAGAATCACTATTAATTTATTACTACATCTCTTGAGGCATGACAGATTTCTGGTTTGTGTTTGATCCTCAAATACTATTGCGATATGCAGCTGACATACTCTGTCCAAATAAGTGCCTGAAAAGCTTATTTTTGTTGACTCAGAACTGCTACTAAGCACAAGAATATTACACAGTAAGTGTAACACCTTGTAGTGTGGCAGCAGTGTTTTTCTGGCATATACACGGTGTCTGCTTGTTCACAGTTAAACTGTTCTCTTATTGTCATATTTTGTCACCAAGTGTGTGTTGTGTGTGATATCAAACATTATTCATTATCAGTATATTTAATCCATATTTTATATGTCTTTGTGTGAAGTAATATCTCACTGCTCTGCTGGAGTGGGTGGTAACTATGTAATAGTCTGGTTTTTTACCCTTGTTGAAATAGCATTTTTTGCTGAGAATTTTTAATATCCAGCCAAAGTTTAACATGTATTGTGGGATTGCCTATTTGTATGAAGAATATGTGATAGAAGGCCAGGTTCTGTACATCTGCTAGACTGAAATGTGGCAGGACTGGTGGAACCTGCTTTATCCTCTGAGAAATGTATAGTTTAACTTCTCATTGCTTGCATAATTTACTGTCTTATCACATTTCAATGCAGCCATAAGCAGTGATTTTTTTTTCACTGTATTTTATACACTAGTCATTATTCCCAAAGTTGTGCCCTGTATTGAAGTCTGCATATGCATATATGTGTGAGATATTGTAGTGTGTAAGTGTTCTATTTGTGCAGTATGAAAGATGCTGTGAAGTCAAAGATCATGGTGTTGTGTATATGAATAAATCTGTGAGACTTTTTGATGTACTGCTGTCATCAATAAAGTATATAGTAAATTGGTTATGTTGTTTTATCTGCCAGATGCTTCAGACTTTGGTTATGTAAATCAGAAAATCTTATGGTCATGTTACATGACAACATTTTGGGCTTGCATTTTACACACTGAATCAAATTATGTTTATTGTGGACGTTCTGGTTGAGTTCTAGAGTATTTTTCCTCATTCTTCAGCCTTAAAGGGGCATTGACTGCAATATTACGTAAACTGTTTGTGTTAAGGAGGATGAATATGTGGCATTAACTTGTAATATTGTTGTTTTATTGGAGGTGGGGATATGGATGAGGAACTTGTTGCTGTTCCTTGCATTACCAGTTGACTTTTTCTGTTACCATTATTGAATTGACCATTTGATACTATATGGACGTAAGAATCAGTAATTATATTCAACTCAGATCAGCCTATTTGGTCCACTACTTCAAAGACATTTTGTATGTACACCCATTAGTAACAACATTTCCATAATTTGACCAGAAAACAGACAGGTAGGAATGGAGTGGTATTGATAAGCTAATGTTCTGTTTACCACTAATAAGTAGAAGTGACATGTCACCGTATAAGGTAACACATTTATAGTAAGTTTATTATATTGCTGAACAGCTGTAGTACCATCATACAAGGGTTTGAATGGTGCTGCAGTTTGCAAACAGTGTTTTTGGTAAGGAAATTGCAGAATATTGTTATTGCAGGTCTGATGGATGTAATGTACGGAGAGTTTTACATTTCCATGCAGACAGTGCTCTGTTGACCAGTGTTATGAACACTATAACTGAATATATTCACTTTATTAATATATATTTCAGTCAACACAACTATATAATAAATATATATTAATACAGTGAATATATAGAATTAATACACAGCGGGATGACTTCGCTCAAACTATAACTGAAACTGTTAATTGAATTTTTGTATGTCTGCCTTTGCTTGTTTCAGGGTCGTAGATCAGTGATATTAACTGTAAGTTGATTGGAACATTAAGGTAGTCTTAATAATTGCCATGTTATGCAAGGTGATCACTATGGAATGCTGTGCACAGTAAGGACATCAGATATGTCACATATCTTCTATGTGATCCAGCACTGTTGGTCAGTGTCATGAAGTTCTTCATGATGTATTTTTATGTTTTGTTACTATTTGTTGTAGCACAGTTCCTGAACAAATTCTCTTGTACTTAGTACCAACCAGACTGATGTTAACAGATTGTCATGACTTAGACTGTTTAGGCAGCATCAGGTAAACAGATCTTGTGAACAATTTGTTTATTCACTCTTGCAGTGTTCTCCAACTGGCCACCGAAGGTGCGACCATATCGGCAGTACACAAATGACAACCTGTGGGCAGCACTGATGGCAGTGAAATGTGGTGGTAGTGTGTACCGTGCCTCCAAAGAACACGGCATCCCCCGCAAGACTCTGCGCAACTGGATGAAGCGTTGGAATATAAAGAGCAAGTATGCGGCTCCCATCAGGAGGACAGACTAATGTCAGATTGCTGACTGAATGCTGAACTGTTCTGAGAACAAACAGTGGCTACTTCCCATTTACAAAGGAAGTGACAAATGATTATAGAATTTCCTTGGGTTGTCCGAGGGCTGCTAAGACACAACAAAGATGTTGATGTGAATTGTGGTCCAATTCCAAATAAGTTTCTTTGTTGTATTATTTCATAATATGTCTTGTTTATAGTGGTAGAGCATAGAATGATTGTGAACAGACAAGTGGATTCATTCTGTTTATTTTGACAAATTTGTCATCAGTGTCTTGTTTTTCATGGAACATCTTGAGGCATCTGTGGACAGTTTTCTTAAGAGTTTAGATTTTCACTACTTATCCTACTCTTACTTATCTTATCCTTCCATTCTCCACATTCCTACCCTTTATCTTCTCTGTAGTGTCTGCAGTACCTGGATGTTTTATGAGACCCGGCCACTATTTACAATTTTTGTGCTAGTATCTCTTGGGGTGGTGTTTCACTTCCATTATTTAATCCTCTCTTCCATGCACATCTTTCTCAAGATCCAGCATAAGTTATTGAAGTTGTCTCAGAGCTGTTACATGTATTGAACTGGGTGAAATGAACTTTTTTAACCTAAGGCAGTTATGATCCTGCAGGGTTTAGTGCCTTCAGTTTCTTCAGTTGCAGTTTTCCACATTAGTTGAGCAAACAGTATTAATTCAACATTCATGGCGCAGTTATTGTATGTAGTTAATAATCTGTGTATTTATCATCACAATTTCCACAATAAATTTGCAAGTACTATGTTTCTTGTGAATGAAATACTGTTCTTTGAATGAGGAAAAATGAGTGCATTCTACCACCACCACCGCCGCCACCACCACCTCTACCACCAGACCTTGTGCACTGTTTGCACTGACTCTAGTATGCGTGCTTGGTGGGCTCCAGTGTCAATCTGGGTTTTGGAAAGAGAAAAATCTGCCAGGATTTGAACCCCGTGCCATTCAGCCCACAGCCTAGTTACTGTACTGACTATACTATCCTGGCTGCATTATTTATGAATAGGTAGTGATAACTGTTTGAGGTATGTGTAAATGTTTAATGTAAGTTACTGTATTGTAGGGCAGGGTTTTCATAATTTTTATGGAATTCATTATACAAAAATCAGAAACTCACAGAAACAGCAACCAATTGTTTGCTCGTGCCAGATATTGTTAAAGTGCATTTATTTTTTGCATTTTGAAAAAATGTAACTGAAATGTCTAATTATTTCTGTTCTTAATAGAAATGTTTCTTGCAACACCTGCAGAATGTTGTAAATATTTATTTTAGCTTTGCAACCTATAGATTGAAAACTACTGCTGTGAAGTGTATTGTACAATGTTGTGTGTTTATCCTAAGGCTGAATTGTAATAGTAGTACGTAATGTTTATTGTGTCATTTTGTATGAAGTTTTTGAAATATGTTTTTTAACTGAAATACAATACAGCATGTACGTTTTGAGTTTTCTTGAGTTTGCTTGAGTTACCAGTGTACACCCTCTAACCTTCCTTACTGTTGAGGCGTGTTTATGTAGAGCCGCATCTTCACATAAAACCAAGATGCTGTGGTCCGAACTTTGTGTGTGATGTGTATGAATTGCTACTATGTAGCTCCAGAAGACTAATCATGTTGGTATAAATAGTACCTAGGAAGTCCTACTTGCTGCTAGAGTGTTGAATAATGTTGAAGTTTAGTTGATGTGCTTTGTCTCAAGTTGTTTTGCATTGGTGGTTACAAATAATTAGTGCAGTTGAGTTTGCTGTAAACCCATTTGTATGTCTTGTAATTTGGTTCTGTGTTGATATGGGCTGTGTTGCTATTATTCTAGAGGTCATTCCTTTTCCCATCTACAAGACAGAATTAGTATATTATGGCTCCTGAAACATTTGCACTGCATTCCAGTTGCTGTGAATTGTTCTGCTTGGTACATTGTGTAGTAACAACATACATTGTGATAAGGTTTGTGTTTAGTTTGACACATGAAAGTAGTCATTGAGACTGTAAGCTTTTGCAATAAAAATCAAGTTTTGAATGTCATGAATGGCAGGTGTAGCCAATGGTCGCTCTGCTGTCTGTACCTTCATGAAGCATAACGGCTATGTATTGCCTGTTGGTAAATGGGTTGTAGGGTACTCACATGTTCAAAAGTGGCACCTTTACATGATTGGTCAGTGTGGGAGACAAGAGTACCAGTCAGAGAACTACAAACTTTTTTTCAGTGTTGGTATTTTTAAGTATCTTTGTGTGTTAAATGTGAATCTTTCAGTATGGTGGCATTTTCACACTACATCGTTACTTGACACAGGCAGAGCAATTTTTAGGTTTAGCAGGAAGGAACCAAGAACTTTTTATGTTTGGAGAACTTTGATACATTTAATGTCAACATAGTAATTAAATAACTGGTTTGGAACTTTGTCTGCACTCTGACATAATTTTTGATTATGTGATTAAGAGCTATTTAACATACAAGAATTTGATAAAGAAGAGGAAGGAACAGGCATGTAGAAGACATTACTCTGTGACAGATATAAAGCTGCCCTTGGGTGGGGAGTACCTCCCCTCATGTGACATACAAGGCTCACACAACAGTGCTGCCTTCATTGTCAGGATCAAGTAGTTTTTTGACTGTTGACACTGTATGACATCCCACAAGACATGAATCCAAACCTGCTGTCATATAGCAGTGTTAAAAAGGTTACAACAATGAAAATGTGAGTGAGACATGAAAACACTTTTGTACAGAACAAGAACATTTTTTAAGTGGCACAGAATTCCGCTTAAATAGAAATGTCTGTTTTATACTTATTTGATAAACCAACAAGTGCACATTTTTAAATATGTTCAATCACATATTAATTTTTTCACTATAATAATATGTGACTGAAAGTATTTATAAATGTGCATGTGTTGCTTTATCATATACGTTTAAAACATTCCTTAATGCATGGATATGGAACACATAAAGTTCATTTATTAACACCCAACAGGCAAAATGTGTTCATTCATTCAAGAATATAAGTAAGTATGAAAAACATTCCAAAAATGCACTGATGTGGAACACATAAAGAAATGTTTGTATTTTTTCAGCTATTTTTGTGTATTCATTAGAAAAAAGAGTGGGGACAGAGTAAGGACTAATTGCGTATATCAGTCTGTCACATATAACAGCAAGATGACACAACCAATGCAGATTTGTTATGGGAAAAATGAAGAAATGAGGACTTACTGTGTTACAAACCCTTTTTGATACACTGACAAACACATATGTTGGTGCAGGTGCACTTTATGTCAAGTCTCCTCTTGAAGATCCATAATTATATGTTCTTTTACATTCATGCCTGTTTCATGGATTTTACTGTGATAAAAATAAAACAAAAGACATGCAGTATGTTTAATATGTAAAGCAGTGTTGCCAACAGATGATAACAGACTTCCTATCCCAGTTTCACCTGTCCTTTAATTCACTGTCTGGTAATGACATTTTAGTGATTCTTTAAATCAGCTAGCTGTGCGATGGTACAGACATTCTCATTTGTCAAACTGATATCCAGGCATTTTGTAGCCACATTGACCACTAATGTTTTTCATAATAGGCAAGAATTTGTAACCAATGAAATATGTTTAAAGGTTGTGTCTGAGAAAAAGAGAGTTGTTTTTAAAGCTGGTAGTTCATCCAATAGTAGATGGTAAGTGGATTTGAGGAAGAGGATAGTAAACATCCCTTGTGGACTTTATGCTGAAATGGGTTCAGGATTGAGGGTTGATGGGTAAAATCATCTTTGAGTTGAAGCATTCAAATTACACAAGTGAATGAAGGGAGGCCAGATTGCTCATACACATGGACAGAGCTTTGTCAAATACTACTACTGGGTGGGCTCTTGACAAAATTTCTCTTCTTTTTTTAATCTGTAGCTCAGTTTTAGCTTAATTTTTATGTACAGGCATCATAGCATTTATTGGTTGACCAGTTGATGTTTTGATTTTCCTCAGTAATAGAATGTGCAACTGAGACCTGTATCATGAAAACAACTTTGTATTTGAATGTATGTATATATATATATATATTCCATGGATCCAAACTTTGCAAAAACTGACAGTGGGATGTGGAATAATTCATAAGCGTACAGTATATGCAAAATATACAGAATTATTAAAATGCAGACACTATGAATATTTCATATACAACATTATGAGTTATCAGCAGACTGAGAGGAATGTGTATTAAATTACCTTCTTAGTGCTACTTTAAATTGTGCCTTTTTATTTATGAGGCATGTAAACTAAGTGGAAAACTGTTGAAATTTTGTTGTCAGCATAGAATACACTTTACTGAAAATATTGAAAGATTGGCTTTTGGTTTGTGAAGATGGTGCATATTTCTTATATTCATTCTGTGTACAGATGATTTTGTTTGAAACTTTTTCTGGTTGTTTGCAATGAAGTTTGTTAATGAAAATATATTGGCATGGAAGAGTCAAAATAACAAATTTCTTGCACAGACTTCTAGGTTTTGAACCAACCATAATTCTAACAATTTTCTTTTGTAAAGTCAATATCTTTTGATTGTTGGGTGAATTACCCCCCCCCCCCCCACATTTTTCTCTTTTTTTTTTATTGTTAAAAAAAAAAAAAAAAAATAATTATCACCAAAATTTTTTTTTTTTTTTTAAAAATTTTTTTAAAAATTATTT
>Ga0136643_10002614_pt1 | contig 23558 bp, 16 predicted proteins | sample TergutLab28metaG_FD_96883 | JGI IMG/M metagenome (GOLD analysis project Ga0136643, IMG submission 96883) | Labiotermes labralis P1 segment gut microbial communities from Petit-Saut dam, French Guiana - Lab288 P1 (version 3) (version 3) | ecosystem: Host-associated > Arthropoda: Insects >... | reverse complement strand
ATCCTGTACACCTGCTGTCACTGTCACCCCGTCACTACATCCTGTACACCTGCTGTCACTGTCACCCCGTCACCACATCCTGTACACCTGCTGTCACTGTCATCCTGTACACCTGCTGTCACTGTCACCCCGTCACTACATCCTGCACACCTGCTGTCACTGTCACCCCGTCACCACATCCTGTACACCTGCTGTCACTGTCATCCTGTCACTACATCCTGTACACCTGCTGTCACTCTCACCCCGTCACTACATCCTGTACACCTGCTGTCACCACCACTCTGTCACTACATCCTGTACACCTGCTGTCACTACATCCTGTACACCTGCTGTCACTGTCACCCTGTCACTACATCCTGTACACCTGCTGTCACGGTCACCCTGTCACTACATCCTCTACACCTGCTGTCACTGTCACCCTGTCACTACATCCTGTGCACCTGCTGTCACGGTCACCCTGTCACTACATCCTTTACACCTGCTGTCACTGTCACTACATCCTTTACACCTGCTGTCACTGTCACCCTGTCACACCCCATTGCCCTTTACAGCCCATCACAACCAACCACAACGTCCCTTCTTTCTCACGGCCCGTCACAGCTGTCAATACCAAACATGACGGTGTTGCAACTGCACTTCGGTTTATCACAGACTTTAGCTTCATGGCATCGCCTTACAGAACTGCTGCAGAGTCTTTCTGAAGACAATCACACTACCTTAGGTGGTCAAGAAATTCCCCCTCCTTGTAGAATAATAAAGTCCTCGTCGTGTTCCGAACTGAGAAAATGATTTGAATATACATTTGACATCCGGATGATTGGACGGATTTTCATGAAATTCGATATTTGAGATTTTTCGATAATACGTCGAGAAAATTCGAGTTTCATTAAAGTCTAAAAAGAATACCGGCACTTCACATGTACACATTTTCTCATATGTCGCTCATTTCTTCTTAGAATGAGAAATGTTTCAGAGAAAATCGAAACACGCAGTTTATGTTCATTAACTTTTCCTTTTCTTCGAAAGTCGTGCCGATTATGACAAAATGTGGAAAAATACTGTAGAGCGGGGCAGGTCACAGATGACAATATGGCGCATGTGCACTGCGTGCTGCATACCTAAGGCTAAAAATACACACTCAGTTTGTGCAATACTGCTTTTCCAATGCAACAGTGGCAGCACAGAGGCGCTTGAATGTTACGTTATAGGCATATTGGCTGTCTTGTTTTGGGATGTACTTTCTGTAACCCTGTACAGCCCAGTGGTCACTATACGTAACGCCAGTTTAACATTCTGCAATTATACGTTCTGCCCACACAGTAAATTTGTGTGTTTTGTGTGGATCTGAGAACAAACAGCCATTATTTCCTTATACAGCATTAACTGACTGGTTTGTGTAACTGAGACTGAGTGTGTTTACTGCGCGGTACGGACTGGGGCTTTAAATATGATTCAGTCCAATCGTAGTCTTTAAATGGCTAGTCTCAGTCAGTATTTTTACAAATCTATTCTCTTCTTTCTTAAACGTCTGTTGTCTGTTCAGTTTCTATGTGACTGTAATAATAATAATAATAATAATAATTTCTACGTTCAACGGATTTAGTCTAATATCTTCTAATAATGAGACAAATGCACGAAAAACAGCAACACTCTTCAGTAAATGCGGCGTGCACACATTTCGGTCAATCTACATACAGTTAATATGTAGCCGCTACACGTACAGCTGTCATGTAGTAACATAATACAGCATTGTTACTGTAACGTCTTGTGTCATGGTAAGTCTCAGACTTTTATCCGCCAAAATGTGTCAGAAGTACAAAGGAGACCCAAAACCAGCGCCCTGTGTCAGTCACCCCGGCACCGTGTCCATGCACTCCTACACACAGCTCTGTGTCGTCTAAAAACACGTAAATGTATGAACCGACATAACTAAAATAAATGGAAACGCTGAGAGGCGCCAACGTATCGCTCACTGAAAGCAATACCGACTCTAGTAAAAAAATTGTCATCTACAGTTTTTTGTACGATTCAGCCGCAAAATATAACGGCTACACGCGACAAAACCGAAACACTTCTTAGTCACAACATACCCCGCTAGATGCCACTATTGTCAGATGTAGCTGTTATATTGTTCGGCTGAATAATAGTGTTGGTCTCTAACAGAAATGAATACCAGGAGCATTTACTGGGGGTAAAGATGGCCGGTGTGTAAGGCTGACAACCTACCACCATCCTGTGCCGTTGTTACGAAAATCTGGGAAACTTAACTTCCTGGAACCCTCTGGGCCCCTCCGGGCCTGTAACGGGACTGCTTTTTAATAATAGTGTTGGCTTCAAATTGACTTTTTATGTTTTGCTGGCCGTGCATACTGGTACAGCTCCGGGTAAATGACCAACTTGATGCACAATTACGTTATATAAGACTTTTTTATTATTATAGTCCTGTACATGTTTCGAGCAGCACTGTGCACACCGGACGGTCACTTACAGATGCTGTATTAATAAAATCCGACCTCCTGATGATGAGCACAGTGCTGCTCGAAACATGTACAGGATTATAATAATAAACGTCTTATATAACGTAATTGTGCATCAAGTTGGTCATTTACCCAGAGTTCAAATGGACATTTTTCGGATTGTGCCACTAGTGAATTCAGTGAGTGATGAGTGGGCCCTATATAGGATTTATCGCTTTGCTGCTGTCAGTTATAAACGCATAAAATAAAGTGAATAATAATAATAATAATAATAATAATACATTCGAAAATATTGAACCGTACCAGCTTACATTCGGTCAGTTGATGGGCTGCCAGAACATGGTTCATACAGAAGATATCCATAAAACGACCGTCACATGGAAATTAACATTAACGATTTGTTACCCTTCTGGTTTCTTTTGATGCGCTTGATTTGTAATTTGAATTTGTCCGGGTGTTGGCTACGGCATAGACCGACTTCTTAAATTGTGGAATATCACGAAATTTCTCTATTACTGCCAGACACATTATCTTCTGTTTCACACCATCATGTCCTTTGTACAATCACGTCTCATCTGTTTAACAAGGCGTCGTTAAATAACGCACCAAAAAATCTTCATTTGCTACAAGCACACCTAAATTAAGCAGCAGCAGATATGCTGTACCGCTGAGAAGGCTGACTCCTGTCGATGCGTCTGCGCGTAGCTACAGCTGAAGGATCGAATATTACCCCTGGCAGGATATCCTGCCATTTTCTGTTCCGGGGCACGTAAAAAAGTGTCACTGGCGCCTCTCATAAAACTACAGTGCTGACAGTCTCTGTTGACACGAACACACACAGCACGTCGGCTATACGTACAGACATTGCGATACTCGGCAGCACGGCGAGGTCAGCCAACGTTAGATAAACAGCCCGGCGAAAATTAAATGGCCAGAAAAAAGCAACGTTCTGCATCTTGTAGAAGCAGCGTCACCTGTCAGACGGAGCAAACACAGCCGCAGTCTCTCGTGACGTTAACATTTTCAGTTACAAAAGGAAAACAAACGGAATAAATCCGATATAAAATTGAGAGAAAAATGCGTAATGGGAAGAAAAGGAACACACATTTAGCGGCAATAAATTTCTGAACCACACGAGTTTAATTCACGTTGTCATCCGCAAGTTTATGAGGAAAAGCATAAAATCGATCCCGACTGTCGACAAATAATGCAGAGTATTTTGTGTACGCGGTGCTGAATAAATAACTATTAGCTCCGTGTGGATACATTCTGGCCAACAGACACTCTACCGAGCTGTACCGGTTGGCAGTGTGCATTACCCTCGCAATGATTTATCGGTTCTTCAGGTTAGAACGACGTCTCTCAGATTGCAGTCGGTAATGAATTTTAATGTATCTGGTAGAAGGAGGTCGCGGCCTGATGGAAGTTACTGTTCGGGTTGTTGTGGTGGGACAGGGGAAGTCACGTTAAGTTCAGCGTGGGCAGTCGATGTGCCGGTTGTGGTGGGACAACGGATGTCACGGTAAGTTCAGTGTGGGCAGTCGGTGTAGCGGTCTAGTTGCAAACTCACGCGTCCCACATTCAAAGGCACAGCTCTGAAGCTGCGCGGACATTCTCACGCCCCTGCAATGGCGCAAGTTAGTGTGGGACATGCAGAGATCACCACATGCGCTTCGGAGGTGGGAGGGACATTATCCACAGCCCTGAGGTGACACGATATTCTGCGAAAATCCTACGATTCACTGCCGATACTCTGCGACAATCCCACGATTCACTGCCGATACTCTGTGACAATCGCACAACTCACTGCCGATACTCTGCGACAATCCCACGATTTACTGCCGATACTCTGCGACAATCCCACGATTCACTGCCGATACTCTGCGACAATCCCATGATTCACTGCCGATATTCCGCGACAGTCGTTTTCAGACCGCAGTGGTTTCGTTTACTATTTTAATTCCAAATTCCCAGCCACGACAAGCGAACTGTAATGTTTTGTTCCGTTTACGATTTTGAGCATTATGCTGACCACGTTCCTGCCGTTTCATGCCATTATTTGCGTGGTCTTTTTGACAACATTACGACATTGCTTAAGAACCAAACCAAATCTGTATTATATCGGCAGCCATTACATTTATGTGTGAAATATATCTCGTCCGAAACCATCCAAGTTGTAAAATATGTACATCTCAGTTTTACTAAATCGAAATATAATAATTGCTATAAATAATTTATGGGGCGTCCAAATCTCATAAAGATCTTACTGAAAGCTAATTCTTTGGAGTTTTGAAGTATTATATGGCAACCTCCCACTAACTAACAGTCAGGAATGGCGACAAAAATTCATCGCAACTTCTGACTAGTATTTACTTACTTACTTAATCACTCACTTACTCCACAGAGCAGAGTCTTTCTTGAGAAGCTAACCGGTTCTCAGCTAGTCAAGAAATTTCCCGCATGTTATGGAACCCAAAGGATCATTATTGCATTTAAAAGTTCTCGCCAACTGTCCATAATCCTAGCCAGATCAATCCAGTCCATGCCACCCAACAACACATCCTGAAGATCCATCTCAATTTTATCCTCCCATCTACGCCTGGGTATTCCAAGTGATCTCTTTCCCTCAGCTTTCCCCACCAAAACCCTGTATACACCTCTCCTCCAAGCCCATACGTGCTACATGCCCAGGCCGTCTCATTCTCGACTTCATCACCCGAACAATATTTGGTGAGGATCTGCCTAGTGTTCAGGATGCCTGAAGCAAATCATTACCGTGTGCAAAAATAAAATAACGGAATGTGTAAAAGATCAAACAGTTGTCCTGACAATTATGTCACCAGAGTCTCGAAACCGATCGTCCTTCTGACTGGATCACAAGAATTCTCGGACAATTGTCCCCGATTCACGTTCAGTGGCGTGTGACCAACAGTCACACTGCGCCCTAAATATACGTATGGTGTAAATATTTCATTGTCCAACTTGTGAACAATTAAATAACACGTAGATACAATTAAAATTATAAAATGTTTAAAAGTGCTCCAACATGTTTCGGATCACAGAGGATCCATCATCAGGGAGCCTTGTACATTGCTTGGCTAGAAATTACAAGAATGATTCTATCGTGTCCGTTGGCATGGACAAGGTCGGTGTTATGACAGCATATTGTGACTGTAATTAGATAAAAGAAGGGTGGTCCCGATGTATGTGTATGTGTGTGTGTGTGTGTGTGTGTGTAGTTCACTGTCTAGAAAGGTTTTAAATATTGTATAATAATTGTATCTACGTGTTACTTAATTGTACGTAAGTTGGACAATAAACATTTATATGTCGATGATGCAAGGTGCAAATATGAAAAAAAACACGTATGGTGTATTTGCTGTTTCCCTCACGCTGTCCGCGCACAGTTGATTCAGACAGGCTACAGTCACCCTGGCACCCTGCAGTAGTCACGGTGTGTTTCGTCTGTACACTTGAACACAACAACCGGCACTAGTCTAACTGATGTGCAAGTGTAGTGTTAAGCGACCAACCAGAACTACGGACAGTACAGTGAACTGCGGCACACTGTACTTACAGCTTGCTAATTACATTTAAAACTGTTACCGTCCTTCCTATATATTCAACACTGAACAGTGTTCTATATGAAGTGTAAGTACATCAGTTGGTGTCCCAAACAGTACAGGGTGTCTGTCACCTTGTACAGCACACCGCACGAACTGCCAGGGATTCGGTATGTATCTGAAGAAGCTATGAACTGGACATTTCAAACATCTTCTGCAGGTACGATTGGGTAAACATAAAACGGTCGGTGTAATTAAGTATACACTGTGCTACTATAACAGTGTCCCTAATGCTGGAGGACTAACTCCGCTCATTCCTAACCTCTGCACTTGAAGCAAGTATCTGTGCGGCTTTACGCCAAGGCCGCTAAACTCCCGAGGTAATTTACCCCGTCACCCATCGAAAGGTGGCACTGTGACTCCACAGTTTGGTCTGGGTGGGATGGCGGACAGAAAAACCTGTGACCTTGGCCTATTCACTGTTCCACCTGAGGTAACCTGTCACATCTGACTATTACTAAAAAAAACTCTGAAGCCCTATTTGTATGTCCGTGACAGTTCCTTCTCCGGCAGTTGCTACACGCCAGGACGCTGACAATCCGACGCACAGCGCCGTGTCTCTCGCTGCCATTAAGTCAGCAGTCCCAAATTCACCATCTTCAAAGTTCCGCACCCTCTTCCTGACCCTTATGACTTCGTCTCGCGTTTCACTCCTGAACCCCTCCTCCGTTTGCAATGTCTTCATACACTAAGCTTCACACGCGAACATCCTTCATTGTCATAAAGTATGCATTCACCTCTCTAAACAACCCACAAGTTCCACCTAAACTGTACCCAATGAATTGGCCCACGGTGCAATGCAAATTCTGACCTGAACTCTAAAATGCATTCGGGCCCGTTCACTTCATCCTTCGGCTCGTTCAACCCAGCACAATTATCACATACATACAGGACTGTTGGTGGCCAGTAGATTCTAATGCGAGGAACATTGTGTTTCTACATGACCTGTCGATCAGTATGGATGCACAAAGCGACATGTATCAGCGGAGACGGCAGGCTTTAGTTGGTAAACCACGTTGACAATTTGGATGTGGTCAGCACTGGACGTACAGTTTAAGTGTTGAGAAAGAGACAATTTTCCTTCCTGTAGTTCAACAGCCCTCCTACAGCAGACATTTTTCATTCCTGTAATCCAAAAGCCGTCCGACTGCAGACAATTTTCATTCATGTAGTCCAACAGCACTCCTACTGCAGGCAATTTACATGCTTGTAGTTCAACAGCCCTCCGACTGCAGACAATTTTCATTCCTGTAGTCCAAAAGCCCTCTTAGAGCAGACAATTTTCATTCCCGTTTTACAACAACACTCCTACTGCAGACAATTTTCATTTTTGTAGTCCAACAGCATTCCTACTGCAGACAATTTACATTCCTGTAGTTCAACAACTATCCGACTGCAGACAATTTTCATTCCTGTACTCCAGAGGCCCTCCTACCGCAGACAATTTTCATTCCTGTACTACAACAGCCCTCTTACAGCAGACAATTTTCATTCCTGTTGTACAACAACACTCCTACCGCAGAAAATTTTCATTCCTGTAGTAAAACAGAACTCTTAAAGCAGACAATTTTCATTCCTGTAGTCCAACAGTCCTCCCACTGCAGACAATTTCCATTCCTGTAGTCCAACAGCACTCCTACTGCAATTACCTAAACGAAATTGAAAGCGATCTAAATAAGCAGCATATTTATAAAGCCCAGTGTTTCAGCTGCCGGTGTGCCCAGTAATGAACGGGCTGCTTTTGTGCACACACATGTTAGGGCGCATAATTTTAACTTTAAAAAGAAAACTCGAAAAATCTTAGAGAAATTCTGCCTAGAATATAGCTGCATATGAGTATTCATATACACTACATGTATGCCTGTGGTTTCAGTGGGAGGAAGTGTCGTTGAATTACGACCGACAATACCGGAATTTGGAAATGTTTCAGTGCATTCCAACTACCACCTACACATACTCAAACCGACGTTACATACGGCAGCATATACCTGTCTTCAGGTTACTAGTTTCCGCTTTTCACCTTTGCCATCACCAGAACTGTTCAATATCGAGAACCCAACGAAGCTGAGACTAGTAAATTGACGAGATGTAGGTTGTGTTGTGCAGGACGGCTGTTTGATTATGGGTGTTTGGTTGCGGCACAAAGGATGTGTGTCGCCTGAGGACGAAATGTCACTGCTAATTGTTCGATATACAAGTTAGGAAAGGCAGACAGAGCGTGACACCTGCTGTTAATATATCACTGCTGATTGTTCGATGTAGAAGTTGGGATAGGTAGTAGACAGAGAGTGACAGCTGTTGTTAATATATCACTGCTGATTTTTCGATACACAAGTTAGAAAAGGCAGTAGACAGAACGTGACAGCTGCAGTTAATAATCTCAGGAAGTATTTAACAACCTCTATACAGTGTATGGAAGGCACGATATTTGTTCCAAATTTTCTCAGCAATATTTATTCGAAAGTCTCTCGATGTCGGGCAGTGTTCCTTCCAAGAGTTTTGTGTGAGACACACAGACAGGCACGTTGTCCGTATTTATATGAACTGTCCGCTGCTTGTGCTTAATCTGAGCCAATACTCTGATGTGTCGTCTAACTTAATTCAACTCCTAATACCAAATTTCATTAAATCTTGAGTTTCATTTATACAGACGAAAACACAGGCGGGTGATGAATTTTAGCAGCCATTCAAAAGATTGGTAACACATTTGAAAACGGCTAACAGCGAAAACAATTTGTGCGTCACAAAATAATATGTAAGAACATACAGGAAAATGTAAATAAGAACGGATAATCGGATAATAATATATATCAGGATATACCATTATATATATATTTACAGTCTGCTTAAGTAATTCCTAAAGCCCAGTGTGTACGTTGCATACCACCGCTTAAAACATTAAAAATTTCTACTCTGCGTTTGTACGGATCTCAGAACAAACAATGACTATTTGGCTATACAGCATCATATGTACGTTTTTCATGACCGAGCCGGAGAGTGTTTACTGCGCGGTAGGACTGGGTCTTTATATATATATATATATAATTCAACACAACCTTAGTCCTTAAAGGGTTAAATCAATGTCAAGGGACTATGGAAACTGTGCGCTTGTAGGACGATTGTGTTAAGACAGAGCTTAGGGAAATGTGTGTGCCTGTGGGTTGGATGTGTGGCTCAGAACATACTGTGGTAAAGACAGACAGACACTTTTATTCACTGCCTCATACATTATTACTTACTCCAGAAGGAATCTTATCCTTCAAATTAGTTGTGTTTGACTGGAAACAGTTTCATTATATATGCTGAACGAATACCACGGCTTACTTCCGAATTGGATGACAGTCATCCCATCTGCATTAACTCTGCAAAACACTCAGCTTCCAATCCACAAATAGCGCCTGTTCTTCCCAGGAGAGCAAGAAAGATGGAGCGTGAAGCTGAGCGATCATTTCTGACAGTGACACTGTGGAAGAATTTTGCATGCTGCGATCCTCGGCCAGCGATGCAACTGAACCTTACCACACACACACACACACACACACACACACACACACACACACACACACAATGCCAGCAGTACCAGCACATACGGCTCCGTGCAGTCCCGTAACTTTGCTACTGATAAAGTTCTGTACAATTTATTTCATCCGCGATATCAAAACATGGCACAAATAGTAAAGGGCATAAATGAACAACTGTGTACTCCAAATGCAGTAAACGTACGTATTCCCTTTCCGGAAGCACAACGCTGAAGTCCCACGTCACGGGCTCACTAGCGGTATATTAACTTTATCGGCTAATGGAAAGCGAACTGTGAAACTGGGCGGGAAATGATCCATGTCGTGGCTTATCGAACCGTGGCACGAGTGCCAACATTGGAACGTCAACCATTGCACATCGATGGGCGGATGTTGCACGAGTACCAACATTGGAACGTCGTCAACCATTGCATACTGATAGGCGGATGTAGCACGAGTACCAAAATTGCAACGTCAACCATTGCATACTGATAGGCGGATGAAACACGAGTTCCATCATTGCAACGTCAACCATTGCATACCGATAGGCGGATGTAACACGAGTACCAACATTGCAACGTCAACCACTGCATACCGATAGGCGGATATAGCACGAGTACCAACATTACAACGTCAATGATTGCACACCGATAGGCGGATGTAGCACGAGTACCAACATTGCAACGTCAACCATTGCACACCGATAGGCGGATGTAGCACGAGTACCAACATTGCAACGTCAACCATTGCATTGCGGTAAATACACAATAGTCCATGACACTACCTCTTGACATGATTCCTATATTTCTACAAATAACAAAAATTTTTTGTTTATTACACATACAGTCGAACACAACTGTATTTCACCCAGCAGTACAGTAGGTATACAACTACTTGTTTCGGCCCTAAATGTTGGCCATCTTCAGGTTGTGATTTAACTTACAGAGCAGCTATACAAGATGTGTGGGGTGTAAGTTTAGGGTATCGTTTCAATAGTAGGTACCATGACCTAGGGCTGTTATCAGTGAATTATCATTAGTTGCTTAGGTACATATGTTAAAGCATTACTATTCTTATGCTAAGGATATGTTATAAATTTTCGTTATTGAACCAACACAACGGAGATGACGCACCTCAAAATTATTTCGACAAATCTTGCACCACGTCAAATCCAAATATATTAATATAAAGTGTCATGTTTCAACAAAGGCTGCCACATTTCGTTTCTGCAACCTGAAGGACGCAGACTCGAAAACATTAGCGTAGGAAGTCAATCCGAAGATCGGCAGAAGTGTCTCCAGCTTCGCGCTCTAGCTTGTCCTATATTCGTGGATTTAAACGGCAGATTTCCCCTTTGACATAAACCCACAAAAGTAAATCACACGAGGTAAGATCGAACTTGGCGCAGGCCATTCTGATGGTCCTCAACGCCCAATCCACAGCCTGAAAGCTGTTGTCAGGCACAACACAAAGAGAAAACACAAAACGTGGCGGTGCCCCATCTTGCATGACGAGAAACAGTGGGCAAGCACCGTCAGGCGTTATGTTACGTCACAGCCAGCCTGCAGATCTGCAGATCCGGTACTTTACCGCGTCACTTCCGGACATAAAGCTACACAAACTGTCAGCACCTCAGTGTACGTGCAGCTCACCTAATCACATTCCCAGAACTTCCGGCTTTTGACTTTCGTTCGTCAAAGTATCTGAGGGCCGTGACAAAATGGACAACCCTCGGCCGTCAAAGTACGTTGCAGACTTAAGACTTCACGAGCAGGTCAAATGTGAATCAACAAGTTGAGGAATACGTGCATAGCGTGACGATTGAGGATATCTCCATTTGTGTACGTCAGTCGAGAATGTACTGGATGTGAAACGTGCGTCGTATTTTTGGGTACGTTCCATTCGCTTCATCATGTCTGTCTGTCTGTGTGTGTGTGTGTCTGTCCGCATGTAACAACTCGCCCCGTCTCCCACTGGGCGGATTTTCATGAAATTTGAAATTTGGATATTTTTCGAAAATCTGTGAAGAAAATTCAAATTTCATTCAAATCTGACCAAAATAACGAGTACTTTACATGAAGACCGATATACAGTTCTAATCATATCGCGCTCAATACTTCTTGGGATGAAAAATCTTTCAAATTTTTAAGTTAAAATCAAAACACAATTTTTTCCTCCCGAAAAAGTGCCGTTTTTGAGATAATGTGGAAAAATATTGTGGCGCGGAGCAGGCCACAGATGGCAATACGGCGCATGCGCAGTACATGCTGGATACCTAAGGCTACAAACACAGATTCAGAATATGTAATAATTATTGTTTTCCACTGCAAAATCACCGCCTGTCTTGTTCCTTAAGAATGTGCTTCGAAATGATTTGTTGGTGCGAAGTTCACTACAGCCGAACTTCGTCCAAGTGTATTCCAAGGACGTGAAGTTCCATAAACTTTTATTAAACTACCATATACCATACACATTACCTATTTGTTTGACAGTCAGAGGACCGTGCATCGTGGTATATTCTTATAATAAAAACCAACGACATGCACTAATTTCTCTAATTTTTTTGGTATAGTACTCTACATGTTTCGGACACGTTTACTGTCCATCATCAGGAGTCTAGTGTTGTATACACAACATTAGGCATTTGTTATACAGGTTATGCTGACTGTCTGTTAGCAAAGTCCATCATCAGGAGTCTAGTACTGTATATACAGCAATACATACCGGTTATGCTGACAGCTTGCTAGCAAGCTGTCAGCTTAAGGTTTATGACCTACCTATTGCTGTGTATACATCAAAAGACTCCTGATGATGGACAGTAAACCTGTCCGAAACATGCAGAGTTCCATACCAAAACAAATTTGAGAAATAGTGCATATATTTGGTTTTTATTATAGGAATACATTACGTACAGTTACATTACGTACAGTTACATTACGTACAGTTACATTGTACGAACATTGCCCGTCTTGTTCTTTATTTACCTACAGTCTCAACGGCTCAGTTTGCATAGTGTCGACTGTAAAGGAATGAATGGGTGTGCTACTTTGGTAGAATATTGAGGAAATAAACCACGTGTATTGGTAATGTGACCTGAAGCACATGACAGCAATGTGTGGACGAAATGCAGGACTTCTTACCGTTACAGTAGGCGGTACGTACATTTACCACTGGGCTGTAACCACTTAATAAAATGTGCGTGCAAATCTATATGTCTTAGTGGCAGCAGCCTTAGTGTATTTAGAAACAGTTACGGTCTATATCAAAGAAGTCTATAGCATCTTTATGAACTACTCTTCTCTTGTTAATGTACTAGAATTTCCCTATACATAAACACGACAAGTCCAGTTGTCTCTAAAGCAACAAACCTTTCAAGCTCTTCAACGAGACTATCAGTAGGGCAAATATTTACCCAGACGAGTGACGAGGCACTGAGCTATCAGGTAAACTGTCCGTATTTCATAGCGCGTTCAAATCAAAACTGGAATATGTCGGTAAATTCATGATGAACCTCCAAAATGTCCAATTTCATGAAGGAGTTCTTGCGTTGTAATGCTCAATGACATAAGGACGGATGGAGGGACATTAATATGGGTTCCACAGCGACACACATGCGACGCAAAACAAACTGAGACTAACACGAACTTTACACTATGTCAAGCTTCACTGACACTATTTAAATTCCGAACATCTTGTGAGATTTCTTCTTATTTACCAGCGTTGTGTCGTCGAATTTGGTGACACTAAAATTCAGTGCTGGAAAAGGAAAGACGACGGAACTGGCTGCGGTGACGTATTTGAAGACACTCTCCCTCAAAATACAAAACTGTGTCGTTCATAAAAGCATGAGCGATCCCGTCCTAAAAAAACCAGATGAATTTTGCCTCATAACAACAGCCAGATAATTATTTTATACATGATGCTTTTCCGTGCGATGCAACTGTATCTACAGCTCAATACCTGTAGTACAACAAATGAACATGTCTGCCATCTAGTATCGCCCGTCAGTACCACCTGAACTTTCTGAATAAGCCACTAGGTGCAGCACTATATTAGATCAAGGCTCGTGTGGCAGATCCAATTGTGTAGGACGTAAAGTGTGACAAACTGAATTGTTTTTTGTTGCAGTTAACACAATCAGAAATGATAACGAACAGAACAATGGTTACCTCTGCGACACTAACAACAGAAATATGACGTCAGAGATACAGCAACATCGTACGTTGCCGATAACAAGACAAGGCCTCCTGGAAGTTCAGCTGTAGCGAACAACTTAAATAACTGCATATAAGATGGTAGCTGGACCCTAGGAGAAAATGAAGAGAGGATCATAAATCCATTTGAAACATGATGCTGGAGAAGAATGTTAAAAATAAAATGGACAGATAGAATAATGAATGATGAAGTTTTTCAAAGGGAGAAAGAAGAAAGATTACTTTTAAAAATTTTACAAAATAGACGCCACTCATGGATAGGGCATGCAATTAGGCATAACGAGTTTCTAGTAAACATTTTTGAAGGAGCGATGTTTGGGGACAAGGCCGTGGGAAGACCTGGACTGCAGTACTTACAGCAAGTGGGCAGAAACACAACAGCTGACAGTTAAACAGCAGTGACAAGAGTGGCTTGCAACAGATCCAGAAGGAAAGCTGCCAAGAAGAAGAAGAAGGAGGAGGAGGAGGAGGAGGAGAAAAAGGAGGAGAAGAAGAAGAAGAAGAAGAAGAAGGAGAAGGAGGAGGAGGAGGAGGAGAAGAAGTAGAAGAAGAAGTAGAAGGAGAAGAAGAAGCAGAAGAAGTAGAAGAAGATGAAGAAGAAGAAGAAGAAGAAGAAGATGGTAGCAAACAGCCTTTGCTTGTGTTTGTGTGACATTGCTATCTCAAATACACACTCAGCTTCCAGTGACAACACTTGACTGTCGTTCCATGTAAGTGTATGCAGCACACCAGGTTTAGACACTGTGACTCCAGAATATTGCAGCTCAGAGCCCTTTGATTTGTGTTTAATGTGCAAGGCCCTACAGAAACTAACGCTCCTTCCTTCTTCACGTAGTTGCGTTCGGTCTGTTGAAACGTGATGTAGCCTATCTTTGTATCGGGAGCTCCTTCAGTATCAAGTCAAACAGCCTACAGGCATTTCATGACAATTTTTCGCAGAAAAAGGTACGAGAAAATATAACTATCATGTTCACTGCGTTATCTGAAACTCTTTTTCCAGCGTACCACCCACCCACCACAGTCCTCATTCAGACACTAACAGTTTCTCAGCTAGTCAAGAAATTTCATGCATATTAAGGAACCCGAAGTATCGTTACCCTACTCAATACACCCCACCCCTTATTCCTGCCCCAAGCCAGATTAATCCAGTCCACGTCCTCCCGTCCTGTTTCATTAGGATGAATTTTAATATTAACCTCCCACCTACGCCCAGGTATCCACCTGTCTCATTCCCTGCACCGCTCCTCCCGTCCCTTACGTGCTACATGCTCGTCCCATCATATTCTCACTTTATTCCTCACTCCAGTAATATTTAGGGAGAAACGTGCAGATTACGAAAGACCCCACTGTGCAATCTCTACTCCCCTGTCGCATTATCCCTCTTAGCCCCATAATCCTCCTCAGCACCCCATTCTCGATCACCCTTAGCCTATGTTCCTCCCTCAGTGTGAGAGACCAAGTTTTTACACCCATACAAAACAAAAAGCCAAGCTACAATTCTGGCTATTATAATTCTTCATAATTTTAGGTAGTAAATGGAACACATTTTGTATCCCACTGCTGTAAACACAATTTGCACGTCACGCCCTTAGAGACAAACGATTTAATTTGATGTATTCCATGGATGTAAACACGATGGGATCCCAAAGTGTGCGTAGCATCTTGTTACCCAATTGACAAAATAGGCCTGAAGATGACTAATCTGTAGTCGAAACATGTAGCCTTATAATTGCCTTGAGTAATAAAGTGATTGTGCTGACGTACACTTTAATATTATAACAGTACACTTCTATTGTACTAGTAATTTTATTGTATGTCATCGATCAACGTTCAACGGACTGGGTGTTGGAAAGTGATAAGACTGTTCTTCCTGAGAATAACAAGAAACACACGAAGAGCCTGTTCGGCTAAAACACACACATTGGCCTGCCACACGGATACCACCTCAAACCAGCCACATCGTGACTCCAACACACATCGAAACAAGAGCACACGACCAATGTGGTGATTCAATAGAAAAGACGTAGGCTCCTGATGATGGATGTATTAATGTCCGAAACATGCTGAGCATAGAAGAAGTGAAATAAAGCATAATAACTAGTGACATCGAGTTGGTCTCTTATTCCTGAACTTAAAATAAGTATTGATCTAAATGAAGAATTTCAGTTCTAACGTATTACCTTCATCTCGTGCCGGAATTTTAAGTTCAGTTTCCACTAACAATCAAGTTATATCATTTACTGCTAATATCTTAGAAATTTAATCCGGTAATTTTGACAGTGAATTAGTGATTAGAAATTCAGCGCCAATGAAAAAAAGTAGGACGCCAGTAGCTCTATACTCCACACGTTCTGCTGAAAATGACTTCCAAAAATGACATTAGATCGCCCATAAATTAAATGTAAAAATATTATCAGTTCCTGACCGCACTTCTGCAGGCTGTTCCTTATTATGTTCACCAATTCAAGCATTTTCTGCAGCTCAAAGGCACTAAATCCCTTTCATTTCCTTCCTTCCCAATGAAAAGTCACTAAACAAGCTTAATGGTGGGCGCATTCATTCGTTTATTTCACATTCCATGATCTTATACAGATGTGGAACTAGTCATGTATACATACATATAGCATAATAACAAGCAAGTGTACATTCAGTTTAAACCACTACCACCGGGCAAAAATAACCATTGCCACCGGGTAACAACCCAATTGCAGTTAATAAATATTATTATTACTATTATTGTAGTGTTATAGTTTAGTTTTATCAACAAGAATTATGCATTAAAATAATCCTTTAACCTGCAGCAGCAGCAGCAGCAGCAGTTACGTAACAGATATCGTCTTAATGCTAGTTTAAATTTATTTTAATCACCAGATAAGTCTCTAATACAGTATATTCTCGAATCTAATCCGCACCCTTTTTACAGTTTCAGAGGGCTAAAAAATCAGATGCGGATAAGAATCCCGTGCGGATTAGATTCGCGGTCGTGAGCTGGATTTTGGAAAAATGGTAGAGCCGCTGTACGTGCCGTAAGAACAATACAATACAATAATTTATTATTTTATTTATTATTTGTAATATTATATAATATTTATAATTTATTATTTATCAGACTCGCAGTCATCACTCATAACTGAATCGTTATCCGTCACCCAGTCACTATCATCTTTATCTTCACCATCGCCCTCCCAAAGGTGCGGATTAGAACCGCGAACTAACTTTTTTTTTCATTTAAGAAATCGGCAAAAACTAGTGCGGATTAAATTCGAGAATACACGGTAGTTTTGGTAAATGATTATAAATCTTGATTCCTTGGTAATAAACACCTTTTTGGTATACTGTCAAGTTTGTTGCGGGTACGTACAAATCAAGAGTTTGCCGTGTAGTAATTTTATGTATTTATGATTTAATCAGAAATTGGTCTTTGTTTTTAGCGATAAATAAGAGCAATGAAAGTACATATTGGGATGGAAATGGTAGGGTATTTAATTCCCTAAATGGCTGCCGACAAGAGGCATTCTTTCTCAGATTCATAATTATTCTAATTATTCTTTTCTGTACTTTAACCCTTAACCCGCTAACGTGGAGAATATGGCGAACTCCTAATAATGTCAGCAAATGGCAGGTAGGATTGAACTTGGCATTTAAAGGGTTAAATATTTCTTCACTATGCGAAGAGTTCCACTAAAATATAATTCCATAAGACATAACTGAATGAACATAAGTAAAATATGTACTTCTCAAATACATCTAGTGACATAAACGGCTTAATCGACCGGATGTGTTTAAAACACAGGGATAAAACATTAACAGTGAAATAATTCAGATTTACAACATCTTCAGGCTAGAATAAGATAACCTACAGATCAAAACTGCACAATTATGAAGGTAGTGTTTGTGGTCTGAGTCACATAATGATCAACACTGCTTCCTCTTCTGCTCTGTATCTCAGCGAAACAGTTCTCTAACTCGAACACCAGCCTAAGTCACCGAAATGTCCCCCAGCCTTTACTAAAGTCCAAGGTTCATTGCTATGTGTAAGACAACAACCGACCGGTCCCTAATCACAGCCTAACCTTAGTTTTTAGAATTCTCTTTCTTATAACCCAGTTTAATATTATCATCCTATATAAACTTAGGTCTTACAAGCGGTGTACCGGAAATGGACGAAGAATCAAAACTGAGTTTGCTGCAGTGGCTTGACTGAAATTCGGTTCGGTGCCAATCGCACTCACCGGCACGTGCCGTTCTTGTTGTCCATACAGACGACGATACGTGCCTTCAGGCCAAAGTCGGAACGACGATAAACCGGTTATTTATTTACATTCTTATATCCAAACATTAATTACAGTCCACTTTACTGGCTTAATGAAGGTAACGTTAGAAGTACGTAAAAATGTAAATTGGACACTCGAAGTGTCTTTGAACAGTTTCACTCAAATTACGATTTGTTCTCATTTCCTTCTTTTCAGAAATCCTTCATGTGCCCCGTCACTACCGCGGTGAAAGCGGACCGCCAGCACGAGGTGACCAATGCCGGCTAAGATGACGTCACGCCGGTGTGAAGCAGCTGCTAGTATGTACCATTGTATATCCAACAGCTGACCGGTAACTGCACAGTGCTGGGCTGGTGATTTCAGTTGTTTGCAAATATTTCTACAGAAGAAGAGACTTGGGATTCAGAAGGAGCAACTGAGGGAAGACTGGAGGATACTGCATTGCGAGAAGCTTCGTGGTTTGTATTGGTGACTACGTGCTGATATTCAGGAGCAGCATGACTTGACAGAGTTGTGTGTGGTACAGTACATGTGGAGAAGAAAATGAATGCGTACTGTGTTATGGTGAAGCAACCTGAAGGAAAGAGACCACTAGGAAGACAATGATTTAGATGACAGGATAAAATGTTTATAAAATTCTAATCAGTCTATCGAAAATATTTACTACTGGAAGTAGGTTATAGCAAAAGTAAGTTCACGTCTAATGTTAGAATGTTAGAACGGGTGCACATGTGTCAAGGTAAAGGTAAAGGTACAGCAATCCCTGGACAGGCCCTGAAGATTCCAAGAGTTGAGGATTCCAGATTTCAAGACAATCAGCACACGAAGGTGGTAAGGTTGTCAGCCCTACGCACCGGCCGCCTTTATGCCCCAGAAAATATTCCTGGTACTCAATTCTGTTAGAGGGCGAATCGACCCCAGGGCCAAATTGCGGCCGGAAGGATTACGGCACCGTCGGCAATCGAACCCGCGACCTTCCGGCCTGTAGAACAGTGCCTCAACCAACTGCGCCACCGCGAAATGACAACCAGACGTTTACCAAATTACTTCACGCACTGTTACGGTATTCTAAAGTTCACTATTTTATTTTGTCTCCCTGGAGATGATTCGATGACGAACGGAAATGTGGTGGGAAATTAATGAAGATAAATGATATGATACAGTGTCATATATGTGTATGCATATATATGTGTATGCATATACCCACGACAACATTACTTGGGCAAAATGTAATCAATTTCGCGGCATGACGCATCAACCAGTTACGAAATGGGGTAACGTTCTAATTTCGTGACAAACGTCACGTGCCGTGAGTGTAAAATAAATTTGCGGCGACACTCGATAGGGATATCCGTCGTTTGCAGTGTCGAAACGTCTGATTTAGATAGTAGCAGACGGTAAGACAGTAATGGGTCACCGACGTCAGAGTTCCTGTTGGCAGATATTTGTGAGTGATGACACAGCGTGACAGCGGTTCGTCAGAAGGACGGCACTTTGCTGTCACGAAAGGTAATTAATTACCTTAATTATAATTAATAGCTCGAGTTTGTTCAAATAAATTTTGGCCTAATTTCCCTATATTATGTAGTGACATGAATTCAAATTAACGACGTCTTAAGGAAAAAAAAACAGTCGCGTTCTTCTTGGATTGCTTGACAGTTGAAGACGGAACACTAAGTTCCTTCGAAACATCGGCTGCCACTTACCCAACAAAACGGCGGCACACGCCACAACACTTCAGTAATGGCCCAAGACGGCCGACACATAAAGCACATTAACTACAGGCTCTTAAGTTTTGTCCTCCCTGAACGAAATGTATTTCTTCAGACCTAATTTGTGTAACTGGACAAGACAACACCGCACTGGGCCGTTCACCGTTTTCAGATCACTTGGACGAACTTCACCCTGCAACCGCTAATTCCAATTTATTACGCACCGTTTCCCGTTACCTGACGGTGCAGCGGTTCACTTCCTGCCTGCTTGGTCGCGTATTTATTATTTATTCGTGGTTTACTGAATGAAGCTTCTGGTAACCTGCCTTGTGGCCTCGGGCGTCGCAAGTTAAGACAGTTAGTGGAGTAACGCCTTCGGACGTATTTAAAGAAGCCTTTCAAGGCAACCGACTCTTCGGACATACGTTACGTAAGAGAGACCTCCGTGAGGACAGCCAGTGTCCAGTTCGAGTTCTGAACACGGGACCCCCTGTACACGAAGCTGTGTTGCTACCCAATTGGCTGACGTGTTGTGTGAATATCGCTTAGAACATGCGATATGGCGTCGCTCAATAAGCCTGTATTTACGTTCAGCAGTTGAGCAGAAAGTGGAACAGTCAAATGGCGTTCCGGATGATAAATTGCGCATAGCAAAATATGTGATACACAGTACATGGGGGGGGGGCAAGTCACGTGACTTTTGTTCTTGTTAATTTTCAGTTCATTTTGAAAAATAAAAAAGAACTGGCAGTAAGAAAAGTTGCCACAGCTGTCTGTCTGTCTGTAAGCACTAGAGTTTAATTCAGAAAAAAAATTGTCCAATTTTCATTTTATCTGGGAAATGAACACAATAAAATACATACCGCCTTGTGCTGCTCTGACTGAAAACTTTGTGGTTTGTTTGCTTATTCTAGCCACATGCTGCAATATCGCCTGTAAATAGGCCACGACCCTGTTGTCTGATCGCGCCTTTTATACACTCATTCAGGATTTTATAGCTAAATGTTCGTTCGGAATTATATCGAATTATCTGTAATCTAGTAATTTATTTATATCTACATTCTTAATCGCTCTGTCGTCTCCTGTCCGTTTTCTACTATGAATCCCCTACAAAACGCACAAAAGTTACGAAATTTGATCCGTATCTTGCCATTACGTAGGACTGCTGTTACTTTTGTACAATATTCATGGACTGCTTTAGGGATTTTAATGCAGCTCAAATCCCAAATCCCCGTCTTACATGAGTAGATGAACTTTTTGAACCCATTCCTTCCTTGCAACTGCAGTTACCACGTACTGTGATGCACAGAACGAAGGCAACCATGTCCTCTGTTGCTCAAACGGACGTACTTATCTATCTGTATCAAACTTCGAAAGAAATATTACCGTGAAATGAAATGTAACATCAGAAACAGGATATTCTGTCTGAACAGGACTCCCCGTCAAAAAATCTGCCTATTATGCAGGGAGTAGTTTGGTTTTTTAGAATGTGAAAAGTGACATGTTAATGCAGGGCTATCGAAAATACGGAAATTTGTGTAGTGTTATATTCTTGATAATGTAAGATAACATGACAGCCTTCCGAATTACTTTAAGATTCCGTTTTGATGTGAATACGTTTCAAGCCATGGGGCTAGGCAAGTAAAGTGCTGTACAGATGTATAAACATAAGTACACGTTGTAATTTTCATCTGTAAGTCAACATTTGCAATGTGTATTTATAAGAATAAAAAGCGGCATTTACACTTTATGAATAGTTTTATGTAAGTTATTTAAAATAGTGGATAAAAGTAGCTTATCTTGTTTGTACGTACACAATGTGACACAGTGTGCAGTCTACCGCGATGCGACGTAACACAAAAAACTGCGCAGTTTTGTGTAATAATGTAAACCGCGAATGGTATTACCATCTTCTAATGTCAAAAACAATTTCGCGGTCAGGAATATGTTTGCAGTTGTTGTATTCTTTCTTTTGGGTAATTCCCCGGCGTCTGAATTTTATATACCGACATTTCGGAACACACTGTTCAATCTTCATAAGCCGAGAGAACAACACTCACGGCACAGCGAAAGTTTGAAATCAAGACTGTTAATAGTTGTAGTCCTAGGTTCCGCTAACAGTGGAAACACATTACGACAAAGAAAGTTATCCAAGTAACCGTTGTACCGTTGTGAAGAAATTAACCTTTTGACGCCGGAATTATTTTTTTAATTTTAGCACACCCTGTATATAAAATGTGAATAATACAGGAAGAAAATACGTTAGAATTATGAAACAAACTGCATTTTGAAGAGAAAAAACGGACAGTATATACCATGTTTAAAATATTCAGTGCCTCTATTTGTTGAATAAATATATAAAATGCAAATTTAGAGGTTAGCGGTGCGGTACGACCACTTTAAATGACATTAGGCGTCTAAAGGTTAAATATTTTTTCTTCACTACAACGAATACAGAAGTTTTAAATCTGATATAGTTATCCATACATTACGCAGTGTCAGCTGTTGGCCCATTTAAATAAACCTGCCGCATCCCCCACTTCGAGAACAAGCGTCTAACAGGTTCGGTAAGCCGGACACAGAACAGTGCGTCCTCATGCCGTTTGTGTAATGGCGGATTACTCTTACCTCATTAATTTAATTACATCGCAATCCAACTCAGTCTACCTAAATTATATTCCGATTGCACTAACACAAACGTGTTCCATACTGCACACAAGAAACTAATACACACAAAACTACTGCATTCCAAAGTATCTACCAAAGCCACTGTGAATTATAACGTAACGTTTTCCCAACCTGTTCCACAGGCATCCGTCTTGGTCAGCACCAGTTGATACGAAATACGATGTAGGACCGCTCGACGTTCAGAAGAAACAATTTCAGGCATCACACACAACATGCAACCGTCTTGCAACACAACAATTGAAACTGCACAACACGTAATAACACCGATATAATGTAATTTAGGAACAGAACTCACTACTGCCGATCCAAAAGACGGGTCTCCACCACGACAACTGCACTAATTCCCTCCCACCCCACCATTCCCTCTGACTAATCCGTGCACCTGCAGAGATTCGGGTGCTTTCGTTTAGCAAACAGTGATAGCAGTGCTACTTCATTAGACGGGGCTGGAAAGGGTTTAAATATCCTTATTTGAACAAGAGAGTGCTAGTGTTGCTGGCTGGTTTCCTTTGCAGTATTACAAAGCTTATTGCGTGTACTTTCAAAATTACAGGTTCACCCTGAAATTAATAAATTAAAATGCATTCGTATGACTAAAAGAAACTGAATCAGCATTACACTACATCCAGGAGTGCTGCCATAACACTGGTGAAATGCTTGAGTACTGTTCGTTAGGGTACATACTGGAGAGGGCAGGGTGTATATATGTAGCATGTTGGGGGTCCTCGTTCAGGTTCGTAGCAGGCAACAGGGAAGTTACATGATCATAAAGACCTGTATTAATCATTTCGAATTCGCGTTGTCACAGTATATTCATGTATCAATACAATGTAATTAAATCACGATGCTTAAGTGCATAAGATAATTATAAATCTTATTGTTGCATGGTGCATTTTTGTAGAATAACTTCTATTATCAACCAACAACTGCACTTACACAACTTTCACATAAAACACTTTAAAAACACTTAAAATCACTCCGACATGTTTCGATCTTGTCAGATCATCATCAGGGAGCTTTGTTGTTCCTTGCTAAAGTTATATTACAATTTT
>Ga0136643_10002613_pt1 | contig 23560 bp, 19 predicted proteins | sample TergutLab28metaG_FD_96883 | JGI IMG/M metagenome (GOLD analysis project Ga0136643, IMG submission 96883) | Labiotermes labralis P1 segment gut microbial communities from Petit-Saut dam, French Guiana - Lab288 P1 (version 3) (version 3) | ecosystem: Host-associated > Arthropoda: Insects >... | reverse complement strand
CACTTTTCTCTGGCCATTATCTCCGTAACAGTTCAACTTTGGATATAGGTGTTTTGGGTTATATCGGTATACTTTAACATAAGGAACACTCTCCCGAAGTCTGGCACATTCCTCCTGGGACACTGTATATCTTCTAATAATGTTAGACACCCTGTTACGAAGACCTGCACTCCACTTCACTACATTTCACCCAACTACACTTCACTACCCTCTGATTTGTCTTAACCCCATTTAAATTTCCTACCACTCCATTTCACCTCACATCACTACACTTTGCCTCACTTCACTTCACTGCACTTTTAGATGATTTTCGCCACACTTCTGTTCCTTTCATTTCACCCCGTTTACATTTGCTGAGTGTTCCAGTATTCCAGAGGATATTTATTTTTCACTTGGACTTTGATGCTAATTTGTGTTTACACTGAAAGTTCTTGACATATCCGTGGGTCATTTCAGAAGTTTTGTGTGTCGTGGCAGCACCATGCATTGCTTCATATCACTGAACTCAAAATCATATTTGTGGTGCTAGTGGCACTGTTGCTGCAGTCACAAAGGTGCACTGTCTTTGTGATTTGCTCTTTAGCTGTGGATCCGGATAGACTACAAGGAAGTTCCTCACAGATGGAAATGAGAACATTAATAAAATTTCATGTTTCTTTGGGTAAAAGTACTCTAGAATGTTACGAATCGTTTCAGGAACGCTTAGGGCCTCATGCTTCTTCATATGAAACTGTTCACTGATGGATCAATGCCATTACGCGTGGCTGGGAAGAGACAGACTATGCCCATCGTGGTGGAGCCGCAACATCGGCGATGGGTGTACACCACACACATCAAATGAAATCTGTCCTTGAACATAAATACAGTATTTCATGCATGGCAGTTGCTGCAGAAGTCGGAATTTCTACAGCAAGTTTTTTCTATATCCTCACCGGCAGTTTGGGGAGAAGAAAAGTTTGCGCAAGGTGGATTCCACATGTGCTCGATGATAACCAAACAGCCATGTGTGTTCTTGCCGCCACCCATCTGCATTGGTGAAGAAATTAAGGCAGTGCCTTCCTTGATCGCATTTTAACAGTTGACGAGTCATGGGTGCAGTCATTTGACCCTCGTATGAAACATCAGAATGATGAATGGCTTGCCCAAACGTCACCGAGAATGAAAAGTACATGGAGCAATTGGGGTGCTTTGGCAGTCATGCACGTCATGTTTTTCAGCTGAAATGGACTTGTGCACTACCGTCTCTTGCCAATTGGTACAACAGTCAGGGGCCAGTTTTACTGTGAGGCTGGCTGTGCACTGTAAACAACCAGAAGTGCTTGTGCATGGTGCCATTTTGCTCCAGGACAGTGCAACACCTCATCATCGTCACAATGTGGAAAATCTAGCGCATTGTTGGGGCTGGGAGGTGGTGGCATAACCTTCCTACTGTCTAGATCTCATCCCATATGATTACTGGTTGTTTGCATGTGTGAAAGAACATCTTTGGGGTAAACAATTTGAATCAAGCAACAATACCATCACTGTTGTCGCTGCCTCTTCACATCATCTGAGCACAGATGACTATAGAGCTGCAATTGATGGTTTACCACATAGATGGGAAAAGTGTGTGGACAGTGCTGGTGATTACATTGAGTGGAGGACATATGTTTAAACATTCAGGAATGTCAGTGGTGTTGTTATCTTGTATTTTATTATTACAATAAAATCATTCACAAAACTTCTGGCATGATTTATATAACTGGATGTACTGATATTAACAGATGCAGTTCATAAGCTATAAAATACATTAAGTTTTCCAAGTGCCTGAGGTGAAATGTATAAATGGTCAAGACATCAGACTAAAATGGAAGCCATTTAAGTTCATGTATTATGCATTTCTGTTGTTTTTAAATTTTTTAATGTCACGTGTGTGAAATGGAATCTGTGTTTTTGCATGCCTGAGCAGTGTGGTGATGGATTCTTGCTCATTGAAACTTACAAATTCATATTCCTGGGTATTAGATACTGTGTTATTTGAGCACCAAACTTTTAGGTAGTAAACATCATACATACTGTTTTTGTTATGTGTGCTTAAAATTTTATATGTGAACAAGTTATTAATGATGTGTCATCTGTCTGTTTTATTTTAGCTCTCTGTCGCCAGTACAAAACCAGCCCACTTTCATAGTATGGAACAGGAGGAACCTGATGAATGTATGTCTGTGAGTGGGTTCTCAAAAGAGACAAGCCATGAATGTACTACAAGCAGTACTGCACATTGTGATGACATGTATGCTAAGGTACAATCCTGTACAGGAACTGTGAAGTTGGATCTGTCACCCACTGAGAGAACTATGCATTATGGATCTGATGTTTCTCCCAGAACCACAAAAGCGTCATTGTGTACTGTTATAAGTGAAACTGGTAAAGATATTAGTGCTTTGTGTGATAATACAGAGATAGCTTCATGTTCTTTGAGTGGTTTATTGTTGGAGAGCAATGAAAGAGTTTCCAGTGCAGTGTGTGTGATTGAATCTAAAGATGACGTCAGTTCTGTGACTGAAAGGGAGTATAATTTGAGTGATCCGGTTGATCCTGAAAACTGTACAGAAATGACCAAGATGACATTTGAAGCCACTCACAGGCCTGACCATGCACATTCTGCTGGTGCAGCTGCCGTTGAATACAAGTTAAACACTAGTCAAGAGAAATTGCCCAAACTGCAAAGGAAGGATGCAGATGAACCTGACACTCTACTAATGGATGTAAAAAAAGAAAAAGACAGTGAAAGTGTAGGGAGTCCTGGTACACCGCTCTTGGATGAGCAGCCTTATTCTCCCAGTTTAAATGTGCCTGATACCCGAAGAAAAGATATATCCAAAAAAGGAGAAACTGAAGCAAAAAATGAATTTGATGACAGTGTTCAAGCTGCAAGAAATGTGGATACACAATTTCCACACCCCTTATCTGAGATGGCTGTGACTTGTAGCAGTATTTCAAATCATCCCACCCCACCTGTGGTCACAAAGGATGATATACATTCAGAGACGCAAGATATTCTTATAGACTGTAAGAAGACAAGTGGAACTACTTGTAGTGGTATTATAAATTCTTCATCTTTGACTGTACCAGATTGCAGCATAGAAACAGGTATAGCCAAATGTGAACCCTTGGAGAATAAGGTACAGGAAAGTGGGGACAGCTTTCTGTGTTCAGGTTCTGGGATTAATTCTCAAAATACTGATTTTGTGATTACGTCCCAAACTACAGAGTTAAGTTCTCAAAGAACTTCGGCTTTGCATCCAGTCGTGAAGGAATGCACTCCGTCTTCACAGGATATTGTTACAGTAACTGCAAAGGAAGATGAAATGGTGGGTACTGCACTGTCCAGTGCAGAATTCACTAACGATAAGAGAAATTTGAATGATGTTGATTCTCTGAAACAGACAAATTGTGAAATGAAGTGTAGAGATGCTGAGAACTGTAAAGACTCGGAATCTTCGAGTAAGAATGTGCACAGAAGACATAGCAGTAGTAGCAATAGTAGTAGTAGTAGGAGGAGGAGGAGTGAGTCAGGACACAGTTCTAGTAAGGTTAAGTCTGATCACAGAGAGAAGCTTGAAAGTAATTCAGCAGATTCCAGTTCCCGGGATAGGAGAAATTCAGATACAAAGGAGGCCTGTCGAAAAGAGAGGTCACATAGCTCATCATCATCATCGGACAGGAAGCATCATTGCTCAAGATGTTACAAACGCTCAAAAATCAAACGAGCAAGTATTGGAGTTCAGTGCCGGCGGGACAAAACCATTGACAAATACGTGAAACATGGCTATCCAGATTCAAGTTCGCGTGGCGGCGTGTTGAAGATTGACTACCAAACAAAACATTTCTCCCTTCCCAGACCACTACCATATACCCAACCTTGTCTTGAGCAGCTGAAGTATGGAAGGTTTATTCGGATAGAGACTTACGCCAATGGTGGGGCCACTGTTGTCCACATGTATCAAGATGAAATTGATTGTTTGAACAAAGAAGAGATGGAAGAACTAGCACAAGAATATTTTAAGGTACGTGTTCAGTACACTGCTTATTTGTTCTGTAACTGTTCTGCTTAGTTTGTACTTTTCACTCTTTTACAAATCACAATAACAGAGTTATATACTGATTCTATATGCTTATGTACTTTCTGTCTTCATTTTTACATTACTTGATGGAATTCAACATGTTAACTGGGTCTGTGGTAGCAAAATTCAAAGACTACCTCTGCTACCATTGTCTGTCACTGGACATGTTCTTGTAACAGTCCTATCCAACCCTGAAATTCTTATACTGTGTATGCCGGCGCCATTCATGAACTTCATTGTTCTGTTCCCCGAGATTTAAGGGTTTGACATTTACAGTGGCAGTTCTGTATAAATTCACTGTTGCTCATGTTACCACCCTTGTTATCTCAGGTGCCATACTTTTTTGTGTTAAAAGAAAGGTACTGGTACTCGCTCCTTGAGACCAATTGAAGTTGAAAATGCTTCTTGTCTTCATATATAAAAAAAAAAGATTTGTTGATCTTGAATCATTGTCAGTGAAGGTGCTGGTAGGCTGTACGGGTGTATGCTATCAGAAAAAGGCACTGCTTATGCTGATCCAATCATAGCATCCTTGATTTTGAACTCATATTTTTCACACAGAAGTTGGTGAAGATAACACTTTCTCAAATGTGACAATGTACATTGATTATAGGGGGGCTAATAATATATATATGTGTCTTGAGAGTTCTTCATATGTAATATTTTTTTTCACTCAGTTAACACTTTTGTGTGTGCATATGTTACTGAGCACATTGTTTTAAAATATGTGTAATTTACATTATTCCGTGTCAGTTGCATTCTGATGTTCAGCCACTGGATGATGGTTGCTTGACTGTAACTTAAGTGCCACATTTCATACGCATGTAGAATATCTTGTATAAGATATAACTACTTTCTTCATTATATAGCAGTTGAGCTCATTGTAATTCTCAAGACAGAATAAACGAAGGATGCTTCATTAAAAGAAACTTTCTGAACATATCCAAAAGCATAGTAATTAACTTTCAGAGTAGAACTGTTGGCTGTGCTGCATTTACCTTAGTAAACATCAAAGAAATGACTGTATATGCAAATTATTAATAGCTGTCACAGATATGGCAAGTACTACATTTATGTGTATGTATACATTCAGTAATTCCAGTCCTTTTGCTGTTTTAATTTGCATGAGTAAATGTTGAATTTCTTAATTATGAGATTTATTCCTTTGAAAATATACTTACTGTCCTGACCCTGACAAAGATAGCACCTATATTTGAGGCGAAGAACAGGTCCTTTGCTGTCATAGCAATGAGGCTACACCCTGGCTGGCCAGGGGTTTTAAGTTCTGGTAGAAACAAGAAATTTTTCTCATCTCTGTAATATCCAGACCGGCTCGTAGGGCCCACCCTGCCGTGTACTGTGTTTTTTTCCTGTTGTAAATCGGCTGGGGTGTGATGTTGACCACTCGCCTCCATCTTGCACTGGGGTTAATAATGAGTGGAGTTGTACCTATACTCCCCCTGCATACTGTCAGTGTGTGGACAGGAAAAGCTTTGCCTGTACCAGATTTGTACAGAAGTACTGTTGATATACTTGCACCTCACCATGCAGTTTGCACCCCTGTACAATGCTTTCACTGGTGCTTATTTCATTCCACATATCAGCAGATTCCCATATACCATTTTTTCTTTTGCACTACAGGTGGTGTTTGGTGAAGATGAGAAAGGGTTTGCTCATCATGTAATGGGGATAGTTCATGATGCAGCATCTTATCTCCCAGACCTGCTGGAACATATGGCAGAGAATTACCCCTCACTAACTGTCAAGAATGGTGTACTAGGACGTAACTCTGACATTGAAACAACTACCATGAAGCAGTATAGAGACCAGGTAATCCATTTGGTTTACATTGAAATGGGGAAGAAATTTGGCTACAGTTAAGTGATAGCTAAGAAGCTGGTATGTTGATTAATATATTTGCTGCTTTCTGATTAAAGCATATAAATCAGATATACTTAGACATCAAATATAATATTCTTCAGTTGAAACATGACATTCATTTATTTTGTTTTTGTCCACCCCTGAACCTATTGTTTAGAATTTTTCCGCTGTCCTGTAATTGTTCTTTTACACACCCGTGTTGATGCAGGAAATTTTTGTAGCACTCCAGGCAAGTTTTCTCATGACATATTTTGAAAGAGCATTGCAAATAAGCACTCCTTTGTTTAACAGAATACACTTCTCTCTCTCTCTCACAGACACACACACACACACACACACACACACTATCACCCAGCACTGGTAGGACAGTCGCCAGGTAGTGTGATTTCCTTAAGCAAGCCCTCATTGTATTTTGTTACACGTATTAAAATACCTCTCAGTATATTGTTTCATTACCAATTCATGAATTCAAATCACTGACATTGCCAAAAATAATACTGCACTCCACTCCCTGTGGAATTGCCTAGGTTTGCCAGAAAACAGGTTACAGGATATGAACTATTTTAATGTTAACAGTTATAAGGAAACAAAAAATAGAAAGCTTTACTATAGCTTAGATACAGGGTGTTTCATAATGTACTCTGGGATTACAAAAATTTATTATAGGAAAACCGTAGGACACATATTTACAAAACCTGTACAGATAGAAGGAACAGCTCAAAAATTTTTTTCCCAGTAAGTTGTTTTTCATCGTAGTTCACATTTCTGCTGCTAGGTGATGCGAGTGTATGTAGTGAGAAAATGGCCGCTACGGGGGAGAAGTCGTTTTGCATGTTGGAATATCAAACGAGTAAGTCTGGTTACTGTGCAATGTGCATTTCGTGCAAAGTACTCAAATGACCCGTCTACAGACAAGACCATTCATACGTGGTATAAACAATTTACTGAAACTGGGTGTCTATGGAAGCAGAAATCAAGTGGCCGCACATTATCCACTGAAGATGACGAACGGATTCAGGCCAGTTTTTTGCATAGTCCAAAGAAATCAACAATAACTGCAGATAAAGGAGCTATCAATGTCAAAAACAACAGTGTGGAGGGTTCTGCATAAGTATTTGGCGTTTAAACCACACCGCATTCAAATGGTACAACAATTGTCGGATGAAGATCACCGGTGCCGGCTTGATTTCTGTTTACAGTTACAAGGCTTAATGAGTTCCGATGATCATTTCCTGGAAAAGGTGCAGTTCATTGATGAAGCGACATTCCATGTCAGCAGTGCCATAAATCGGCGCAATGTCAGAATATGGGGATCTGAAAACCCACATGCCTATGTGGAGTATCAACATGACTCTCCTAAAGTCCATGTGTTTTGTGCAATCTCCAGTCAAAAAGTGTACAGTCCATTCTTCTTTGTTGAAGAAACCATTACTGGCATGACATATCTATACATGTTGCAACTGTGGCTAATGCCACAGTTACAAAACATACCAACATTCATATTTCAGCAAGACGGAAGTCCCGCCCACTTCCACTGTGAGGTTCATCAGTACCTGAGCACAGTGTTATCAGGACGTTGGGTAGGGCGTGCGTCTGGAAATGACCGACCACTGATGCTATGGCCCCCGAGGTCCCCTAACATTATGTCCTGTGATTTTTTTGTTTGGGGATATGTCAAAGACCGGGTATTCATCCCACCATTGCCACGTGACCTCACTGACCTAAAGGCATGGATCATTGCAGCAGTGAAGAATATCTATGCGCTGATGTAGATGCTTGTGTGGCAAGAACTTGAATATCATATTGATGTCACCTGTGGAGCACACATTGAACATCTCTAGTTGTCAAAAAAAACTTGTTTAGTTTTCCTGTGATTGTGAACAATCCCATTAAGGTAGGTCCTTTGGTTTTCTTGTTATAAATGTTTGTCATCACAGAGAACATTATGAAACATCCTGTATATGGCATCCTTGTTTACTTGCATATACCAGGTGTTGTTGCAGAATTCCATCAGCTGGGTGTCCTTTTTATATGGTATATTTCATGGACTTATTCTCTTATTTCACAGACCATTTAAATATGAGTGTTCTGATGTTAGGGTAATGAAAAGGTATGGGTACTTTACCTTGGTGTCCAGACAAGTAGTGTGATGTAGTATGTGACGTGTTTAGCCTTGTACACTAACTTCAGGAAGAAACTGGCATGTTTCTGTTCAGGTGTGCAAACATTACGCTAATGGAACTGTTCGATATGGACCTCTCCACCAGATTAGCCTCGTTGGAACCGTTCATGAGGAAGTTGGTGGCTTCTTTCCAGACTTATTAGCGAGACTTGAAGAAAATCCTTTCCTGCGGATGGTAAGACATTTATGCATGCATTTCTTTTTCATTTCATCTGAAACATCCTAGCAACAAGGTAGAGATACTATGAAGTTATAGCTGTTATGTTATGATCAGGGTATTCATAAAAATGCAAAAAATATTGATAAATGAGTAAGTTGGTTAAAATTGCAGTTTACAGTTGAGGTGTTTTTAAGATTCGTATTGTGGTGTGGGTTTTGACACCTTGGAACCTTGTAGGTAGGTACTGGGTTATGGTACTATTTATTCAGGTACTGGGGTTATGACATTGTGTTTATGGTTATTATGACGTATGAATCACGGTATCTGTGAGATTGAGCATTGATTTGAAACATAGTAGGCTAAAGTAAAAGGTAAGGAGGTAAAGTTGTGTGTGGGGAGAGTAGATCTGTAGTTGCACTTTTCCATAACTTGGCAGTGGGTGGAGGTGAATAGTCAGCTTCACACCTCAGTCACTTTACCGTTGGGGATAGGACCCCTGCTGCCCATCGAATTGGAGACTGAGTGGGCCTCCGAATTGGTTTGTATGTTTTGGAAAATATAAATATCTCCTGCCCCTTGCCAGGAATCAAACCCTGAGTCATGCCGCCCATAGCCTTGTCACCAAATTGATTAAATTATACTGGCTCCTGCTGGACTAAAGTACCTAATGAAAGCTTGCTCAGGTGTGTGATGGTTGCTTGTTGATTGACGTGAGGAACGATGTGTGGAATAACTGTTGTGGCACATTTGCTCCTCTATAAATCTGGTGCTCCAGATTCTATGTGGTTTTTTCCACTTCCTGGCAAAAGTGCTACAGTTGAGAACGAGAGGGATCACTCCATGTGCAGCTTAGGATGTGAGTGTGGTGACGTACAGAAATGTGCATCAAAATTTTTTTATCTCAAAGAACAGTGATACAGTCTAACAATTTCCATAAAATTCTCCAGTATCAGATTTCATTAAAATCCATTCAGAGGGTCTCAAGTTTTTACATACATAGAGGTGGACATTGTGCTGATGTGATTGCACCTGAAAACGGAGTGGCAATGGTAATAGTAGTATAGCAGTGGAATTTCTTCCTGCTTCCTGTAGGAAATTCCTTTGAAAATGAGGTGGTCTTGTATAGTGATGTATTTACTGTCATCGGATTATGTGGGATGGAATAGGGAAAAAATCATTGTTCATGTGTTCGGAGGAAGATTTTGTAGCGAAGGGGTCGAAACTTTTGTCAGCCATTATGATAAAATTTTGTTGTGGTTTGGGTTATTTTAAGTGTTTTGTGACTTACGTTCAGCAAGGGTCCTTCAGTTTTCAAGTGGTAAATGTGTACTAAGGGAAGACTGTTAGTGCCACATGAGAGATATCCATAAAAGTATGTTTTGGTAGCTAGCATGTACTGTTGTGCTAGCTACCAATATGTACACCTGCCCTTCTCCTGATATGAACATTTGTGATACTATAACGGTGTGTTATCCACATTATATGGATGAATTCTGCACATCTTCTCTGAACCCTATCTACAATATTTAAGGACTAAAAATCTTTATCTGTTTGATATTTCATCTTTGTTTTATATATACTTGTTTGATGTAAAACTCACAGAGGATGATTTGAAGAAGATCAAAACATGCTGGAGTCTTGGTGAATAGTATGTGAAAGTGTATTTTAATACCTATATATTTGTTGGTGTTAACTAGTAATTAGTTCATTAATGCATGGAAATGATTACTATTAAGGTAACATAATTTACTTTTTATGGTTACCTGTATGTGTAATGGAGACTGCACTCACCTTAATAAGAAGTTGCAGTTACGAAAGGTTTATATTACTGCATTTTCACAGACAATGCCTTGGGGACCACTGTCAGTTGTGCAAATGGAAACACCTCAGGAATCAAATGATGGTCCTATCTTATGGATTCGTCCTGGTGAGCAACTAGTCCCAACTGCAGAAATGGCAAAATCACCAGCAAAAAGAAGACGGTAAAGTATATTTGTAATTTTGTGTGTATATGTCTTTGTGTGAGGTGTTCACTAAATTCACATTTGCCTGGCAGTGTTGACAAGCCATTTTTGCTATTGATTGTATGCTTTATTTACTGTAAGGTAAGAAGTTAACTGTCTTATATAAAGTAGAGTAACATGAGAAGGCATAATGGAGGTGTCAGAGTTTGTGTATGACAAAGCAGGCATGTGCTCCCTGTGACTTACAGATTGCATGACATTTCTGTTCTCATGTACACAGTTGTACAAACTATTACTGAATCATTACACTGTGTTCCCTGGCCATAAACATCATAGAAATGTGGTTACACTTAACCAACGTTTAAAGCAACATACATTTTCTCTAATATAAGAAAACACCCTCTTTCCGCCCATCATTGAATTCCTAGGAAAAGATATTTATTTAAATATTAGAATGACTAAGTTTACACTTTACTTGGGATCTTAATTCTGGACTGAGATTAACACAGTAAGGTTCATATATTGGTGTCAACATAATGTGTCGTTAAAACGAAGGAAAATTCAGTGGAGTTTGTCCCCCACCCCCTCCCCAGCTTGAATAATTTGTACCCAACCCTTGTCCAGCAAGGAACTTAGGATATTGCTAGGGTTGAATATGCTGAAATAGGTGGTTTACTACATACTGCAGTGCCATGTCTTTAACAACAGTGACAGTCAGGAGAAGAGGGAAAAATGTACAAGGGTAAAATCACTTACAATATCCTTAGGCCTTGTAATTTACACCCTTCATGCATTTTTAATGTATTTTTAATGTAAAAAAGTAATATTTCCTAAATACAGAGTCTAGTTTCTGTGTACTTTCGTAGTCTTTTATCATGGCCTGATGATGACCCGAGTTGAGGGTCAAAACTAGTTGCCACGTAATAAAATTGTTCGCAAAGTGTGTGTTGGTTGCGACTGAAAGTGTTGATAGGTACTGTACATGTGTTCAATCTAGTCACTGTCTTCTTCTCATTGCATTTGTGAATGCCAGTACCTACTCCCTTGGCAACGTTTGTAATTACAGAATAACTTATTTCTTAGGAGTCCTTCCCAAATGATTCTTAAGAGGTATTTCAGATTTATGTATGCTGATTTTCAGAACTGGGATTAATGAGTTGCGCAACCTGCAGTATCTTCCAAGACTTTCTGAAGCCCGTGAATATATGTTTGAAGACAGGACTAAGGCACATGCTGATCATGTTGGACATGGGCTCGATAGAATGACCACAGCTGCTGTAGGTGAGTGTGAAACTCGCATGAAATAACTATGTTCTGTTTTTCCATTTCCAAGAAAAATTACGTTTTCTTACTCTGATATGTTCTCGTAGTGAACCGTTGTTGTGGTTGCATATATATTTGTGCAGTGTACCTTCACCTTTTTGTAAGTAGATATTTTAAGTATGTAGGGAAATAAGTGCAAGATATTTATGGGTTCACACTTGAATATTACAAACCTCTTGGAATGCAGTCGGGGGAAACCTTTGGTAAGCATGGGTGTGAATGCAAGAAAAGAAGTATTTGTGTTTGAAACACCGCTGTTAGGCAGGCATGGAATGTGGTGGAGCGTGATGTAGTGTATTTTGGTTAGTGCTGAGAAGCTCACAGAAATGCACTGCATAAAACTTTAAAGAAAATGAGAGCTTGATCAAGTATGTGATGGCGCTTCCGTTTCGCAGTTTTAAGACATCAAAGTGACTGGAATATTTTGTTTGCAGTAAGGAAATGGATCTTATGTACATGCATGGAACATGACCCACATCTGTGTATGCTGTAGGAAGGTTTTTTTTTTTTTCTGTTGTAGACTAGTTTAGATTGGAGACTACCATTTCCCCAGTAAATAAAGTATTCTGGTGTTTTTAAAATATTCTGATTACAGTGTTATGAGTGCAACTCCAGTGGGTGTGTAATCATATTAGTTTGCTGCTGAAACACAGGTTCTAATTTTCATGGGCCTTTGATGATAACCTTTTCCAAGATCTCCACTCTTCTGCTTGCTGGAATTAGGGGATGGACTACCCTTGCACACAGTCCCCTCGGCCTTTCTGAGTTTGGGTGCTACCAGCAGCAAAAAATGTGAAACAATAAGCCCAGTTGTCAAACTGAGTGTGAGTGCATGGGAATGGAATAAGTTCTTGTCATCACAGGATCCTTGGGAAATTTGTTACAAAGAACTTGGCAAATAGTTAACTTTTTATCTCCTAGTTGTATATGTTAGAGAGTGAACATCTTGTTGATTCACTAAATTGTCAGTGCATACGTGATAGTGGTGTTTATATCACACATTGGTCTCAGTTTTTCAGCTGTTTGTTTTTATGTGAAGTAAATACAATAACCTAATTTTTTTGTGGAAAAATTTGTGATAAATCCTTAGTCACACTCAGTATGGTTAATGGACTACAGTATGCCATATGTAAAAAGTTGTTGTACCAGTATTATACTCGTGTTTGAGGAAAACAGTACGACCTAATTTCTTTTCAACCAGTCACCAGCTTAAGGTGTGTGATGTGTTTATTTTAGGCATATTAAAAGCTGTGCATGGTGCTCAGTCCAGTGATCACAATCGTGTCACCAAGGATGTGGTAGCATTCTATGCTGGAGATTTCCCAGATCTTGTTGAGAAACTGCAGTTGGATCTTCATGAACCTCCAATATCACAGGTAGTCTTTCAGCATGTTATGATAAAAATGTATGTTTCAGTTGAAAATGCAGTAATGTGCCGCTATTCTCTTATTGAAAAAATTAGTTCTTTTTGTCTCTGATGAAGCACATCATCATTTTAATGACTCAGTATGAGCTTTTTTGCTGAGTTGAGTGGGGCAACTGAGAAGTTGACATCTGGCTGTTGTGTGTAGCTTCCCAATGGCAGCACATGTTTTAGACCGTCTATTTGTTTATGTTCTTGTGGTAGAAACTGAATGTTGGTTTCTGTTTTAGATCCCCTTATGCAATGGCATGACAGTTTTTACGTGTTAAAGCTCAGTAATATTATTGTAACTTTCCATGAAATTGTGTTGATTTGATGGTATTTTTAGAGGTGCATTCACAAAACTCACCATTACATTAATTGTTATTACCAGCACTTAATGGTCTTATATTTTTTCTTTGGTTTTTGTCCATTCGAAAAAATTTTAGCTACTCGGTAAAGTGCCATGCAGAGATGAAAACCCAATCTCATGCCTTATGTTGTAGCAGGTATAGACTCTTAACATGCCCAGAGATCCAAATAGAGTCTGGTTTTATTCCTTTAAGTAAATTAACTTGTTCTGCTTCCATCTTGGTCAAAGACACCCCATTGTGTTTCGTGATTATTACTATAATGATACAAATAAGTAGTTTTAATGGAAGCATTTTATTATGAAAATAATAACAACTTTGTTTTGGTATAACTGCAACATGTTTCAACCTGATTGCATCATAATCAGCCTTGTAAAATGTATACAAGGGGGTTAATTGTATTTTTGCAATTATCATGCTGTGTGTAGACATCTCATCCTCAAAACTTTATTGCATTATTATTTGTAACAAAATTTAGAGGATGTGAACTTAATTGTAATAAAATAGTGACAATGAGATCTCTGTCTACAGGATTATAAGCATAGTGATTGATATAGCTTCCTGTTATACAGTTGACAAATGTGATGATGACCCTATCAGGTTGAAATGTGGCATTTTTATGGAAAGAAAAGTTACTGTTTTTGTCTGAAAATAGTTGTTACACTGCGTTATATACTGTATTTTATTACTGTGCTGCATTGTTAGCAACATAAGGGAAATGTATATTATAGCAAAAAGTATTGTAATAAAAGCAACAAGTAAACCCACCACATAGGAGATAAATATTTTACCTCTTTCTCTGTAAAGGGCACAAAAGTGGATGGTATTTGTTTGCCAGTATGTTTCATTTTTTTGTTATACTGGCATCAGATCTGAAGAGGCTTAATTTATGGGTTGGAGTGCAATCTTTAAGTGAAACTGATGTAATGGGAAGGTATTGTGACTAATAGAAATATGTTGTTTTAGTGTGTGCAGTGGCTGGAGGATGCAAAATTAAATCAGCTACGCCGGGAGGGCATTCGATATGCACGTATCCAGCTGTGTGATAACGATATCTATTTCTTACCACGTAACATTATACATCAGTTTCGCACTGTTTCTGCAGTAACCAGTATTGGTAAGTATTGGTTTTAATATATTATGCTTGAAGTAACAGATTTTTTGTTAAACTTTCATGATTGTTTTTTCAGTATAAAAAATCAGTTATCGATATTCACTGAACAGTCATCCATACAGGTCATGCAAGCTTAAAGAACTCTTCTTGATGGTATATTGTGGTAAGCATAACTAGTGTTTTGGATGTTGCCCATTGCCTCGAGTTTTTTGTACTGAGATGTTTATGCAGCAGGGTCTATTTTTGTTGCCCTGTGATGAAGGTGGAGAAGGATGCTGTTCATGTGAACATATTTGAAAGCACTAGTCTCTATCACTGGTAATGTAAAGATTCTGTGAGCCAAGTCCAAGGCCTGCAATTCCTTGAGCTTATCCTCCTGCTCATACTGGATCCATGCATGAGGGGTTTGTGTTTGAAATGAGGTTTTTAGGTTACATGTGATGGCAGATCATGTAGGTGCTTGTGGCAGATCATGTTGCTGCCAGACACACCACTCTCCAGAGTAGCAGTCTGCCTCTCCCTTAATGGTCATTTGAACCACCTTCTTTCTGCCTGTCTTGACCAAATGGTGACAGTATTAGAAAGATGCCTCATGTAGGAAGCTTTGGGAGATGAAGCCAATGATGTACCCATAGAGGAGGTTTTGTGGTATCAAGGCTGTTGAAGGGAGATTGTGGTACTTCCAGTGCAAATCTGACAGCAGGATTTGCAATATCCAGGAACATCGCATTTCAGTTGGCTGTTTAGTCAAATGAAAATTGTTTGGCTTGTCAAGAATATTGAATTAAATACTGTGATTTTGGTGATATCTAGGTGAGATGTTTATTTTATGTATGAGCCACTAAGACATAACATGTTATTTTACTTTTATTTCTCCTTTATTTATTTTTGAATTACAAATTTAAACCCATGAAGGAAATATATGTGGCTTTAAGTGGCAGGTTGGCATGAATAACCTCAGCAAGTGATGTGGTTGTAAACACTACTTCAGGCATTACTGCTACCACCACACTGGATCCTGCTGCCTCCATCTGCCAGGCACATATATCATATCCTAGTAGACAGAACTGTTGAACCTGATGTCATTGATGACATACCTGTTCAATTCTGGGCTTCTTTTTACCACACTTATTTATGTTTGATTTTATGTTACTTATTGTTCCTCTGCGCCTTCAAACAGATGTAAGGATAACACCATGAAATAGGCCATGGCCACAGTCAAGTCATTCATATTTGTTATTTCTCTTATTTTGTGGCTTTGGATAAAATATTAAAAACCTAGGAACTAATGAGTGACCTTTTATCATATCTACAAAGATCGAATTAATTTTCTGAGTTTCTAAAGTTGATAGGTGCTGCAATTAGAGTGTGGGAAATATGCATCTACATCCATATTACAAAGTTTGAGAAACACTAATAATTTTTCACCTACTACAGTCATTAATGCCTCAGTAACTTTTGTCTTAAAATGGTGCATTACAATAGACAGCAGTGTTCTTGAATGTGAGAGACACTGTATTGTTTGGCGCACTGATAATGAAGGCAGCAAGATCCTCTGAGACTTATTGCACTTCCCGTAGACTACATGGCCTCACATCCCAAATGACAGCAGTGCTCATAATCACTGCCATGATAACCTCATGTCTCACAGTGTTAATAATAATTCTTTATTTATTTTACACATCCACAGCATGGCATGTTCGCCTGAAGCAGTACTACCCTGACACAGAGAGCTCAGCCGATCAACAGCAACATTCGCGAATAGTTACTGCTCAGCATCACTATAAAGAAAAGAGAAACCTGGAGAAAGCATGTGAAACCCCTAAGAAAGATGTGAAAGATGAAAACCAAAGATGTGACAAACCTAAAAGGGATGAGAGAAAGGAGAAAGATAAAGACAAAAAGAGGCTTGAAGACAGGAGAGATGAAGACAAATATAAGAAAGAACACAAGGAGGGAGATCACAGCAAGGGAGAAAGCAAGTCTAAAAAACGTGAACTGGATGAGACTGATGGTGAAGGAAGGGAAAAGAAACGTGTTAGGATTCTAGAAGGCAAATTAAATTCCAGGGAAGTGGAAATGGATCACAAGAAGTATGAAGAGAATGCTTGTAAAAGGAAAGAGAAAGATGACATGGGAAAAAAGAAAGATCCAAAGATGAAATCTGAATTTGAAGAAGAAAAGAGAAAAGAGGAGGGTGCAGAGAAAACAGATGTAAGTGAAGTGGAACTCAAGAACATAGACAGTTTAGGTAAAAAGACTGAAGAAATGAGGGTTAAAGTGGAAAGTGAGGTGCAAGAACATAAACTGAAATCAAGAAGCAAAGATGAGAAGAGAGTAAAAATTCTGAGTTGTGAAGCAGAACACAAAGAAAAAATGAAAGACCATCCTGACGGTAGTGACAAACACAAGAAGGAGCATAAGCGTGATAGAGAAAAGCGTCATGAAAAGACACCAAGGAAAGATAACGAATGTAGTCCAAATATAAAGAAAGTTACCTCAGCCACCAAGAGAAAGGATGGTAATAGCTCTGACGATATCAGATTTTGTAGCACAACGTTAAGACAGGGCATAAGTCAAGTTGAAAGCTCTGCTGTTTTATCATTTTCTTCATCTTCTGTGGATGAGAGTAGAAATTACGATGGATCTGGTGACTCAGTATGTAGTGCACTTAAGAAGGAAAGTGCTGTATGTGATCTCAGCCAAAGACTGTCTGTATCATCATGTACCAAGAAAGAAGTTTGTCTTGAAGGAACTAAACAAGCAAGTGTATTGCCAGCTAAAAAAGATTGCACGGTTATGGTAAAAAATGAACCTGGACTGAAACCTGATACCTCCAAATGTCATTCACCATCTGAAACACACACTTCTGTCAACTTACTAGATCAAATTATTGCAAGTATGGACACTTCCACTGCTAAAGTGAGGGAGGACCGTGATGATTTGGGATAAATGTAACTTGCCCCTGACACTTGCCTTTTGCACTCACAAAACTGTGTACATACAAGTTGCACTTGAGGAACTGAATGCCATTTGCAGATTTAGTACCTTAACATATAAGACAACATTGTCAGTCAAAAAATCTATTGAAAGATTAGGTTAGTCATATATTACAAGAAAGTGCACAGTACTTTGTGTGTGTGTGTATATATACATACATATACACATATATATGTGTATATGTGTGTGTGTATGTGTATATATATATATATATACACACACACACACACACACACAGACATACACATATGTAGACAATTGTACATTGTATAATTTTTATAACATTCTTTGTGTACAATGGTGTGTGCCTCGGGGGTAAGTTTTTGCAGATGAAGTGATGCTGTAAGATACAGTGTTAGAATTGAGTTTGTTAAAGCCACTATTTGAGAAGTGCTGTTTCATTGTGTGATAAGGCATGTTTAAAATGGTGCAAAAGGGCAGCAATATTATGTGTATGTTGTGGACAAAAGGAAGTATGAATTGCATTCCAATGATAGGCTGGTGCTAAGGAGCAGTGTGTGTGTGTGTGTGTGTGTTCTAACAGGGGTGCCTTTTTGGTACCGCAACTTCGCATATAAAAATACATTTTTTTTTTAATTTTATCAGAGTGGAGGTTCGCAGTGCTGTCTTTTTGCATATGGGTGATAGTTTGAATGAATGTGAAAATAGGAAAATATGTTTGAAGTTCAAGGTATATTAATAAGAGGGAAATAATATCGGGACAGTTACAGATTTTATACTGTCAGGGCTTTCTTTGCATACTCCTTTCCCATCATGGTATGGTTTTACCATTTACAAGCAGGTAATATCTGTAAAGAGCAGACTTGGTGTGTAAGAACTAATCACATAACTCATTTACACTCTTTTTTTCCTGTTTAATTTTTTAAATGCAGGGATAGGGCTGATAGATTTGCAGTTACGTATGGGGAATTGCTCTGTGATTATGACCAGGAATACTGAATATATATTTTAAAATTGTGCATCCCATTGTGTTGGACTCTGACATAAGGAAGAAACAGGTAACAATCAAACACAACTGTATGAAGTAATTCATTAAGCTACATTTTTAGACCCCATGGAGTCATCATGAGGCTGGCTTCCACAACATCATAAAGGAAGCATACTAGTTCCATTATGGAAGTAAGATCTCACTTCTCACAGTTATGTTAACAATTCCAGTTAATTCATGCAATTTTCATGATCAAAATGAAGTGACAGGCTATTAAAATCTGTTTAGAAGTGGCAGATGTCAGTGAAGGCTGTGGGTAGTCGATTTGGTATGAAGCTCTTTCCATGGCAGGTACTGTGTGGTGATTACATATTAGGTGCTGTATCATGGTGACAAGGTCTTACGTCACTCAATTGGCAAACGTCCAGTTCACGTCACCAACCTCTACCACTTCTAAGAAGATTTTAATAGTTTGTCACTTACTTTAATCATGAAAATTGAATGTATTAAAGAAAAACTTGAATTGTTAACATAGCTCTAAGAAGTGAGATCTTACTTACATAATACTGCATGTGTACTTTCTGTAGTATGTTCTGGAAGCCAGCATGATGATGACCCCATGGGGTCGAAACATGTAGCTGTTTGAATTATTTGGTAAAGTTGTGTTTGGTGGTCAGCTGTTTATTGCTTATTGAATACTTATGTAGGCCAAGTTGATGGAAACATGAAGAGTATGAAAAATTGAAAGTTAAGTTTTCAGGTGAATTTTTATTTTCTGTTGCCCTAGTAATGCAGGTTGACTGCTATTTATCCTAATTTTTCCATAAATGTCTAGTATTTTATAATTTATATTATTATCATTGAATTGTATGGAGAAATATAATCACACTCTTTGCTGTTTATGAATTTTAGTTACAATGCCATACTTTTCCTTCAAGTGGGAATGTTTTGTCTGCGTGCTTTAGTTTCAGATTTTTGTAGAATGGTGTGGCCTGTTATATCTATTGTGTACAGTTTATATCTAAATCGTTTACATATGTATTATTATAGCGTCTTGGTTGTTTATTCCATTTTAGTAACATTTAATTGAAACACAAATGTATTATAAAAATTACGGCTTACTATAAAACCCTCTAGGCAAAATAATTGACATCAGTTTTCAGTAATCATTCGTAACTATAATTTCAAAGTGCAGAGACAATATGAGGATTTCCTTCTGTACAAAATAATAGAAGTGGTATTTTTCATTGACCATTGTAGTAATGTTTTATATTCTCTGTACTTACAGTGTATGGTGATGTCCAACAAATTTGAGATACATTTGCATATATTTGGAAGTACTGTATTCTTTGTTTTTAGAATGGCCTCTACATTTTCATTGAATTATGGGGTGGTTTAGATGCCAAAATTCCAGGTGTTCATTTACTTTGTTGAGTCTTATTTTGTTTATGGATATATTTTGGCATTTCCATCCTTAAAGATTGCTTTCAGATGTTCAGTTACTGATGGAAGAGCCCATTGGAAATTCCATGTGAAGTCTTATAGATGTGGATGTAGAGGCCATTTGATGAGGAACATCATCTGTCAGAGTTTGTTAAAAGGTGAAAGTATGTACATGCCATCTGATGTTCAGTGCAACCTGTCACACACCAAGAGTACCCACATCCTTAAAAAGTGAATATCATATTCCTTTAATCATAATCTGTCTCTTTAATATACTTGATTCTCTTGGGACCAGGGTGTGGGTTGTTTCACAAGTTTGTTACTGCAGTACATAATAATGAATTGTTACTTAATACCTGAATGTGTGCACAGAAATAACCACTGTTGCTGTATCGCTGCAAGTGCCGTTTATACACCTGAGATCTATGCAACTGATGTAGACATTTTCGTGTATGTATATATGTGCGTACCTACATTTTTGTAAAATTCTGAAGCAGCTTTAGGGACCATTTTTATTTCCAAGACAGTGAGGTGGATTAGAGCACCATTGAAAACACAATTTTTGGCGTGCCTGGCTGCAAGTTTTTTTCTGACTTCATTTGACAGTTGTGTAATTTGTTAGTGAGCACTGATACTTCCCAGTGCTGTGATCCTTTTCTCTCTTACATTGTCCCCTTACAATGTCCTAGAATATTTTCCATGGATGGTTGAAGTAGATACAATGAGTGAATTGGTATTGTCAGCACTTATGTACTAGTAGAGGTAGCACAGTAACAAAACACTGATTTGTAGCGGTGTTCTGTAATGGTATGGATACTTTATATAGCATCTCATCAGTTTTGTGGCAATCCACAAGTTTGCAGCTGGGTAGGGTGTTAATAGGTCAGGAATTACTTAATGGAATCTGAAAGAAACTGTATTTTCAGTCAGAAATGTTTAATCCAAAATTCTACAATAATTATGTTAATGTGTCATATTTATGTAATTTTGTAACCCATTGGTGCACATTACATAGATTGTGGTTGAAATTAGTAGTACACCTGCTTTGCGCTGGGGAGATCTGAGGTTCAAAATTTGGGCCAGGCATCGCTATTCTGAGTTAATGTTTTTTCTCAGTTCCTACATCGAAGTTCTGGAGTAGTTCTCAGGAGCATAACTGTGTCAACATCCTTTCCAATTCATTATCCACTTGTAATCATGTCATTCAAAACTGTGTAATCTGAGCTACTCAAGTACAGATACAATTGTCCCAGTACATCTTACATAGCATGTGGGTGTTTGGGGGTATTGCTCCACTCACTTGTGACCTCATCACTGGTGAAGGTGAGTTGTCATCACGTACTGAATAGGAGGCTGGGTGGTCCTTATTGGTGGTCTGGGCATTTTGTAAAAGAGAAAAATTTTTTACCTGTGTCAGGAATCAATCCATGAATCATTAACATTTTCACTACCACTATGTGTAAGATTCTTGCTGTTTGGTTGAATTCAAAATGCAAACCAGGGTGTAGCCTAGTCCCTGTATCAAATTTTCACTACCCTGGATCCTGAGCTCCTGAGAGTGTCTTTATGTCAACCATACATATATGATACAGTATCCATTTAGGCATTGTGTCATTGTTACGGCATCATGTGCTTTGAATTATGATTACGTCTGTTCATGTATGTGAATATTGCTTCATTTGGGTAATTTCTTTTAAATTGTTTCACTGCAGACATGCAGGAATGAAAGGTCTGATTCATACAACGTCTGCAAGCCGTCAGATTTTCAATCATTTTTATCATAATTTGTAAAAAATTATCATCATCATGCCGAAAATCGTATTCTAACATTGTGTACCTTTTGTTTCAAACAGTTTTTAATATGATAAGAGAGATGGTTTATTAATTCATGCTCTTGAGTGATACAATAACAATAATTGGTTAATGCAATTCAAATTTATATTGGACTGAAACTGTGTGAAATGTGGAAGCACATTCAGAATTCACTGTCTTCGTACTTGCTATCAAAACTGGATAAACAAGATACACAAAACTGTAATACTGCCTTTTATATTCAGGTTGCATTTTTGTACTCACATTAATGGAAAGGAGGAAGGGGGAAGTACCTGGCAGCTGGAGGAGATTGTATAATGAGGAACTTCATAATTTATGTTTTTCAAATGTTACAGGTATGAAATTAAGGAGTGTGCAATGGTGTGGAAAATAAAAGTGCTTATAACATTTTTTAAAGGAAAACAAGAAGGGAGGAGATTATTTGGAGGACCTAGGGGTGGAACATTAAAATGAATCTTAAGGAAGTAGAATAGGAGGGTGTGGTCTGAATTAATTTGGCTCAGAACAGAGATCAGTTGCGGAATTTTGTAAACTGCTGAAGTTGCTGCATTGACTATAGTTGCTGAGATACTCATATTCCGTCTATGACACCATTGTTCGTGTATATACTGGAGTATTTGTTGCCACCACAATATTTGCCACTTATTGTAGTTTGGAAAACTAACTTGTTTTGCCCCACCCTGTTTCATAGTTAATGAACTGGATTGAAAAGTTATAGACTTTGAAATTACATGTGACACCAAAAAATAAAGTTGCTTATTTACAGGTGGAGTTGTCTTGTAACAATTACGTGATGCTACTGGATTTAAAGTTCAATTTGTGTGTGAAGTCAGCGGAATTTGACGTTATTTTACTGCACTTCTAAAGAGAATCCGTGTTTAATTAGGCATGTTGTGACATTAAAAGATATGAAAAAAATAAGATTTTATGTCCTTAACCCTTAGCCGCCAAACGAAATATATATATGTCATGCAGTTAGCCCTTTAAATGGCTGAACGGCTATTAAAGTGGATGGAGGGTTGGGGATTTAATTCCAGCGCCAAAGGGTTAAACTGTAGTATGGCCTAAATCCTTGGCATTATATGTTTTGTTTTTGTGTCTTGATCATGCACAGATACAGTTTTGTCCTACATGTTTTGGATTTTCTTTAATCCCGTAAGTACTCGTACATGAGTAAATATGTGGGTTTCAAGTAAAGTACTTGGCATTGCTTTCTTGGTACTGATTACCATTTCACCAGCTTAAGTAAAGGCTGAAGGTTGTAAGTGTTGGAGCTATACTTACATTCCTTCCTGTGTTTTCATAGCATGGATCCCTCATACAAACCAAAGTCCAGTTTTGATGACCTGGGGTACTAGTGTAGTTGTTGTTTATATTGTTGAAGTAACAATGTTGACACAGAAATATGTTAATTTCCATGTTATGCATGAAAAAGTATATAATTTATGAAATGCATATTTAAGAAAATATTGATATATGCTATGTGAATTGTGTTGAAACAGTGAACATTTGATTATCTTGGAAAGGTAATGAAATGTATCTCTATGTGCTTGCATCTTTATTTTTTCAACACTTATGTACCCACTCAGTATCCCCCACCCCCCTTCATACTTTAAAATTTTGAACATTGGTCACTTGTGCAAAATGTATTACCTTTCTGAAAGCAGTTTTAAGTGAATATTAAGTTATGTTTAATATGGCAGTACTTTCACCTTGGAGCACGGTCACGCTGTGTTGTGGTATGGATTTCTTTCGTGTGTGGGGGGGGGGGGGGGGGTGTGTTCGCAGTATGTGTATTTGGAAGGAGCGGGTGAAAAAATTTATAATCATGT
>Ga0136643_10002608_pt1 | contig 23571 bp, 22 predicted proteins | sample TergutLab28metaG_FD_96883 | JGI IMG/M metagenome (GOLD analysis project Ga0136643, IMG submission 96883) | Labiotermes labralis P1 segment gut microbial communities from Petit-Saut dam, French Guiana - Lab288 P1 (version 3) (version 3) | ecosystem: Host-associated > Arthropoda: Insects >... | reverse complement strand
TTAAAGGTATGACTGAAAAATTATTGCAAAGTGAATGGGCACCAGATTTTGGCGAAAGAAAAATCCATGAAACTGCTGGTGTTATCGCCGTTGGTGCAAGAATGCCTTTAGTTGCATTTAATGTAAACCTTTCAACTTCTGATGTTGAAATTGCTAATAATATCGCTAAAAAAATAAGAGGTTCTAATGGTGGGTTTAAGCATTGTAAAGGTATTGGCATCATGCTTGAAGATAGAAATATTGCTCAAGTTAGTATGAACATGGTTAATTATGAGGGTACTTCTCTATACACTGTTTTTGAAGCTATTAGAGCAGAAGCTCGCAGATATGGAGTTTACATTATAGGCAGTGAAATTATTGGCTTAACACCTGCAAAAGCTCTTATCGATTGTGCTGAATACTATTTACAAATCGAAAACTTCGATTATAAAACTCAAGTTTTAGAAAATCATATAATAGGTGGCTAATATGATAACATATGAAACAAAGCAACAAATTATTGATATTAGCAAACTTAACTTAAATGGGAGTATTTTAGATATTGGTGGCGGTGGTGAAGGCATAATTTCAAGGTGCTTTGGCGATAAAGTAGTTGCTATTGATATACGAAAAGACGAATTGGAAGAAACGCCTGATATTGGGCTTAAAATTATTATGGATGCCTGCGATTTAAAGTTTTTAGATGAGTCTTTTGAAAACATTACTTGCTTCTTTTCACTGATGTACATGGATGAATTGTCAATAAAGAAATTTCTTAAAGAGGCTATGCGTGTAATGAAGAGCGGTGGAGAATTATTAATATGGGATACCGCTATTCCACCTAAAGCAGATGCAGATATTTTTGTTGCTCAGTTAAAAATTGTAGTATCAATAGATATAACTATAACTACAGGATATGGCGTTAGCCTTACAAGAAGTCAATCACTTGATTCTATCCGTAAATTATGCGAAGATGAGGGTTTCAAAGTAAGAGATATTACCCATTTGAATGAATCATTTTTACTGCGTATGTGCAAATAATGGAGGACTTATGCTAGATTTATTAATTAAAAATATTAAACATCTTGCAACGCCCGTTGGAAACTTTCCTAAAAGTGGTAAAGAGCATGGTAAGATTTTAGAAATAGAAAACGCCGCTATTGCTATAGAAAACGGCATTATATCGTATGTAGGAAGTATGGAAAATGCTCCTGCTTGCAAAAACTTTATTGATGCGAGCGAAAACCTTGTAACACCTGGGCTTGTTGATTCGCACACTCATCTTGTGTTTGGTGGGTGGCGTCAACACGAGATGGAGCTTAAATTAAATAATGTGCCGTATCTTGATATACTTAAGGCAGGCGGCGGTATTTTGTCAACTGTTTCTAAAACTCGTGAGGCAGCCTTTATGGAGCTTTATATAAAAGCCTTAATTATTGCTAAAGACATGCTCTCTCACGGCACAACTTCATTCGAGATTAAAAGTGGTTACGGGCTTGATTTAGACACTGAAGTTAAGCAATTAAATGTTATCAAGAGGCTTCAAAAAAGCTTTAATGAGGATATTGTTGCAACATTTATGGGAGCTCATGCTGTGCCTAATGAGTATAAAGGTAAAAATGAAGAATATATTGACTTTGTTATAGAAAAAGTTCTTCCGCACGTTAAAGAAAATAATCTGGCAGAGTTTTGTGATATTTTCTGCGAAACAGGTGTTTTTGATGTAGACTTATCTGAAAAACTACTAAAAGCCGCTAGAAAACTTGGCTTTAAGCTTAAAATTCATGCTGATGAAATAAACCCGATAGGCGGTGGCGAATTAGCTGGGAAATTAGGCACGCATTCAGCTGAGCATTTAATAGCTGCAACCGATGAAGGTATTAAACTGATGGCTGATTCAGGAACCGTTGCAATACTTCTGCCTGCAACCAGCTTTTACTTAGACAAGCCTTATGCAAGAGCCAGAAAAATGCTTGATGAAAATATGTCAGTTGCTATTGCAAGCGATTTTAACCCTGGCTCTAGCCCAAGTTTTAATCTGCAATTTTGCATGAATTTAGCTTGTTTAAAATACAAATTAACACCACAAGAAGCCTTAACTGCTGTTACTTTAAATGCAGCGGCGGCAATCTTAAAAGAAAAAGAAATTGGCTCTTTAGAAGTTGGTAAAAAAGCTGATATTGTAATTTGGGATTGCCCTGATTTAAATTTCTTGTTTTACAGATATGGAAATAATCAGGCAAAACATGTAATCAAAAAAGGAGTTCTGCAATAATGAAAAGTGATATTCAAATAGCTCAAGAGGCTAAAGTATTAAAAATTAATGAAATTGCTGAAAAATTAGGCATTTCTGACGAGTATTTATCGAATTATGGTAAATACAAAGCCAAAATTGACCACAGAATTATGAAAAACTATGAAAATAAGCCTGATGCTAAAGTTATTTTAGTTACAGCAATTTCTCCAACTCCTGCGGGTGAAGGAAAAACAACTACAACAGTTGGCCTTGGTGATGCTTTAAATAAACTCGGCAAAAAGGTTGTTATTGCTCTTCGTGAGCCATCTTTAGGTCCTGTTTTTGGCGTTAAAGGCGGAGCAGCAGGTGGTGGTTACGCTCAGGTTGTGCCTATGGAAGACATCAATCTTCACTTTACAGGCGACTTACATGCTATTTCTGCTGCAAATAATCTCTTAGCAGCAATGATTGATAACCACATTTATCAAGGAAATGCTTTAAATATCGACACTAGAAGAGTTACATGGAGAAGAGCGGTTGATATGAACGACCGCCAACTTAGAAACATGATAAACGGCCTTGGAGGAAAGGCAAACGGTATGCCTCGTGAAGATGGTTTCGATATAACAGTTGCTTCTGAAATTATGGCAGTTTTCTGCCTTGCAACAGATTTAGTTGATTTAAAAGAAAAACTTGCAAAAATGGTTATCGGTTATACTCATGACAATAAACCTGTTACAGCGGGCGAACTAAATGCACAAGGTGCCCTTACTGCACTTTTAAAAGATGCGTTTGACCCTAACTTAGTTCAAACTTTAGAGCACACACCCGCAATTATCCATGGTGGTCCATTTGCTAATATTGCTCATGGTTGCAACTCTGTAATTGCTACAAAGCTTGGTATGAAGCTTGCTGATATTGTTGTTACTGAGGCTGGCTTTGGGGCAGATTTAGGAGCAGAAAAATTTATTGATATTAAATGCCGTAAATCAGGAATTAAGCCATCGGCGGTTGTTATCGTTGCAACTATTAGGGCACTTAAGCATCATGGTGGCTCTAGTAAAGACGATTTAGGCAAAGAAAATGTTGATATATTAGCAAAAGGCTTTATAAACCTTGAAAAACATATTAAAAATGTTACTGAAGTTTATGGCTTACCAGCAGTTGTTGCAATAAACAGATTTCCAACAGATACAGAAAAAGAAATTGATTTTGTTTTAGAAAGATGTAAATCGCTTGGTGCAAAAGTTGCCCTTTCAGAAGTATTTGCAAAAGGCGGTACTGGTGGTGAGGCATTAGCAAACGAAGTTTTATCAATTATTGATACACCTAATAACTTCTCTTTTGTTTATGAAGATGATTTAGGAATTGCTGATAAAATTACAGCTATTGCTACAAAAGTGTATGGTGCAAGTTCTGTTTCAATAAGTCCTGCTGCTAAAAAAACTATAAAAGATATTGAAGCAATGGGCTATAAAAATTTGCCTGTTTGTATTGCAAAAACTCAATATTCTTTTTCTGACAATGCTAAATTATTAGGTGCTCCAGAAGGGTTTGAATTTAGTATTAGGCAAGTAAGATTATCGGCAGGTGCTGGTTTTGTTGTTGCAATTTCTGGTGATATTATGACGATGCCTGGCTTGCCAAAAGTACCTTCTGCTGAAAGTATAGATGTAGACCAAAACGGCATGATTACAGGATTATTTTAGGAGGATGCAATACGTTCAATTAACGATGATGATAAAGAAACGACCTATGAAAAGATAAAATTTTAAGCTTTTGAAAATAATATTTCAATATCTGATTATACTTGATATTGACTAGGAGGACAACATGAAACTAACAAATATGACGGTTTGCGAATTTAATGAAGTTCTAGCATCAAACTCCCCTGCCCCTGGCGGTGGTTCGGTTGCGGCTTTAGCGGGCTCTTTAGGTGCAGCACTTACTTCTATGGTTGCAAATTTAACGGTTGGCCGTGAAAAATATAAAGAGCATGAAGCTACTATGCAAGAAGTTTTAAAAGATGCTTGCGATCTTAAAAACAAGCTAGAAGAAGCGATTGATAGAGATACAGAAACTTACAATAAAGTTATGGAAATATTTAAAATGCCAAAATCAACAGATGAAGAAAAGGCAGAAAGAAGCAAAGCCATACAAGAAGGTTATAAGGCCTCTACACTTGTTCCATTTGAAGTTATGGAACTTAGCTTAAAAGCACTCGAAACTACTAAAAAAGCAGTAGGTTCTTCAAACCCTAATGCTGCTAGTGATTTAGGTGTTGCAGCTCTTAGCCTTAAGGCAGGGATTCAATCAGCTTGGCTTAATGTACTTATAAATATCGGAAGTATTAAAGATGAAGCATTTGTGAATGACTACCGCAAAAAAGGCGAAGAAGTTTTAGCTAAAGCTCTTCCTTTGGCAGATGAAATTTACAAAACCATAGTAAGCAGCCTATAATTAAGAAAAGCCTCCAATTGGGGGCTTTTTTAATGTTTACATACTTTCTAAATACTTTTCATAACCTATCAATTCTAATGTTTCAGATTTCTCTAAAACCATGTTTTTCAAAGATTCTTTATAAGCTTTAACTTTTTCATAAATTTCTGAATTGCTAGTTCCAAGTATTGATGCTGTTAATATCCCTGCATTTAACGCCCCATTAATTGCAACCGTTGCAACAGGTATGCCCCCAGGCATTTGCACTATCGAATAAAGCGAATCAATACCAGACATGGCATTTGATTTTACAGGCACACCAATTACCGGAAGAGCCGTGAGCGATGCAACCATTCCTGGCAAATGTGCCGCCCCGCCAGCACCAGCAATTATAACCCTAACACCTCGGTCATATGCTGTTTTTGCATATTCGAACATCTTCTCAGGCGTCCTATGGGCCGAAACAATGTCGATTTCATATTCTATGTTCATACTTTCTAAAAAATCAGCAGCCGCCTTCATAACAGGAAGGTCCGAATCGCTCCCCATGATTATTCCTATTTTAGCCATTATAATTCTCCTATCTCAATTTGTTTCCAAATCTTTGTTCAATATTGAATTTCGCAAAAAATTATGTTATTATCATTATATCACATAATTTGACGATTTACGAGGTGTTTTTCATGAAAATAAAAGAAAAAATTAATAATATACTACTTCTTCTAGACGAGCATTATCCACAAGAAGATAAATGTTACCTTAATTATACACATCCTTATGAGCTTATGATTTCTACTATACTAAGTGCACAATGCACTGATGATAGAGTTAATATTGTAACAAAAGACTTATATCGGAAATACCCAACACTAGAAGCTTTCGCAAATGCTGATGTAAGCGAAATGGAGCAAGATGTTAAATCTACAGGATTTTATCGAAATAAGGCTAAAAATATTATTTCATCATCAAGAAAACTGTTAAAAGAATATGGCAGTGAAATGCCTTCAGATATTAATGAGCTTATAAAATTTGCAGGCGTTGGCAGAAAAACAGCAAATGTTATAAGATGCCATATTTTCTCTATACCAAGCATAGTTGTTGATACCCATGTTATGAGAATTAGCTATAAATTAGGCCTAACAAAACTTAAAGACCCTGTTAAAATAGAATTTGACCTAATGAAAAAACTACCAAAAGAACACTGGATACGCTATAACCAACAAATTATCGCCCACGGCAGAGCTATTTGTAAAGCTCCAACCCCTAAGTGTGAAATTTGCTTTATGACTGAATATTGTACACACTTTGCATCACAATAAAAAACACAGTTATTTTTTGATAGCAAATAGCCATCTTGTTACTTTAAGCCTTTTGCAAACTTCATAAGAAATAAAAGTTAATATAACGCTAAATACTAATATAAGTGGCATTTGAATGAATGGTATAGCTACTGCTTGCAGAACATAGTAGCCAACAACAATAATCCATGTTTGATGAAATATATAAACCGCAAAAGATGAATTTACCATATACTTGGTAAATTTATTTTTTATATCGAGATATTTTCTGCCAAACCCAATAAGTACTAAAATCGTAGTCCATGCATAAAATTGTGTGAATATAAGAGGATGTACATTTAATATGCCATACCAAAACAAACCTCTTAAAGTCATAAAAATCAAGCTTATACTAAGCAATATAATTCTATACTTTTCTAACCTTTGTTGAATATTTTCGTTTGACAAAACAAAATATCCTAGCATGAAATAGGCAAAATACTCTCCAAAGCTATGCCCTCCTATGTCAAGAACAAAGTTTCCTAAAAACGGCAAAATAAAAAAGCTAACTACAAAAGGGGTAGCTAAATTTTTTATATCAAATTTTATTTTACGACTTAAAGCAATTAGCGGAATAGCCAAAAGTGAAATTATAAACAAATAAAAAACAAACCATAAATGAGCGGGTGTGAAGCCACCAGTATATCCTGTTAAATCGGTTTCTTTTGTAAAAAACAAAATATATTGTGCAAAGTAGCCACCTGTATATCCATTATGAAACCGCTCTGCAAAATAAGTTTGAGCGGGAATTACTAAAAGAATTCCAGCTATCAAAGGTGTTATAAGTTTGGTAGTTCTTTCTTTTGCAAATTCGCCAAAATTTCTCTTTTGCAAAGCAAACGTTGTGCTAATACCTGCAATAACAAATAACAACGGCATAAACCAAGCTCCTGTTAAAACTATAAATGTGGTTACAGAATCTATATTATCTCCTTTAATATAAAAATTTTCTCCAAAAGAATTATAAATCATAAAAATATGATATGGAAACAGCATCAAAACAAATATAAAACGTAAATTATCAATATAATTTTTCCTCATAAAACGCTCCAAAACACAAGACTTATGTACGGTATATATTAACATATCTTTGTTTCTCTGTAAAGTATTTTTTGGATATTTTTCATATTGAATGAACATAATAAATCAGGAGGAGTTTTTATGAGTAAAATAAAAATTGTAATAATCGGGCTTATAACAGGTTTTTTTAACGGGCTTTTTGGAGCCGGCGGAGGAAGTGTTTTAGTACCATGTATGCGTAGGTTTCTTAATATAGAGGTGCATAAATCCCACGCAACTAGTATTGCTATAATCTTGCCACTAACATTAATTAGTGCATTTATGTATATACGAGGCATTTCACTTGATTTTAAGCTTATTTTATGGGTTTCTGTAGGCGGTGTGATAGGTGGCTTTATTGGTGCTAAGCTACTTAATAAAATTAAGCCTAAAGCACTTCATAAAGTTTTTGGTGTATTTATATTGGCCGCTGCAATAAGGATGATAATATGATAATTATATATATATTAATTGGTTTACTTTCAGGAATAATAAGCGGTATGGGAATAGGTGGCGGTGCCATTCTAATTCCAGCACTCATTACATTAACAAAAATAACTCAGCACGAAGCACAAAGCACAAATCTTATTTATTTTATACCAACAGCAATTATTGCACTTTTTTCACATGCTAAAAGTGGAAACATCGAAAAGAAAATTGTTCCTAAAATTATAGTCTTCGGAATTGTTGGAGCAATTTTAGGTTCGATGCTTGCTATAAACTTAAATTCAGATGTACTAAGAAGAATTTTTGGTTTCTTCTTTTTAGCAATAGGAGTATATGAGCTATTCTTTGCAGGGAAATTGGAGGATAAAAATGAACAACGTTGATTTCATAAAAATAAAAGAACAGTTTGAAAAAGCAGATACAAACGAAAAAATTAATATTTATATTTCTACCGAAGGGCTTGATTCAAGACAATATAGAGAACTTTTAAAGTTATTTCCATATCATGAAATACAAAAACTAGAGGCAGCACTAGGATAAAATATAAAATATACAGAATTAAACTTTGCCCACTTTACTTGAAATTTGGGCAACAAAAAACCCCTACAATCACAGGGGTTTTGATTTTGAAACAAATAACTGCCCAAGGACGGAATTGAACCGCCGACACGAGGATTTTCAGTACCTTCATTTGCCAATTAAGGTATATAATAGAACATCTCGTTTTTGGACAAAAATCTATATTTAACTTTTTTATCTTCTCTCAATAGTTGATAAATGCTTTATTATCAAAGTTTTTAAGACTATAAACAATACAGAAACAAAATATATATAGAATAAAAAATATATCATGGCTTTAAAAAAGCACACTGATTTTGCCTGTGCTATAACTCCATGACCTTTTCTTACTTAACATAATAAAGCATTTGTATAAGGTTGTCAATCTCTATTTTTTCTGAAAATTGACAATTAATGACATGTAGATTATAATTTGATTAATTTAATAGAGGAAATAATTCAAATTGTCCATGTCTAATTTGAAAAGTTATGGATACTGGCTGGTATTACTATAATTACATGCTATAAAAAAAAATTCTAGTAACCATGACTAAAACAAAAAAATAAATTGCTAAAAAAATAATCATGGATAGTAAACAGCAAAAAGACATGGATACTCTTTATAGCTGTAAGGGTTGCATTGCTTAAACGTCATCCTTAGCTTATATGTCATGGATAGCAATTTGCAACCGTAAGGGATTAAAGTCCTAAAAACTAAAAAATGGACAAACACTACTTGTCCACTACTTACAGGACAAACTTATTTTCTATAAAATGACTATTAAGTATCCATGACTTTTTACAAAAATTTGCTATGCCATGGATAGTGTTTTGGAATATTTCCTCTAGTTAAAAATAAATTTTTATAATAGGGGGAATATTAATGGCACAATTTATACTTATGAACCACAGCACACAAGATATAGAAACAGTATTTAAGGATTTTCAGCAAACTCAAGAGATTAGAGGTTTAGCACAAGACACCATAAACTCATATATGGCAACTTACAAGCTTTTTACTTCATACTATAGCGAAGAAAACTTATGTACTTCTCTAAATATCAAAGTAATAAATGGATTTATACTCTTTGCAAAAGAAAAACGGCACTTTAAACGACATATCTATAAATTCACATCTTAAAAATATAAAGGCATTTGTTAATTATTGCACTAGTTTAGGATATACAAAGGAATTCAAAATAACATTATTAAAAGTAGAGAAAAAAATCAAAGAAACTTATACCGATAGCGAACTGGCTATTTTATTACAAAAACCTGATTTGAAAAAATGTAATTTTACAGAATATAGGAACTGGGTATTTATAAACTACCTCATAGCAACTGGCAACAGAGTAAGTACAATAATAAATATAAAAATAGGCAATATAGATTTTGATAATAATACTATAATCTTAGAAAAAACTAAAAATAAAAAACAACAGATAATCCCCATATCAAGTTCTCTCAAAACTGTATTACTGGAATATTTAAAATATAGAAAAGGCGAACAAGGCGATTATTTATTTTGCACTGCAACTGGAACTTATTTAACTCGTGGGACTATGAAAACAGCTATATCAAAATATAATCGTACTAGAGGAGTAACCAAAACATCTATACACCTATTCCGCCACACATTCGCCAAAAACTGGATATTAAGCGGACGGTGATGTATTTAGGCTACAAAAGCTATTAGGACACAGCAACTTGGATATTGTGAAAGAATATGTAGAAATGTTTGACACAGACTTACAAAGAGATTTTGACCAGTATAATCCTTTAGAAAAATTTAAAAACATACAAAAGTCTATATCAATGAAAATATAAAATTCATACCCCTGTCCCCAGTATATGCGAACAACGCAAAATATACCATTTTGACTGCATCAAAACGGTATATTTCGCTTATGTTCGCAATTTTTGTTTAACAAGGGGGAATGAATAGGTCTGCATGAAATAGCTTGCAGAAAATATTATTATTTAGCTAGTTTCTTATAAGGCTTATTTTCAACCTCTTGGCTATCATACATATTGCGTATATCGTCCATACTATAATTTTTATGGTTTCGCTTTTTATAGCTATTAGGTGCTAGATACCAACTTAACTTATTAGATGACCACTTAAACTTTAAAGCCTTTAACTGCTCTTTATATGGCTTTGTTTCCCCACTTACCCATATAAATGAACCTATAATCTCAATCAAAACCCCATCAAATCTTATTAACTGATTTATGATATTTATAAATTCCTCGGGTGTTTCGTTTGTGTCTTTGGTGTACTGTTCGCCATCTGCGTTTGTGTGTATGTTTTTTAGTTTTTCAAACAACTCCGCATATTCTACATTAACAACTTTCATTTTCTCCGTATCTCCACCAGTGTCGGGGTGATATTTTTGGGCAAGTTTTCTGTAAGCCTTTTTTAGTGCCTCTGCTGTTTGTGGTAATGGTAAAAAATAAGTGTAATTTTTCATGGTTTTTCCTCCTTATATTTCTTCTTTTTTTAGAAGTGAGCGAAGCAAGCTATCGCTTGATTCGCTTAACCACGCAACAAAACAGGCGGGCAGAATTGTCAAGGTAATCGTGGAATAAAATGTTTCACCTTTATGCCGCGAAAGTGCCTTGACAATTCTGCCCGCCTGTTTTACTTATTTTTAAGTAAAAATTTTTAATATATAGCTTTGTTTGCAATAAAAAAATGTGTTACGACACTTTTTTGCCGTAACACATTTGATTTTTTATTAGATTGCAACCTTTTTCTTTCTTAATTCTTCAACTCTATTTATACCTTTTTCTGCTCCCTTATTAATATCTTCTGCATACTCTTTTGGAGACATATTCTTTTTTCTTTCGTAGTTATATTCTCTTACCTTATGAATATCTTCTATTGTAAAATCTTTACTTACTTGAGGTTTTGCAGGTCTATTCATTTGTTAATCCACCCTTAAATAAAAAAACTGTTGGATATATATTTCTATATATCCAACCTTCTCAGTCATATACTGCTCACATTCGTGAGCCGACTCATTCATCTTAATAAGATGATACTATATTTCTATGAAAAAATCAAGTACTTTATGCAACTTTTTTGCTATTTTTTATTAGAAATTTTATCCACTGTCTTACTTTCTCTATATTTGAACAAATCTGACTCTACAAATGCCTTTGAAATATTATCTAAATCTACTCCCTTAACATTTCCCTTAATTTTATTTTTATCAACTCTTTTAATACTAATTGGAGTGATATTGAATATGTTTACCCATCTTCTCATTTCTTTAAAATTATAAATTTTCCCTAATTCAACATAAATTTTATTTTGTAATTGCTTTGGAGTAGGCATTTTACTTGTAATAGGAATAGTAATTAAAGTTTTACCACCATTTTTTAATACTAATGCTGGATGTCTGCCGCTAAATTCCTCTCCTATATTATATCCAAATTCAATCCAAACAACATCGCCTCTTTTTATTTCTTCTTTAGAATATGGTTTGAAGTTCGGTGAATTCATTATTATTTTAGTTTTTTTATCAACCCAATCTAAGTAGTCTTTGGGAGTATTCTTTTGACCCGTAAAATCAATATGTTTGTTAATATCATAATATTTATCTAAAGTATCTTTTGCTACATTTAATGAGTTCTGTAGTTCGCTCATATTACTTCCCTTCTGTACTAACTGTTTTTTTGAATTTTTCCTTAATATAACATTTTGACCTAATATTTTGTGCAAATGACTTTTCGCACTTATATAACAGTATAATGGTTTTATTCTAAAAAATCAACATATTTTATTAGCTAGTTTAAAGTAACTAGGCAATACCTTTTTGTTTAAATGCCCGTAATTATATAAAAATTCATACCCCTGCCACTATCATATGCGAACAACGCAAAATAAACCATTTTGACTACATCAAAACGGTATATTTCGCTTATGTTCGCAATTTTTGTTTAACAAGGATTCTTCTTGTCGTTTTTAAATTTAATCTAATCTTTATTGTTGGTGAATAATAATTTGTTTTGTTGTTTTCTTTACTCTTCAAATTCTTGGTTTTCAAGCCATTCAAGATGTGCAATTCTATATGCCATGTGTGGGTGTGAGGCTTTCAATTGCTCTTCAAAACTGGCTTTGTAATTCATTGATATTTTTTGCAATAGATATAAACTTGATATTAATTCCCTACCATAGCCAACTTCAAAAGCGAATGTATCCGCTTGGGTTTCGTTTGTTCGGCTATTTGTAGCAAGTATCATTTGGCTTAAATTCACAAATACAAGCACTAAAAAATTAACGTATAGTCGTATAAACACCGTAATAAACGAACATACAAATCCCACAACATTAACATGTGCGAGAGAATCTGATATAGTTTGAATAACAATTAATATTAATTTAAAAGCCCATATCATTATGGAAAAAAAGAAATTACCTACAAATGAAAGTAATAACGCTTTTGGGTGTCCATATGTGATGTGTCCTAATTCATGGGCTAAAATTCCTCTTAATTCGTCTGCCGTGAATGATTCTAAAGCTCCTCGTGTAACTGCTACAGTATTCCGCCCCATGGCAAAAGCGTTTATATACATAGCGTCCATGATGTAGATTCTTATGTTGTTGCTTAGTCTTGGGTTTAATTCTTTTGCGTAATAATATACTTCTTCAAATATTGGTATTAGGTAATTTACTTCTTGCTCGGTTGCTGGTAGTCGGCAATTTTCTACCATTCGCAATATTTCTTCGCCTATCGGGGATAGAGCAATAGTTACAGATACGCCATATATTAGTAACACTATAATAAAACTGTGTAAAGCATTTAACCCAAGTGATAACATAAACCATGCAATACTAAAATAAATCACGAACCAAATTATATATAAAATGTTTGAAGTAAAAAAGTAAATTGCCCACATGTGGTTTTCCTCCCGTAATTAACTATAGGTCTTTGTTGTTTAAAATGGCTTATTCACATTAATTCTACTGCTAATGCCAGTATCTCTCGACAAGAAAATGCCTTTTCCTGTTTGTAAACTTTTAATATCGTCTGGGTGGAATAGATATTCTCTTGTTCTTCTTGCACTTCCGAAGCCTGTTTCTGACGTATCAAATCCTCTTGCTTGTAGCTGATAGGTAACGTCTATCGTTGCTCTAGTTCCTAAGATATTTGCCCAATGTTCGGCATTTACTCCGCTGTTTTGCCTCATAAGTATGTAGTTATTGCAATTTTCAATTATTTGTTCTTTGTACGCTTCGCCACAGGCTTTGTCTAAATCTGAAAGACTTTGTGTAGCTAAAACGCAGGTAACATTTGCACTTCTGCTTTTGTTTACTAAATCAGTTAATGCGGTGCTTGCGTATACGCTTATTTCGTCCATCAAGAAAAATGTTCTGCCAACACTAGACTTGAATAATTCGCCTACGGCTTTTTTAGCATCTATTAAAACTAATCTACCAAAGGCAGGGGATAATTCGGGGAATGTAAGAGGGTTTAAAATGAATAGTATAATTGCGTTTTCTTTTAATGCTTGCGAAATATCTACGCCTTTATCTGAAAGTATACAACCTGCTTCACCCTCTGCAATATTGCTAAATCTAGCTATTGATGTTTGGGCTATTTTTCCGCTTGTTATAGATACGTCAACATTGTCAAGGTGTTGTTCTTTAGTAATAAGACCTTTTTCTAATAATTTATTACTTAGAGTTAAAAAATTATCTGTAGGCATACATTTTATTATTCTTTTAAACGACAGGCTAAAATTGCCTATTTCTAAAAGCTGTAAAATTCGCTGTATATATCGCTCTACATTTGATTTATAGTGTTCTTCGCTCCAGTCGGTCATATTGATTAACATGTCTTTAGCTACTGTGGGGGAGGCGTTTTTGAATGGATTGTAATGGTCTGACGATTTAGGGTCTGAAAGGTTTATAACATAGATTTTCTTATTTGGATTTAATTCTTTTTTCATTGTTTGCAATATATCTAAAATTGAGCCTTTTCCTGTGTCGCCTTTGCCCTCAAGAATTACTGCGGGGTAATCTTTTTCAAGTACTGTTTTAATAAAGTTGGACAAGCAAACGCTTTTTCCACTGCCTGTTGTGCCACAGATAAAGACGTGTTTTGCGTCGTCGAGGATATATACTGGTCGTCTGCCAGCGTGTCCAACCAAAGTTCCGTCTTGGTTGTTGTTGTATCTTCTTGGTATTGTGTTCTTTTTTGAAAGTCTGATTTTCTTCAAGTCCTTTCTGAAATTAAAATATTTTCTAATAAGTCGCTTACCTTGCCAACCGTATATACATGGAATAAATGCTATTATTGCAATTCCTATTAAAATTAGTGTGCCGTATTTTTCACATCCGATATATAACTATTTCTATAAAGCTATCAATGAAATTATCAATATTATTCATACTTTTGTATCTCTCCTAATTCTAGCAACTCAATATTTGAGTATGCCAACTTATTATTTACTAAGGTCTGTGCTATTTTGCTGTTTAAGCTTGGAACTACCCATATTTGTTTTTCATAGTTTGAAAAATTATCTCTCATGATGTTTATAAATCTGTGTTTTGCTTTTAAAGACAACTCAACTTCCACGCAAATTAATTTCCCATCTTTTGTGAATACAAAATCTGGTCTATGTTTTCTAATGCCGAAACCGTCAAGCCTATGTAATTCAATTTCTGTCTGCATGTTGCTAAACTCTATACCATGCCTTTTGTTAAAATATATTGCTGTATCTACTACCGCTATATCATGCGTTATCTGTTCCACTCTAATTTTTCGATTCCTGAATGACACCCCCATTTTACCCAGTGTCTTAATCGTATTGCTATATATTCCAGCTACTCCGTATAATATTCTTTCTCGTTTGATATATCCAGCTTCAATAAGTTTTCTAAGTCTTCTATCACATGCTCTTTGTCCACTAAATCCCGCCAGTTCTCTTATGTGCCTACCTTGGCAAACTCTCCATCTATCTATTTCTTCCATTATCTTCATATCTCGCTCTACTAACCTAAACCCCGAAGCCCCTCTCAAATCTTATCAACCTCACTTATACTAAACTACAACGAACTATCTGAACTCTCCATCGCCACCGCCTAGCACTTGTCTACAATACTATACATATGCTCCCACATTTATTTATATAACTACATGAAATGTTGTTACACGAAGTAAGAGAGGGGTCTCGGATTGAAAAGCCGAGACCCCTCTCTTACGAGAAGCCCGCAGGGTATAAATAAATGTGGGAGTGCCAACGGGTGGACAAGTGCGGGATTTTATTTTTTGTCTTTCTCTATGTCTAAAAAAGTGTTCTTCTTAATTACGACTATTTTGGGTACTTGCAAATACTACAGTTTTTATATTAATTTTAATTGGATAATATGCAAAATACATAGAAAATAGGCAACCTATTTTTAGATTGCCTACCTCAATTTATATAATAACTATTGAATTAAATTTAAAAATCTTGAAAATATAGTCGCAACTTCTGCTCTTGTTGCTGTACCCGGCGGGTCAAAATTTCCATCCGTTCTGCCTGATATTATACCCGCTTTTTGCATTGTATTAACTGCTTCTATAGCCCAGTTAGATATTAACGCATTGTCTATAAATTCAGTAACAGTATCTTCTGAAAATTCAATACCTACAACTTTAGAATAACGGTATAACATAACTGCCATTTCTTCACGAGTTATATTATTATTTGGTGCAAACTCTCTGTTTCCTATGCCTTGAACTATTCCCATATGGTATGCCCATTCAACCGCCCCGAAATACCAAACATCTCTTGACACATCACTAAAACTAGAACTTGAAAACTCTGTAATGCTTACACCATGTAAATTTGCCAACACTTGCACAAACATTGCTCTCGTCATACTTTGGTTAGGGCTAAATAAATTGTTGGCTGTACCTTGCATTAATGAATTTTCCCAGACTGTTCTTACAGAAGAATAGTACCAGTCCGATTGTGTAACATCAATAAACGGAAATTCCCTATTTGTTAATGTTATTTCTGTAGTATTATTTTGTTGTGTTGTCGTGCTTGGTGGTGTCTGCACTGTCGGCTGTATTGTATCTTGATTATTAAGCCACTCGCTGTTGTAATTATTATCTGCTTCATTATTGTTGTTATTACCACCATTATTATCTTGTTCTTGAGAGATTACATTAAGGGTAACATTTGCTGTATGATTTCCGTCTATTGTTCTTGCTGTAATAGTAGCAGTTCCCGCAGAAATTGCTGTAATTTCTCCAGTAGCTGAAACAGTCGCAACACTTGTATTACTTGATAACCACGTTATATTTCGATTTGTTGCATTAATTGGAGTAATATTTGCTGTTAGTTGCAATCTTTGCCCGAGTGTTAAATTGTGAGTAGTCGCTCCTACAATTGACACCCCTGTTACAGAAACTATTTCTGTGTTGTCAAAAATTGTTTCTGTGCCATCTTCTGCAATTTCTCCAATAATTTCTCCATCTTCAACTATTAGAAGTCTTACATCGGGAGTGTTTACAATTTCACTTACCATTTGTCTGCCAGTATATAATCTTACATTCTCAAAAGTTTTTATTGAATGTGGAGTATCTGACAACGCATCTATACTCTCTACTACATATGTTAAAATTCCACTATCTGTAGCTTCAATATTTATTGTGTATGTCATACCATATGGCAGGAAAATATGTTTAGCATCATCTACAACAAATGTGCATACATCGCTATTTTGCATCTCTGTTGCAATACCATCAATAATTTCCTCTACTAAAAGACCTTGACTATTATAAACAGTAATATCAACAGGGCATTTTAATGTAATTAACCTTGGTAAAAAACCTCTATTTATATCTGTATTTGAAATAGTACGGAACTGCTCAAAAGTTAAGCCTTGATTTGCCTGCATCCAGTTCAGATATTGTTGCATGTCATGATGATACCCGAAATTAGGTTCTATCGTTGCTCTTGTTATAGCAACAGGTAAATCTATGCCGTGCCTTTGCCATATATTAGGTGGAATATTAATAGTAGAGCGAGGAACAAGTGTAACAATGTCATTTCTATTTATTATGTTAAAAATATTATCATTATCTGTTGTAACTTCTCTTGTAACATTTGGGCTAGCAAATGTATATGCGTGTAAGTTTTCTTGCATTACAAAGCCTTGACTTCTATTGAGTTGTGAAGCTAATAAATTTGCCACAGCTCCACCTCTACTATAACCAGTAATAAGTACGATATTTTCTTCTTTGTTATTTGATAGTAAGTCATGGGCAACTAGATAAGTATTTAAATTAATATCCAGTTCACTTACTGCATGACCAAATCCATAATGTATTTCGTTACTATCAGGCCATGCAAGTAAATTGCTCGCCCATTCACGCCAACCAGTTGTACCGCGAATAGCTACTAGAATTAAATTTTTAGAACTACCATTTATAACAATATCTCTATGTGCTATTGTGTAAGCTACTGTATTAAAATTTGATGAATTTATATAATTATAAAACGCCATCTGTCCTGAAGGAAACCCAAGTCTTGCAAGTCTACTTCCCATGCTAAATTCATTGTTAACAGCATTACTTAATTCGGCTGCTAGTGTAGCAAGATTATGATTATAAATAAAAGAACTTTGCCTAAAATATGCAGATAGTGCATCATCTTCAAGTGGTTGTATGTCTACTGTAGCTGTCCTGCTTGCTCCATTTGGTATTGTTGCAGTTACACTGAATTGACCAACCTTATGTAACGTAACTGGTATATGAATACTAAAATTGTTCCCCCAACCCCAGCCTAACCAGTCTGCTTCACCAAAAGTAATAGCAGTTTCATCACAAACGCTCCAAATAATAGAAGATAAAATATTCTCAACAATTTCACTATAATAATCAAAATCGCCAAAATCAAAGTCTATAAGCGGATAAGGTCTGATAGTTCCCCTCATAGTAATTTCTGTGTCAATAGTACCTACTGCACGATTTAAAGTAATAGCGGTTTCATTCAGAACGGGATTGGTTGACTCAGAGCCTAAATTCAAATACCCTATACCGTTTTCGCCTAAAACTTGTACAGGTGCATCGCTAACACCTATAGTCCCATCACCTAATTGCCCACTAAAATTCCATCCCCATGTGTGCACTGTATTATCGCTTCTTAGTGCTATAATATGAAAGAGCCCTGATGATATTTTTATCACGTTATCAAGATTTTGCACTTGCACAGGAACAATACTATTTCCTGGAGAGTTTCCCCAAACCCATGCACTTCCATTGTTTCTTAACGCTACTGTATGACTATTCCCAGCATTTATTGTTACAACATCATTCAAGCCTTGTACTTGCACAGGTGTATGGCGGGAAATTCTTGTATTATCTCCTAATTGCCCACTATTATTATTCCCCCACGCCCATACAGTTCCATCGTTTCTCAACGCCAAAGTATGTCCACTACCTGCCGCTATTGCAGTTATATTGTTTAAATTCTGTACTTGCACAGGTGTAGTTCGAGAGATTGAAGTACCATCTCCCAATTGTCCGCTAAAATTACGCCCCCAAGCCCAAACTGTTCCATCATTCCTTAATACAATAGTACAATTAAATCCAGCCGTTATTTCTGTAACATCATTAAGATTATGTACCTGTAAAGGGGTACTGCTATGAGTTCTCGTTCCATCGCTTAGTTGCCCAGCATCATTATTTCCCCAAGTCCATACAGTTCCATCGTTTCTTAATGATACAGCATGACTATTTCCTGCCTCAACGGACATTATATTATTCAAATTCCGTACTTGTACAGGAATATAACGATTAATAGTAGTGCCATCTCCTAATTGTCCAAACTCATTATTTCCCCAAGACCACACTGTTCCGTCGTTCCTAAGTGCCATAGTATAATAGTTTCCAGATGTTATAGCTACTACATTATTAAGGTTTTGTACCTGTACAGGAGTATGCCTATTAGTAGTAGTACCATCTCCTAATTGTCCAAACTCATTATTTCCCCAAGACCACACTGTTCCGTCACTTTTTAATGCTATAGTATGATTAGATCCTGCTGAAATCATCGGAATTGTAGTAAATTCTGATATTTCTGTAGTGCCAATTTCTGCAACAACAGTATTAATAGGATAGATCGCTACTATAATGCAATAAATTAAAATCAAACTAATTTTCCGAGTTATATTTTTACTCATGACTTTTAATTCCTCCTTGATTGTTAAAAATAATTCTGTATACTTACCTTTATGAGAAATGCCCAAAATACCATTACTGTGTACATACCTGCAACTAAATAAACTCCTATTGTAATATCTCCAGATGGGTAACTATATAAAAGGCTTGATAATCCCATCAAGATTAAAAATGGAGAAGATATTAACAAAATTGCAATAGACTTATGAATTAATCCTACGCCTACTCTTGCAGATAAAAGATATAGCCAAAGATTGGATGCAGGCATTGAAAAAAATATACCCATTACAAAAAGTCCACCAAAAATTTCAACACTACTATTATTTACTGTAGGATTTGCCATTGATACAAAAACCCAAATTAAACCACAAACAGAAATTGTTAATTGTGTAATTGTTAATCCAATAAATGCCCACAATATTATGCCAACTGCTTCACTTTTGTGAATTTTACGAATATATTCACCTAATCCGTTTAGAATAGTTGCTTTCTTCTATTATCATTAACTCCTCCAATCATCCTGTTTTTAATTTTAAAAATAGCAGTAATTATTCTCTAAAACCATTTCGTGTGATATAATTATTTAAAAGTCGTAAAGTTCCAAACTTTACGACAAAAAGCCCCACAACCCTTAATTTAAAAGGAGTGTGGGGCTTCGGTTTTTCCAAAAAAGCGTGTGCTTTAATAAAAACCAACTGCCATTTTTTCAATTTGGGTTCTTCTATGTTCAATATTTGGGTGTACATATCTTTTCATGGTAAAGCTAACATCTGTATGACCTAGTAGCATACTTAGTGTTTTTATATCTATAGCTCTTGATATTGCCATAGTTGCAAAAGTATGACGCAAAGTATGGAATTTATTGTCTTTTACACCACATGCGTTTAAATAGCTTTTAAAGTGCCTTTGATAGATTCTAGGTTCGATAAACTTATTAGTGTTAGTAAGGACATAAAAATCGCTATGTGCTTTAAATTCTTTCAATTTTACAAGTAGAATTGAAGGAATAGGTATTGTTCTGATTGATGTATTGCTTTTAGGTGAATCTATAATAATTTTTGTTTTCTGCTTGTCTTTAGGGTCTGTTGATTTAATTCTTTGCATTGTTTTGCTTATAAAGATTATGCCATTTTCTAAGTCTATATTTTCCCATTTCAAGGCACATAATTCGCCTAATCTTAACCCTGTAAGCATAGTAACTATAATGCCTAGTTTCTTGCTATCTGTTCCGATAGATAAATATTCTTTGAGCTGATTATATTCTTCTTGTGTAAAAATGCTTATTTCTTCTTGCCTATAACGTGGCTTGTTGACATCTAATTCAAATCGACTATACTTTTTAACTATTTGCATTAATAAGCAAACCATGTCATTTATAGTTTTAGGCGATAGAGGATTGCCTCTTAGTCCGCCATTTTTAAGCTTATATTGTACAAAATTATTTATATGCTTATTACACAATTCATTTATTTTTATATCTTTGAAGTAAGGAATTATATGCTTTTCACAAGTAAAACTATATCGTGAAAAAGTGCTATCTTTCAGTTTTGGTTTTGATTTTTTAAGAAACTTTATTGTAATATCTTCAACTGTATACGTTGATTTACCTTTTTTAGACATAAAAAAACACCTCTTTTTGCCCTTATACTGCATTATAGCCCTTGAATAATCAAGTAATTTCTTTTGCTAGGTTAGTTGCTAAATGCGTATTTTGGACATTTTTCGGTTTTTTAGTTGATTTATAAAAAAATGTGGCTTGACTTTTATTTTTGTTAGTTTTATACTATTATTAGATTAGATATAAAAGATTTTTATAAAGTCCTAAAGTTTGGAACTTTACGACTTTTTTACGCTTGTAGTCGCATTTTGGCGGGTTACAGCTTTTTTAATTTTATTCAAATTCTTTATAATTATTACATGTAATTTTTATTTTTTCATTGTTATTTTTCGCTTATTAATTTCGCCTTTAAAGTTCGATAATGGCGTGTACTGGTTATAATCGTCTTTAAGTTCTCTCCCATACATTTTTAAATACTCGTCAATCATTTTTGAGCTACTATGTCCTAAAGCATATTGTAGTTTTTTGGGAGAGCCTCCTGAAAGTATCCAGTTCTTAGCAAATGTATTTCTAAATCTGTGTACGCTTGTGGTATCTACACCACATTTTAAATTATAGTTTCGCATTATTACCCTAAAGCCATCTGCTGTGAGCTTACCGCCATATTGACCACAAAATAAATAGTCGTCTGGCTCACCTTTTCTTATACTCATATACTCGGTAAGTATGGGGTAATATTCGCCTGTTATTGGCATTTCGTATATTTCGCCGTTCTTAACTTCTGTTAGCATAATAACATGGGCTTTTAAATCAACATCTTTATTTCTTATGCCTCTTATTGTCCGTGAGCGGTTTCCACTAGCAAGCAAATGACATATTATAACCCAGTTTCGATATTCGGGAAAACTGCATTTTTTCATATCGGGTTTTTTTAATAATTTTTCTTGTTCTTCGTGAGTGTAACCATCTTTAGGCTTATTTTTAGTTTTTGTGAGAGTTACTTTGAAATAATCCATATAACGCTTTTCCATTAAGTAATACAGAAAACACCTTATAGCTCTTAAATAATTATTTATAGTGGCATTTGATACGTTAGAGTTTTTCTTCCGTTTATAAACTATATAGTTATACACTTCATCTTCTGTTAGCTCGTGTACATACTTTATTTTAGTTTCTTCGTTTAAGTACAAAGAAAATTGCTTAAATCTTTGAGTATAATATTTAACTGTATCGTCTGCTATACTCAACGCTATTTTGTGATTTATGAACTTCTCAAATGCTTCCTCGAGAGTTAGCTCATCTTTTATCCGCCCATTGTTTAAAAAGTTAATTTTTTTCAAAAATAACCCCTCCTATATATTTAAATTATATGAAAAGGTCGAAAAAGCAAGAACCGAGGACTAGCAAGAATTTAACATAAATTCTTAAAAAATCACCGTGTCTTTTATTTGTCCAACTTTTTAAACAAAAAAAATTGCACAAGCCCTTATACTTGTACATTTTGTCCATGATTGTATCTAGTTAAAAATTAAAAACTGCCCAAGGACGGAATTGAACCGCCGACACGAGGATTTTCAGTCCTCTGCTCTACCGACTGAGCTACTTGGGCATTGTGCATATAAATTGCTCACTAAAATATAATACAACATTTTTTTCATCTTGTCAACCCCTAAATTTATTTTTTTATTAATTCTTTTATGTCTTTTTTTGAAAAAGCACCTGTAAGAACTATAAAAGTTGCATATACTAAGCCTGATAGCGAAAAAGCTATAATTAAGCCTACTGTATTATCAAAGTTTTCGTATATTCTATTCTTTACAATATTTATGCTAAGCACAACTGCTAAAACCGAGATAATAGGCTTTAAAAAAAGTTTTATGAAATCTATTTTAAAGCCTGTTACTTTTTTAATTTTAAAAAGCTTCATTAAAGTAACAGCAATAAGGCTTATAAATGAGCCTAGCATATAGCCAGAAATACCAAACCTTGGAACGAGAACAAAAATTCCACATATAGCTATTATTGATGACAATAGCGAACTTCTAAAGATAAACATTTGCAAGGATAAGCCATTTAATATGCCTGAAAGCGTCATCTGCATATAAATAAACGGGCACATTATGCCAAGATAGATAAGTATTAACGTGATGTCTTGATTGTAAATAACCTGCCCTAATTTATCTGAAAATAATATAAAAAGTCCAGCAGAACCAATCCCAGTAATCGCAGTGAAAAGCAATGTTTTTGATATGGTAGAATTTATTTTATTAAAATTTTTTGTGGCCGCAGCTTCTGATATAGCTGGAACTAGTGATATAGATAAAGAAATTAGTATTGCAGACGGAAACTGTATTAAAGGCATTGCCATACCAGAAATTTTGCCAAACTGACTTATAGCCTCTGATTGCGATAATCCATAAGACATAAGTGCTCGTGGTAAAAATATATTTTCTAAAGTTACCAAAATGGAACTTGTAACGCGATTTAATGTTAGTGGCACTGCCATCAAAAAAAGAAGATTAAGCATTTTTCTATTATTAATATCAGGCTTCTTAAAAAATTTATTTTTATACTTATAACGCTTATAGCTATAAAAAACATATATAAATGACAAAAATTCTCCAACAGCAATGCCCATTACAGCAACAGCGGCAGCATATTCTAACCCTCTTTCAAGCATTAAAAACGAAAGAAAATATATAACTCCCATTCTTACGAATTGCTCGAGAACTTGGCTTATAGCTGGAACTTTTGCTTCTTGCAAGCCAAAGA
>Ga0136643_10002607_pt1 | contig 23574 bp, 19 predicted proteins | sample TergutLab28metaG_FD_96883 | JGI IMG/M metagenome (GOLD analysis project Ga0136643, IMG submission 96883) | Labiotermes labralis P1 segment gut microbial communities from Petit-Saut dam, French Guiana - Lab288 P1 (version 3) (version 3) | ecosystem: Host-associated > Arthropoda: Insects >... | reverse complement strand
AGATAGTGACACACCCGGACGGCACGTACACCAACCACACCTTCTACACCCAAGGCGGTCGAATTGTGGCTGAGCGGCGGGAGTTTTCCGATGACAGGGTGCATACGCTGGAGTTCTTCTACGATGAAGCTGGGCGGCCTGTGCAGGTGTTTTTCTGCAACGGAGATAGGTTTCAGCGGGTGTATAACTACGTGCTGAATTTGCAGGGTGATGTCATCGAGATTCGCAATGCAGACAACGGCATCGTCGTGGCCAAGTATTTGTACAACGCTTGGGGTGAGTTGCTGGAGAGCTACGGCTGGTTTGCCGAGTATAATCCTTTGAGATACCGTGGAAAGTTTTATTGTCAGAGCAGTGGATTCTATTATTTGCAGACGAGATACTATTGTCCGACTATTGGTAGGTTTATCAATGCTGATGAATATATTTCCACTGGGCAGGGACTGCTTGGGTACAATATGTTTGCGTATACGGGGAATAATCCTGTAAACCGGGTGGATCATGATGGTAGGGCATGGGCTCATTTCAGGCAGTCGAGTACGATGGGAGGGGCGTCACCGCCGGTAACTCAAAAGAAAAAGCCGAACCCTCCGCAACAGGGAAAGCAGAAAATCCCACCGGCAGCACCGCCGACAACTAGGCAGGGAATGCAGGGGCCGGCAAGGATAAATGCTGGCTCACGTCAATTGACATGGAATACGGCACGTCTACATTCGTACACGAAAAATAAATATATTAATTTAGCTAACGCTCAAGCGCAGCGAGCGATTATTGCCCAAGCGCGACAAATAATTGAATTGCGAAGTATAAGTATTATGCATGCGCCAGCCTTTCCTGGCTTTGATCCAGCAAAATCTCCGGGAGGGAATTTCGAGTGGAGAGGACGCGGTGTTCCAGGGTCTCCAGAAGGAAGTTGGTTTGACCCCAAGACAAAAGAAGTGTGGAGACCAGATTTGAGCCATGGACTGCCTATTGGCCCTCATTGGGATTGGCGGCCTCCTGACAGCATATTTTGGTATAGAGTGTTCCCAAATGGGAGCATAATACGGAAGTAAAAAAGATAGAAGGAGTGTAGTATGGTTGAAAAAAATGATTGGCGTTTAATGGGGCAAGAAAAGTATCTAAAAGGAAAACCTTTGCTACATAAGCACTGGGAGCAACTTGATCCAACGTGGGATCACGATCATTGCGAGTTCTGTGGGAAAAAGTTGGAAAAACCTACAGATATTGGGTATTGTACTACGGATCAGAGATATTGGATATGTGAGGAATGTTTCCATGATTTTAAAGAAATGTTCCAGTGGAACGTGGTCACTGCGTAAATAGCTCAACAAGGACAGGCTCACTGTGTGATTCTACAATACCATCCTACAACACGGCACCCACAGCTATGACGACGCTGGACGGCTCAGGGCGTTCCGCTACTACATCCCCGGCATCGCGCCGGACAGTGGGCGCAGGAATTTCTTCCGGTTTGATGCAGACACCGGGAACCTAGACCGCATGTATCTGGCCACCGGAGACCACTGGCTGTTGGATTACACATACGACAATCTCCAACGTCTGCGTAGCAGACGGCTCTTTGGCGGGATTAGATGGGAAACTTTGTACGCTTACCGGCGCCAAGGCACCAGCACCAGCACCACCAGCACCATGCAGATACGGTATATGACACAAGAAGTTGGCTGTGCGGGGACTGACTGCGAGGAGAGGGGCTGTACAAGGAATAACTGTGCGGAAATGTTACATGATGTCTTGCGGTTCCGGTATCTCTATGATAATATAGGGCAGATCACAGAGTGGGTTGACCCGGTGAACGATGCAGTGCATGAATATGAGTACGATGCACAAAACCAGTTGGTTGCGGAAACAATCATCGGCGACAGGCACCACCATGAGTTCACCTACCACTACGACACCTTCGGCAATATCCGAGAGCGTCGGTATTGGAATCGGCCCCCGCACACTGCACCGTCGCCGACACGGACAATGACGTTTTCCTACGATTACGACCTCTGGCCGGATTTGTTGACGGCTGTGAACGGACGCCAGATTACCTACGACCAATCCGGGAATCCGACCCGTTGGCATGATGGACGGCAGTTCACATGGGAACGTGGACGACAATTGACCCACGCCCAAGGGAATGGTCTGGATGTAGAGTTTGAGTACGACGTAAACGGCATCCGCACGGAGAAAATAGTGACAGACCTAAGCGTACCCATCACCACCCGCCACACCTTCTACACGCAAGGTGGTCGGATTGTGGCGGAACGGCGGAATATGAACGGCATCATCCACACGCTGGAGTTCTTCTATGACGAGGCTGGAAGACCGCTACAGATGCAGTTCTCCAATGGCCGTGGTGTGAGTAGAGTGTTCAATTATGTGCTCAACCTACAAGGCGATGTCATCCAAATCCGCGATGCAAGTACCGGCGTGGTATATGCCAACTACCTCTACAATGCGTGGGGTGAACTGTTGCACTCTGACCACAATAATAGGCTGCTGGAAGGCGTGTATAATATGGCTGATATTAATCCGATTAGGTACAGAAGTTACTTCTGGTGTTCCGCCATGGGGATGTATTATTTGCAATCTAGGTACTATTGTCCAACGATTGGTAGATTTATCAATGCCGATGAGTTTATTTCTACAGGGCAGGGGCTTCTAGGTTTCAATATGTTTGCATATACAGGCAATAATCCTGTGAATAGAGTGGATCGTGATGGTCGGATGTGGACGACCAATTGGGGCTCTTGGGGATCATGGCTACCACCCGGATTTCCGATACCCGGCGGGTTAGCGCCCGCACCGGCGCCGGGGACGGGGACGCAGAATCAGGCGAACAGTGCACCAATGGCGTCCGCGGCAGGGCAGGGTGCAGGAGGGTCGCAGAATAATGTAAGGGCACCGGGGCCACCACTGGCAACAGCAGCGGGGCAAAGCGGGGCAATATGGAACCCGATACGCCCTTCTATAGCCTTCACTCTGCCCACGCCTGGATGGCCGTCGAATTACCTCACAGGCAATAATTCGCTGAGGCCAAGAGGGCAAGAGCCAAGAGCATCAGAACAACATCCACTTGGAACACCGGTTATCCGGATAGTTGAGCGTCCATCATGGGAAGATGTAGCCCATGGGGTAGATTTTGTGGCCCTAGTTGCAGGGCCTGCAGTTCTCATCCCAGGACTCAACAAAGTTATTGGTGCTGCAATAACAATAACTGCGTTTGGCTATGGCTTCGGACGATGGACGAATTGGTGGTAAAGGGCTTATGATGAAAAAGATTTTAATAATTCTATGTTTAATCCCACTAATAATTGGAATAACAGGATTGGTTTTGAGAGATAGCCAGCTGGTTCATTTGGGAATTATGTTGTACCTACCCGCTGGCATATTGAGCCTTGTGCAGGGACTATATGAGCGGAAGAAAAAGAAATCAGCACAAGATGATGATTCTAATGAACCTCCATCAAGGCCGGAGCAATAGGGCAACACTTGTTGAAATCGGAACGATGTGAGTAAAACACACGGGGACAGATTCACTGTGTGCTTGTTAAATCCATACAAAAAGACCTGTGTACTGATATGCACAGGTCTTTTTTGCGTTTGCTTAAAACTAATAATGTGTCCAAAGGCTCAATATTTTCACCATTTTGGGACTCTATGAAACCGTATTAGACCAGTCAATCATAGATTTCTCTGGCAATAAACGCAGTTGCCGGTTCTTTTTTCGCTACATCCAACTCGGGCAACCACAACAGCACAAAGGCAAAGCGTCTACTCCACATACTCCATCTGCCCAACTACATAGTCTGCAACAGCAACCATCCATTCACAATTGGTTGGGGTCTTGTCCTGTTTTGACGCAGTGTCACCGAAAAGTTTCCGCAACACGCCTCCGCCACTATGTTTCCAGCTTATTTCAATTGCGTGCCGTATCGCCCGCTCTATGCGCGCGGGTACGGTATTAAACTTTCTTGCCAGCGGGGAATAGCATCGTTCCATCATTGCGTGACAGATGGTTTGATCCATCACCATTTGGGCAATCGCATCTCTAAGATATTGATATCCTTTCAGGTGCGGCGGCATACTGACTTTATGAAGCGTTTCCGTCACTGTACGCTCCAAATCAGGATCACAAGGAGCAGACTCCTCAGCTTTACCGCTTACACTGCGGATAATCTCCAGCAAGGTTTCAATGTTGAATGGTTTGAGCAAAATGCAGTAAACGCCTAGCGCAAACACCTCAGCAGAGAGACTGTTCGAGCGGAAGCTAGAAACCAGAACACCCGAAACATCGACCTGTTGTTTTCGTAAGTGATGCATCATACTGATGCCGTCTAAGTGTGCCAGTTGGATATCCCAAACAATCACATCGGGCTCTGTTTCCCAGATAATTTGTAACGCTTCACTTCCGCTTCCCGTATCGCCCACCAACTCCAAATCGGGTGCATCGTTGATGTGCCATGTAACAAGGCGTCGATAATCTGCACAGGGGTCTGCAATCAACACTTTAATTTTTTGTTCCATCAAATTATATCTCTCCTATCGTTTTCTATCAAAATAATAACACAGCGGGGCGTTGTATGACTGTCGACCGAAAGTGTCGGGTGACGTTGGATATTGTCGATTTATCATAAAATATACGATTTATTGTTGAATGTGCGCATAAAATATGATATCCTTTGACTGCGGAGGTGAGGCTAGATATGGAGGCTCAAAAGCGGTACAAGGTTCTGATTTTGGAAGACGATCCAAACTATGCAGAGCCATTGCGTGTGCAGATTCAAAGCGACGACAAATTTGAAGTACTGGGCGTAACGGGTCGTGCGAAAGAGGCTTACCAACTACTCAAAGCAGGTTTGCCTGATGTTGTCATTGTTGATTTGCAGCTAGACGAGGGCGATGGGCTTGGATTTTTGAAACGAATTCGTGACCCGAAGGAAAAACTAGCCATTACCCCCTACGTCCTTGTCACAACACTATTTGCATCCGACACAATTATGGTAGCGCTGACCAACGGACTGGCAGATTACGTGCTCAAAAAACAGAATGAAAGCTATTCACCTCAACTCATTCTGGAACAACTACATATTGTGTCATGTACATTCCACCGAAGCAGAATGCCTCCGAGACAACGAATTGAGTCCTCACTGGATTTGAACATGCGCCTCCACACCAGAGTGGAGCGTGAAATCAATCAATATACCATCCGTCAGACCATAGATGGGAGAAAGTATTTGATTGAAATCATTTATTTGGCACTCCAGCTACCGAAGCATGAAAAATTACGGATTGAGCGGTTGTATACAGCGGTTGGCAAACAGTGCAGCAAAACCGGAGAAGCTGTTTCCGTGGCAATTCGGCGTGCGATAGAGCAGGCGTTTTTATACACAGACCCCGAAACACTTGCAGAGTTGTATCCGCCGAGCTTAAATGCAAGCCGTGGTAGCCCGGAGAATAAGGAATTTATTCAGGTCACTGCAGATAAAATCCGAAAAGAAAACATCACCTAAAGAACCGCAAAGGGAGAATCGTTTCCCTTTGCGGTTTTTCTTTTTTCAGCTTCATTCGACAAAATCATACACAAACCAACGAGCCAATCTGACGGATTTCGCAGGCGTTCCCCTATAGGCTAGAGTTGAAAGGGGGCGAGAGTATGGCTGGTGCTTGGACACGTTTTATCTCACATTTTTCTCGGATTTTTTGGAACGGGTAATACATTGATCAATCTCCTCTATGACTAAAACCGCATAAAAGACACTATTCTATTAAAAGTAGGAAAAAATAGTGTCTTTTTGTATTTTATGTTACTATAGTAGTATCCAATAAAAACTACACACTGGAGGTGCCGTTATGGAATTTACACACAGACTTTTACATAATTTTATGCTGGGAATGTTCATTTTTCTTTCTTATCGAAAAATTATCAGTGTGAAGTCAAAGAACTTCTTTTTCGCAGTCGGTCTAGCCTTGATATTTGCAGTCTATATGGTTTTTGCGCATACATGTATTCGAGAACCTATTCGCATAATAATTGGCGTGTTGATTTTAGGGTGTTTGCTTTGGGGGCGGGTGCGTTCCGTTAACCTGGCAGCGTTGGTACTGGCTTTTTTGTGGGGATACTCTGCATGGATTATTTCAGCAGGTATTTCGGCAATGCTATTAGGTGTGTTATTGAATATGACACAAAACAAAATATATTGGAATGCAGTGTTATTCATACAAGCGGCTACTTATCTCCTATGCTATAAATCCATTCGGCTAAAAAGAGGACTCCCTTCTATTGACGAGTTTGAAGTCAAAGGGATTATATTTGCAATCACAGGAATTGTATTAGCTTTCTTTGGAACTTATCATGTGACACGCCATCAGCTATATGAATATAACCGTTCACTTTTTCATGCGGCATTTGCATCACTTATTATAGTTGCATTGACGGGAGTCTTTCTAATCACACTTTTTTCCAAACGGTATCACGAAAGGAAAGAGGGCGAAATGTACCGCCTTGCTTTGGAGAAAGATAATAGTGAGCTATCAGCAAAACACCATCGCTTCAGGGCGATTGCAAAAAGCACCAGCGGACTTCACCTTGCATTGATCAACGAAGTGAAAACCGCAACAAACCACGACAGCATAGAGAAACTACCCGCGGTGTGCCGATATTTAGATATCGCAAAGCAAGTAGGCGTGGAATTCAGTGAAGAACTTATATTAGCCGACTTCGTGAAAGAAGTGCGGGGTTTCATATTGCCAGAAGACTGGCTCTTGTTAAAAGCATCAGTTGCGGCAGTCATTCAGGCATGTGAACACAGAGGATTTTCCATATTTGCACACAATGCCGCAACAACATGGGAGCAGATCAAAACACCTAAAATCAAGCTAGTACGCCTTGTGGACAACTTAACCAGCAACGCTATGAAAGAGCTAGAAAAAACAGCCACAGACGACAAGGCATTGCAGATTTACTTCTTCAACGATGGCGACGGAGTTTTTACCATCGAAATAACTGACACTGCACATGAATTCCCTGTTCAAATACTAGCAAATTTAGGAAAACGCAGCAACAGCACCAACGGAACCGGAAATGGCTATGCGGAAGTATTTGAATTCCTTGCTGAAACCGGTGCCTCACTGCGTATTACAGAACGAGTTGAAGCAGGAAATCCAAAGAAAACCATACGGGTTGCTTTCGATGATAAGGAACGTGTTGTTATCCGCACGGAACATCGCTATGAGATACTCAGGAAAGAACTTGGAGACTCAAGGGTGGAATTAGAAAAGCTTTCTTGAAAATAATAGGTCGCCCTGCATCATTGTAGCTGTGGGTGCCGTGTCGCAACTGCCCCACTCGGTGAAGGTGACTTATTCCTACTGGTTTTATTATCCAGCGGTACGGCATTTATTTTCAGAGTTATCGTGAAGTTCTTGCAAAACGCCCATCTCAAACTCTGTGGGCAGGGGGTTCCGATAATATTCGCGAGCAAGGCGCGTGTGTGACCACACGCGCTTTCTCGTTGAGGCGCTGCCCCAAACCCCGAGAGAGATCGTCGCCTAATGGCGACGGCTACGCAGCCCTTGGCTGCTAAAAGAGTGTAGGTTATAAAGAGGATTCATCTCGTCCTCGTTGGGATTTATGTTGCGGGACGTTCAAAAGCCTGTCCACATTTTCTTGTATGATGAGCAGCTCCCGCATCTCATCTCTCGCCTGTCGGTACTCCCGGTAGGCGTTCTTTTTTTCTTCTAACCGCTCGGCATAAGTCGCTCGGAGTGATTTTACAGTGGGCAGCTTTGTCAAGCCGAGTGCATCGAAATGTTTCTTCGCCGCTTGGTGTAAAAGGATGTTCGTCTCATTGGTAGCCCGGAACTGCTTGCTGTACCCGGCCTTGCGATAGGCGATGTATGTGGCGCGGGTCTTTGCATACGTGACGATGTGTTTCTGCATGGTTGCGTTGTCTTTCAGTTCGGCCTCCAACTTTTTCATGCGGTCGGATATTGTATTGAACTTCGCCTTCACCGCCTCTGTCTGTGCAGTCAAATCATCGTAACTCATGTTGCGTTCTTGCAAATACCGCAAGGTCTGTGCTGCCTGCCGTAGATTAAATATCTTCGCCCAACGCTCATAGCCCGGCCCTTTCCCGGCCTGTAACTTCGCCTGAATATCAATGTACAGCTTGGGATTGCTTTCCTGTATTGGAAGGGCACCACCAGCACGGCGAGGCGGTACCGAACCCCGACTGGTAAGCCGCGCCCGGATCGCCGCCTCGGTATACTCTGCACCCAAGGTCGTAGCACGGCACCGGGTAAACTTCTCCTGCCCCGGTGCCCGAAAGGACAGTAGCTTTCTACGCCGCACCTCATAACCATGGGCCTTCATCTCAGCAAGAAACGTTTCAAAGTCGTCAGGCTGTTTCTCCAATACCTCATCAATCGCATGGCGCAACTTCTCTTGAAAGGACAACGGCCTGCCCTCACCAAGCCAGTCAGCGTAGCTACTACGGCTGGGCTTTGGGTTCTTTACAATAGATAATCCATGCTCCAAACAGATACGGTCACTGACCCGGCGCAATGCAAATGCAGAGCCGAGAAAGTTACGGAATTTCCGCTTGCAGTCCAAAGCTGTGGAGTTGAAAATGATATGATTATGAATGTGCGCCTTGTCAATATGGGTGGCAACAATAAATGCGTGTTTGCCTTTTGTAAACCGTAGCGCAAGTGCCTGACCGATTTCGTTTGCCTGCTCTGGTGTGACTTCACCGGGCAAAAAACTCTGGCGGATGTGATATGCGATGACATCTTGATCGCCTTGATCCCGACCTGTCTGCATGAGATATTGACGTTTACTGAGCAGAAACTCCGCATCCGCTGTGCGGGGGTCGCACTCGAACCCGGTAACGAGTCTCCCGCCGTCTGTTTTCTCTGGGTCCTCAATATAGTCAATGGTGCGGGTGATAGCACCTTTAACGGTCTGGCCTTTTCCAATGTGCAGGGGGATGAGCCGGGTCGTTGCCATAAGCACATCCCCCTATGTATGATTGTGGTATTCGGGTGATGCCTCCCTTGCAACAGCATCTACACCTGTTTGTCATATCCCATCCTGCCGACATCTCAAAACGTCAATTTACAAAATTTTTATTATTTCAATGAAGTTTATTCATGATGTTGTCGGTAAAAGTCGATATAATAAATTAGAGTAGAAAGTTTATGTGGCAGACATTGCAATAGGCTTCCCCGATTGATAGAGAGGAGGGAATCGCAAATGTTACTGCTAATTTAAATTGGAATGAAATCCAAGCAAATGCTATTGTGTTCTCCAAGAAGTGGACAGGCTCATTTTGTGAAAAGCAAAAAGACCAAGAGTTTGTAAGAGACTTCTTGGGTGTATTCGGCGTGGACGCAGGTGCTGTTGGCACATTTCAAGAACGAACACAGAGCACCGGCTCCACGAAGTGGATTGATTATTTGTGGAAAGGCAAGCTTGCCATTGAGATGAAATCCACAGGCGAGTGTTTAGACAAAGCCCTCGACCAACTCAGGGGCTATATGAACCGCATTGCGGAAGAGGATGTCCCGGATTTATGGATGGCTTGCGACTTTGAAACGATTCGCCTGTTGCAGCGATCCACAAACCAAGCATGGGAGTTTAAGACGAAAGACCTACGCCATCGCATCACAAAGTTTAGTACCCTTGCCGGATATGTCACTGAGCGTATGCACGAGGAACAGATGGCGGTTAATACTAAGGCTTCCCAGAAAATGGTAAAGCTTTATGAGGTCTTGGAGTCCCATGGTTACGAGGGGGATGAGTTGGCGGACTATTTGGTTCGGTTGCTGTTTTGTATGTTCGCCGATGACACAGAGATTTTCCCGGAATACAGTTTTTTAGAATACATAGAAGATTCCAAGCCGAACGGTTCGGACTTGGGCTTTCGGATCGCTCGTCTGTTTGAAGTCTTAAACGCCTCGGATGACTTGCGGAAAAAGCAAGTCTTATGGTCGGAAAAACTCAAAAGTTTTCGATATATCAACGGTGCATTATTCGAGCATCACTTGCCGCCAATGGAGTTTAATGCAAAGATGCGCCAGACTTTGATCGAATGTATCAATTTCGACTGGAGCAAGATTTCCCCGGCGATTTTTGGTGCTATGTTCCAAGGAATCATGGACAAGGGAAAGCGCCGCGAAATTGGGGCGCACTACACCAGCGAAGAAAATATCCTCAAACTGATCCGGCCTCTGTTTTTGGACGAGCTGAAAGCAGAGTTTGAGCGTGTCAAAACCTCACCGAAAGCACTTGACCAATTCCATGAAAAGTTAGCCGGCCTCAAGTTCTTAGACCCCGCTTGCGGATGCGGCAACTTCCTTATTATCACTTACCGAGAACTACGGCGGCTGGAGTTAGAAGTCTTAAAGATGAAACGGAACACAGGCCAAATGTTGATTGACATTGGCGTATTTTTCGCAGAGCAACTCAAAGTGAACGTGGCACAGTTTTACGGCATTGAGATAGAGAGTTTCCCTTGCCATGTCGCCCAAGTGAGCATGTGGCTGATGGATCACCTGATGAACCGGGAAGCCTCCGCTGAGTTCGGTCAATACTACGTCCGCCTACCGCTGAAGCAGAGTGCCACGATTGTGCATGGGAATGCGTTGCGGTTGGATTGGGAGAATGTTGTGCCGAAGTGGGAGTTGAGTTATATATTGGGGAATCCACCGTTTGTGGGGCTATCTCTCCGTAACTCAGAACAACAAATGGATATGGACATTGTTTTTGAAGATAATAATCGAGCAGGACGCTTGGATTATGTAGCCGCATGGTATAAGAAAGCTTCAAAGTTTATTCAGAATACCTCAATTAGAGTTGCCTTTGTATCTACTAACAGCATTACTCAAGGTGAGCAGGTTCCCATTCTATGGAGAGATATGAAAGAAAGTGGTTCCATAATAGACTTTGCATATCGCACGTTTAAGTGGAGTAACGAGGCAAAAGGCAAGGCTGCTGTTCATTGTGTAATTATTGGCTTCTCAAACGCTGAATGTAAGGTCAAACGGCTGTTCGAGTATGATGATAGTAGCGAATTGACTGAGCGCTCGTGTGAGCATATCAATGGATATTTACTTGCTGCTACTGATATTTTCATTCAAACAAGAGCGAAAGCACTCGCTGGCTATCCTAAAATTACTCAAGGAAGTAAACCGTGGGACGGTGGATTTCTAATCGTATCAGAAAGCGAAAAAGATAACATGGTTGCAAAGCACCCAGAATCATCTGCATTTATAAAGCAATACATTGGTTCTACTGAATTTATAAATGGTGGAAAAAGGTATTGTTTATGGCTTCTTGATGTACCTCCAACCTCATACCGCAGTATTCCTGAAATAATGGAACGGTTGGATGGGGTTAAAAGAACACGGCAAAAAACAAAAACGGTAGCGGTTCAAAAACAAGCAGAAACTCCCATGCTTTTTTCACAGATAAGGCAACCGAAAACTAGATATTTAGCTGTGCCTGAAATCTCATCTGAAAATAGAAAATATATACCGATTGGATTTCTAGAGCCAGATGTTATCGCAAGCAATAGACTAAACACAGTTGCTGATGCTACTTTGTATACATTTGGAGTTTTGACTTCCAATGTCCACATGGCTTGGACAAGAGTTGTTTGTGGAAGATTGGGAATAAGTTATTGCTACACTCCAGCCGTCTACAACAACTTCCCCTGGCCAACCGCAACGGACGAGCAAAAAAACCACATTGAAACCCTAGCCCAAGCCGTCCTAGACGCAAGAACCCACTACCCAGAAAGCTCCCTCGCCGATCTCTACGACCCGCTGACCATGCCACTGGAATTGCTCAAAGCCCACCAGCAGTTGGATCGAGCAGTGATGAAGCTATATGGTTTTCCGGCTAACTTCACCGAAGCAGATATTGTGGCGCAGCTGATGGAGTTGTATGAAAAGCTGACGAAAGCAACAAGTCCGAACAGTCCGGGCGATTCAGATGATCCGAACAAGCCAAGCACGCCCCTCAAAGTAGCATAAGGACATTAGCAAAGCAACCGTCTTGCTTTTTCCAATATGCAAAAGGATTCGTCTGGTCGCCGTCATAAGCGCCATTCCCCTGATATATTTTGATAAAGGGAAAGAACGCTTGGACACCGATGCACAAGAGCAAGAGCCACTCAAAAAGTGGCTCTTGCTCTCGCACATATCATATACAAGCTACATTATACTCTAGCGAAAATAAAAGACTTCAGCATACCAAGCACGTCACCGATTGCCTCAATCAGCCATGCGGCCAGTCGTGGCAATCCAAGCGGGCTAACCAAGAACGCAATAACTAGGAACGCAATGCCGCCCGGTATGTTCGATGTGACCAACATCAGGATCGCCATGATAGCAACGATGACGGAGAGAATCCCTAAAATGACACCCGATATAATAAGGACAAACGAGAGAAACGCAACCGCAATATATAAGACGGCGACGACTGGCAACAAAAGCATTTTCAGAATGACCAGTAGAATCTTCCCTAAAATCCTGAACACAATCATAGAAATCTAGCCTCCCAACGATGCAATATTCCTACTGGTATGTTACCTCGTTACTTACTATTTTGCAAGTCATTTCGACATGGTGTTGTGCCGATTTTTTGGGTGGTTGCAACACAGCTTCTGTTGCTGTCATATATAAGAGCTGCGGGGCAGAAAGCTCCGCCCCACAAGGGTCAAGCACCCTTTAATCTTGTCCCTATTGTTCGGTCAGGGAAGTAGGTTGCCCTCTCCATCCATCAGCCCGGTCCAAGTCTGGCGGTCAGCCAAACACCAACCCGTACCACAACTTTGCTCCGCCCACTCCATAAAAGTGTGACCATTCGCTACACTAGATACAACTGCGAAATGGTGGTGAGCCGGTGGTACGTCTACAAAACGAGCAAAGTCACCGTGATGCTCAAACCCATTCATATCCGGGTTCAAACACCGTCCGAATGTAACAGACATCAATAGCGCGGCACGGCTACGGGCAATGTGGTGGTTCGGCTACGGTGCCGGTACTGGTTGTACACTAGGAACCCACTCCAAAGCGTCCCAATTCAGCCCACGACTATCATGGGTCAATACCCTTGCCAGAAAGTCAAACTGAGATTGCGTGATAGCCCCGCCGGCTATGTCACGGTCTGGAACAAAAGAGATCAGCGACGGCTCAACAGACAACGCCCACCGTATAGCAGGCACAAGCCAATCACCCGCCCAATCAGGTGCCGCCGGGAAGGAAGGGTCTTTTGGTTCATTGTGTTCCCGCCAAAATACTAATATCGCACCCTGCCGATCCAGCCATCCATAATCATAGCCCCATCGGTTCAACACTCCAGCGGGCTCCGGTACAAAATGATTGCCGGGCGGAAGGCGGTTACTGGAAACACCAACGAACCATCTTTGATTCCGGCCTGTTGTCAATCCGGGAGGTGGCACATTCGGATTATTCACCTGCACCGACTCTTCCACGTCTACAATCACGTCACGCGGCCCTGTTGGCGTCGCACGGCCTTCGATCCGTGCCTCGTTTGTAAGTGTCTGACCAGCCATATCGTTCAAGACACGCACCTCAAACGTGACCGTAACGGTTGTGCCCGGTGCAATGTTGCCTAATGCAACTACCAGAGTTTCCGGATCGTACTGGCCGAATGTCCACTGGTCACTTGTTGCAGCAACACCGTCAATCGTCACTGTCCCCGCACGGAAAACGCCGACATCGTGTGGAATCCGGTCGATAATAATCACATCATACCAAGCATGCGGCGACCCGGCAGGGTTTGTTGCAGTGATTGTGTAGGTGATGATACCGTCAGGGTCTACGGCGTTAATATTCGCCGTCTTTGTACCGTCCTGATCCCGCTCAGTAGGCGCAACCTCTGTCTCGGTGCTGCAGTCACCGGGGCCACCACCAGGGCATTCGCAGTCTTCGCAGTCACTCTCACAAGGTGTACTGGGGTCGTCAGGGTCACAAGGACACCCAGCATCGGTATCACCGCCACCACCGGCTTGACCGTTGTCACCGATTGCGATTGCGGTATTGCGTACTGTCAAACCGGCGGCCGAGTTCAGAATCAGCGCCTTGAATGTAATAACCACGTACTCGCCCGGTGCAATGTTGCCGACAGGGACAGACAATATGCTATTCTCAAACATATAATCGTCTTGCAACTGGCCGTCGATCGCCAGTGTCGAGCCGTCGAACTGCAGATGTTCATTGATTGCATCCGTGACAACCACGTTGGTCCATGTTGCGGCAGCATCTTCACGATTGGTCACTGTAATTGTGAATGTAAGGATGTCGCCCACTTGGGCGTGCGCATGGCTTACCTCTTTAAGCAGATGCGGTGAGGTGTCAGTTATGTACACATGTGTCACTTCGGCAACAAACCCGACGTAACGATAATTAGCGAAGGTTTCAACGCCGCTTACGGCAGGGGCATCATGGGTAATGGTCTCTGCGATCAGGTTACCGTCTTGATCAACAAACCGTTCGATAAGCACGTTAAAACGCCCATCATTGAGCGCAGTACCGAGCCAGTCGACGACATCATAGTCATGGGATGCGCCGATGACGTTACCGTATGCCCAGTAGGTAGATTCTAGGTCGGAATATGGGTTTGTTCCATCCGGAACTTGCCTCGCTGTCAACTCACGCTCCAGCACACGATTGAATATAGTGATGAACTCGGCACGGCTAATGAACTCGTCGGGCCGTAATGTCCCATCCCCATAGCCGACCATCCAGCCCATACTCAGGGCCGCAGATAAATGTGAGAGTAGCTCATGTTCCGCATCCACATCAGCAAACACCTCTGCTGCGTCTAAAAGTTCAATCTCAAGCGCTTCTGTGACCGCCTCAAGGTCTTCTGCAACATCAAGGTTATCCACATCGAAACCGTCTGGGGTATCGGCACCGGCACGAGATACATTGTCGAATGTAATAAGGAAGCCTAGCTCAGAAAGCATATATGCAGCTTCCGCACGCGTGGCTGGTCTCTCAGGCTCAAAGTACTTATCCTCTACAGGCAGGAGTGCCCCGATGTTGTAGACGGTATAAAAGTACCCAAACGACCATTGCTCTTCGCATATGTCTGTAAATGTATCTGCACTGAACCTATCATAAGCACGGTAATATGAGCTATCACGGTTCCAACCATGTCCACGGGCAGTCACCGCAACCACCTCATCCCGGCGTATGTATGCCCCCGGTTTCACGTTACCGCATGGGTAGCCATGGATGTACCATTGGTGCTGCCTCGAATGCACATGCGTCGTATGTACAAACGTCTCCAGATGTTTGGTCCCCTCAATTGCAGGGGCAACCGGGACATCGCCCGTGGCGGTCACCGGTTCGGCCAATGGTACCCCTACCGTGTCATCGGGGCATAGGATGCCGGCATGTGTTATCGTTATCGTGCCCTGTTGTTGGTCGGCAAATGAGATCGGGGCAAGGGTAAATACCATCGCTACCGCAAGTAGTATCGCCAAGCCTCTTTTGATTAAATGTTGCTTCATGTTTGTTCTCGCTTTCATATATTTTTTGTTGTATTGCTGGAAAGTCTTCTATAGGTTCCCTACATCAAGATCACCCCCTTATCCCATGTTCCTTATGACTTGTCCGTTATTTCACTTGCGCCAAGCCCTCCAAGATGCCATGCACCGCTGTCCAAACCACATCTAACCGTACACGCAAATCCTCAATGTCGGCGGCATAGATACTGCCGATCTCATTGGCACGTTTGGCGTATTGATTGAGATTATTGGAACAGCGGCGCAAAAGCGTTGTAAGTGTTTGGATTTCGGATAGGTCTAAGCGAATGAAGAACCCGTCAATGGCCATCTTCCGTATGTATGCGCTGATACTGGTAACACCCATCCGGGCCATGCGGTCGTGGATGAGAGCGGCCTCTTCCTTGGTGGCCCATAGATGAATCCGTATGTTTCGTTTCCGATTCGGTTTTGTGCGGCGACCCGCAGCGTGCCTAGTGATCACTCTCTACGCCTGCCCTTCTGAAAATCCAGTTTGAAATTTACATATTTCCCGGTGTCATCCATGACAATGGTTGTGCTGTAGGTTTTGCCCGTCCGCTCACTGTAGAGGTCAGGAATAAAAACACGCCCCTCTGTCAGAAGGGCGGTAGCTATTTGGGTGGTGATGGTTTTACGCTTGGCGGCGAAGAAACGATCGTCCCGCCAGAGGGCGAACTTACAGCCACGGTTAGAGCAGAGGAACCCCTTCTTCCGCTCATGGACAGCGGTTCGACACCGGGGACAGTTACCCATGGACGGCTTTGCAAACAGGGCTATGTATGCTTCATCCGGTGCGGGATGGGCATCCACCAGCCCCTGTGTCATCGTGGCGATTTCCGCTATGAATGCGGTAGCGTCTATCTCTCCATGCTCAATTTGTTTGAGTCTGTGTTCCCACTCCGCCGTCAACAACGGTGACTGGATGCTGGCCGGCACTACTGTGATCAGGTTGACCCCTTTCTCTGTCGGGGCAAGCTGTTTCTTGTTCCGCTCTATTAACCCGGTTTTCACCAACCGCTCAATGATCCCGGCGCGGGTGGCAGGTGTGCCTAACCCTTTCCGTTCGGCATCGTCCGGCATATTTGCGGCACCGGCTGATTCCATGGCAGCCAAGAGGGAATCTTCCGTATACCGGCGTGGTGGCATTGTTTTCCCTGCACGAACAGAAGCGGCGACGGCGGGAAACACTTGTCTCTCTGAAAGCACTGGTAATGTGCTGGTATCACCTTCGACAGCCCTATCCTCTGGCTGATTGGTTCGCTGGGCTCGGAACGCTTTGCCGATTATTTTCCAACCATCGTAGAGAATGGTACGACCTTTGGCTGTAAAACAATGCCCACCGCATGTAAGCACCGCCTCCACGGTCTCGAATCGATGCGGTTCACCCACAGCACAGAACAGCTGGGTAGTGATCAGTGTAAGCACATCTCGCTCCCCGGTGGGCAGTGCGGCGAGGTCAGTTTTTGCCATGCCGGGTGTTGGGATGATGGCATGGTGGTCTGTGACCTTGCTGTCGTTTACCACTTGCTCGGCACTGGTGGGAACCTCCATGCCTGCCACAAAGGGTAGAGCTTCCGCTACTGCCTGTACCAACACCGGAATCCCCGCCGCCATATCTGAGGTTAGGAACCGACTGTCTGTGCGGGGGTAGGTACATAGCTTCTTTTCATACAGGCTTTGCGTATAATCCAATGTCTGTTGGGCGGTAAACCCAAATATGCGGTTGGCCTCCCGCTGGAGTGTGGTCAGGTCATAGAGCCGGGGCGGGGCGGTTGTCTTTTGCGTCTGCTGTACGGATTGGACAATAGCGTCCTGTCCGTCACAGGCTGTGCGGATTGTTTTGGCTTCTTGCTGGTTGCTTTGTTTCTCGCCGGATGCGATGAAAGTGCCGGTGTCGATCTGGGGGATATAATATGCCTGCGCCTGGAATGCTGCAATTTCCTGCTCTCGCCGGACTACTAGAGAGAGCGTAGGCGTTTGCACTCGCCCTATATTCAAAGTCACATTGTACAAGCACGAAAAGAGCCGGGTGGCGTTAATCCCCACCATGTAATCAGCCTTAGCACGACAAAGGGCGGCTTGATACAGGTTGTCGTACTCTGCGCCGTCTCGCAGTTGCTCAAACCCCGCACGGATGGCCGATTCCTCCATCGACGAAATCCAAAGCCGTTGGATGGGTTTCTTGCAATTACAGTAGTCATAGACCAGCCGGAAGATGAGTTCGCCCTCTCGCCCCGCATCGGTGGCACAGACTACGCTGTCAACACGCTCGTCATGCATCAGGTTGCGAAGGATATCCAATTGCTGTTTTTTCCTATACCCGGCAGTAAACTGCCATGTAGTCGGTAGAATCGGTAAGTCAGCAAGGTTCCATTTGGCAAACCTCTCATCATATACACGAACATCGGCCAACTCCACGAGATGCCCTACGCACCAAGACACAATCCAGCCGTTACCCATGAAGTATCCACCCCTACGTTCATCAGCACCCAAGACCGAGGCCAGTGCCGCCCCAACGCTGGGTTTTTCTGCAACCACTAACCGCATACAGTATCCCCCTTCAAAGCATCCACCATATCCAGCCGTTCCCACGGCAAGTCGAGGTCATTCCGTCCAAAGTGGCCGTAAGCGGCGGTCTGTGCGTAGATGGGGCGCAGTAGCCCAAACTGCCGTATGATGGAGAGTGGACGCAGGTCAAAGTGCTTATGGATCAGTTCTAAAATCTTTGCATCAGGTAGCTTGCCGGTACCGAAGGTATCCACATACAGGGACACAGGCTCTGGCACGCCGATGGCATAGGACACTTGCAGTTCTAATCTGCTTGCAATACCCGCTGCCACGAGGTTTTTGGTAATGTGCCGAGCGGCATAGGCGGCGCTCCTGTCCACCTTAGTTGGGTCTTTGCCGGAGAATGCGCCACCGCCGTGCCGCGCAAACCCGCCGTAGGTGTCCACGATAATCTTCCGGCCTGTCAGTCCGGCATCACCCGCCGGGCCGCCGACCACGAACCGACCGGTGGGGTTGATATGGAAGTTTGTACGACTATCCAGCAGTGCCTTTGGTAAAACAGCCAGAATCAAATGTTGGTGCATGTCTTGCCGGATGGTTTCAGGCGAGACATCCGGGGCGTGTTGTGCAGAGATGACCACAGTGTCTATACGGACGGGCACATTGCCTGCGTATTCTACTGTCACTTGCGCCTTGCCGTCCGGCCCCAAATATGGAAGCACCCCGGACTTCCGCACGTGTGCCAGTTGTTTTGTCAGCCTGTGCGCCAGATAGATTGGCATGGGCATATATTCGTCCGTCTCATCTGTGGCGAAGCCGAACATCATGCCCTGATCCCCGGCACCGTACCGGTCAACGCCCAAGGCGATGTCCGGCGACTGGCGGTTTAAGGACACCAGCACGGAAACGGAATCAGCCTCGAACCCGAGCCGTGCGTCCGTGTATCCAGCCCGGCGTGCGGTCTCTCGCACGACATGCTGGATATCGACAGAACAGCCGGTAGTAATCTCACCGGTCACCAGCAATAACCCTGTGGTCGCTGTAACCTCACAGGCGACTCGTGCCGTTGGGTCTTTGGCGAGGATTGCGTCCAGAACCGTATCGGACACCTGATCACACAACTTGTCAGGGTGCCCCTCAGTGACGGACTCGGATGTGAATAGATGGTGTTGCATACGCTTGTTTCTCCAATCTCATACATGTTATATGGAACGAAAAAAGCACCACGGCGAGAATACCGTGGTGCCCCTGATAGCGAACTGATATATTTTTGTGAAAATGCCTGTTCCCGGCTTACTTATCCCGGTAGTGAGAACCGCATTGCAGCAGCTCTAGATTGCCATCCTCAATGCGGAAAACAATTCGATTCTTTTCGTCAATCCTGACGCTCCACCAGCCATTGAGGTCATGCTTCAACGGTTCCGGTTTTCCGATGCCGTGATAGCCGTTCCGCTCTATATCCAGCAACAGCTTATTAATCCGCTTGAGCGTTTTCTTATCCTGTGTCTGCCAATACAGGTAATCTTCCCAAGCGTCATCATACCACAGTTTAGTCATCGTCTACCTCGACCAGCGCATGTTCAGTCGGCGTTGCCTTGCCGGACTCAATGTCTGTAATCGCTTTCCGTAGGCGGGTCATATTGGCTTCCGAATAAAATGGGTCAACAGATACATCAAAAGGAATCCGTCTCTCTCTGCTCATTTTTCTCGCAAAGATTGTAAACGCAGTGGTCATGTTGATGCCTAAGTCTTGGCATGTGGCTTCCATGTCTTTTTTCAGGTCTTCATCCATGCGGAAGTTGATAGATGTTTGAGCCATAATTGATCACTCCTCTCTTTTTTGTGTACTCTTAGTATACCACATTGCACAGACAATATCAACACAATATCATTACGTTGGAAAAACATTTTTAAAGCCTACTGCCTGGATGTGCGCCTACGTTCGCCCTCGTGTTGGGCTGCTTCAGCCACAGTACCCTGACCCGCACGCCCGACATTTACGCCAGTGTCGGCAGGGTGTGTGGGATCAGGTACGGCGGTATATTACTTGCCGACCTCATCATCATAGTCGTCATAGACCCGATCCGCCTCGTTGTAGTCGCCTGGTCCATCGGAGCCACCCTCATACTCTTCTTCTAAGTCATCGGCTTGTCGTTTGGGCTTTAGAATTTTAATGTAATACCCGGCACCACCAACACCCAGCACTACTAACAGCACAATGAGGATAGGGCCTCTGTTCAAACCGCTGTCCTCCGGTAACACAGGTTCCGGGTCAATTTCCGGGGCTGGGTCAGGCTCTATGGGCAGTGGCAGTGGCTCCGGGTTGGGGAAGGTGCCAAGCGTAGCACTCTCGCCCTGCGCCAATGACATCAGGCCATCCACGGTAACGGCATTAAGGAAGTAGACGTTTTCATTACTGCGCATACGGTCAATGACGAGATAAAAGATGCTGCCGTCCTCTGCTGTAATTGTGAAAAACTCCCTATTGTTTGGCTCCATTGCGTTGTCTATTACGGTACCGGAGCCGTCAGGAGTAAAGGGCGTGTCCTTCGGGGACGGTTCCGGGTCGGGCACTACAATATACCCCGGCATTGATTCTGGCTCTGGTTCCCCAATGGGAAGTTCCGGCGGAAGTGGGGGCAGAAACAGGATATCTTCCGGTATCTCTATAGGCGGCAAGGGTGCGGCGTATGGTTCTGCCTCTGCCAGCATCGCGCTAGGGGCAAGGAGCAGACTCACACCAAGTATGAGCACCAGACTAATCGTAATTCGCTTGGTCATCCAATGCCTCCTTCGGTGTAGACGCAGGGGTTGCGCCGTTTTCTATGTATGTCTGAATCGCTGTCGCCAGTTCACGGGGCGTAACATCAAAAGAGCGGAATAGTGTAACGATCTCCACATTTTCCAGTTCGGTCTTTTGTCGCTCCAACTCTTCTAAGCGCACTTGATCCGCTATAATTCTGGCCTGCAGCTTCTCAATGTCACGAGCCAATTTGCTGATTTTAGTATTCATGTTTGTCCTCCAGTCTTAGAATCTGCCAAAGGCAAAGAAGTGGTTCTGCCAAAATGAGGCGTGAATGTTTGCATACTGAACCGGCCTGCCCGCATGGATCATTCTACCGCCCCCGACATATAGCCCAACATGGGTGACAACGTCCGTGGTGGAGTATGTCCGCGTGAAGAATATCAGGTCACCACGGTGCGCTTGGCTCGGATGCACCGGTGTGGTCTGGTTGAAAATCCCTTGGGCGGTGGTTCGTGCTAGGGGATAGATGCCGGAGTGTCGATATACCCACGCTACAAAGGAGCTACAGTCAAAGGCATGCGGCCCATTGGCACCATAGACGTAAGGTGTGCCGAGATGGGACACCGCTTCGGCATAGAGGATGGCAAACTCTTCCGGCGTGAGCGGACGTGCATCACCGTATTGGAGGCCACCACTAAGACCGCCCTCACAGCCTGTCACCACAAAGAACAGCGGGTTCAGATGCCGTCCGTGTCGGATGACTTCGAGGTGCAAATGAGGCCCTGTGGATGCACCGGTGTTGCCCACGGTGGCGATCACTTGCCCCTCCGTTACGCTCTGACCCTGTGACACCAAGACAGTATGACAGTGGGCGTACAGGGCTTGGACACCCTCGCCGTTGTCGATGACAACAAAGTTACCCCAACCGTCTGCGTCATAGCCGACGCTCGTGACCGTGCCATCAAAGCCCGCTAAAATCTCTGTGCCTGTGGGTAGGCTGATGTCAATACCCCAATGAAACCGCTTGTCGCCGTGGATTGGGTGGATGCGGTAGCCGTAGCGGCTGGACACATGGGGTAGCCAGTTACGGTCAAAGGGATTGCCCACAAACTGCCGTGCCCCGCGGGATGCCATGAGGATATTGAAGTGTTGCCGCTGGTCAGAGTCCATACGGTTAAAAAGTAATAGCGTGAGCGGCGTGGTTTGGAGTGTGACATGTAGTACCCGCCATTCATACTGCACTTCTACCGTGTAGGCGTTGCCATCAGCGTCTATGCGTGTTTCTATGCGGGTACGAATCTCCACTTCGGGTGTAAGCGTAAGCCGGTACTGCTCGGCGAACAATCCACGCAGGGTAGGTTCAATTTCTGCAAAGGTAAAGTCACCATAGACCGCCGTGAGAAAGGCCATGAGCTCAAGGGGTTATGGTTGATTTGGCCTACGTCATAGCGGTATTCATCAAATCCGGCGTGGTTCTGCTCAATGCTCCACAGATAAATCTGCAAGTCCACTGTCCACTCACCATAAGCAATCTCAGCCTCGTCAATGTCTGCGTAGTCCGCCACATAAGTCACCGCAGAAAAGAACGCAGAGCCGCCGGAGAACATACTCATACACATGGACACCATGCCCATGAACAGGATAATGAGCAACCCCAATAATGTCATCTTGCCCAACACGATAGGGTTCCTGCGAATGATACCGGTTACAACCCGGCCCGCTCTGCCCACAATCCCGACAGAGTGCTTCGTTACCTTGCCGGACTGCTTGGCTTTACGGAAGGATGCGGCATATTGCCGCTTAATCCGCCGTCTTTGGAAATATCTAGATATGGCATTTTTCTTCTTTGGTGCATTCTGCAAAGCCCTTTGATAACCCAATTTTGCCTCGGTTTTGATGGATTTCGCTTCAAACTTTGCAATTTTGCGGTAGGGACGATTTTTGTGGAAGCGGTACGCTTTCTGCACTGTCCGCTTGCCGCCACGATAGGCAGACTCACCCAAAAGCTCCCCCCGGTGGGCAGCTTTTACGCCCACGTTCTCATGTTCCACACGGTGGACGATGGCGTGGGCTTTGGTGATTACTTTGCGTGTCGCCACACCTGCGAGTTTTTGAGGTATCGTCTTTTGCCTCGATATATTCCAATCCGCCTCATGGATGGGAACGGTCTGTGATTCAAAGGTGTACTTGGATTTCGCCTTACCCTTTTGTTCGTCATAGATGCGTTTGCGGACGGCCTTTTTCTTAGTCGGCAGGGTGCCTTTGGCATCCTCCAAGCGTTCTTTGTACCGTGCGGATTTCTGCTCTAATTCCCCAATTTTATGAGTAGAAGAAGCAGTGCCTCCCTCCGGCGCCTCGGCAGGCCCCGCCTGTGTGCCGCCAGAGGACGCACCGGTCTGTGCGCCCCCTGCTTCGCCGGTGTAATATGCTCCGGCCTGTTTCCGACGTTTCCGCTTCTTTGGCGGGGCTTCGTTCGGTTTCTCATGTTCTGAGAACCGAAACCGCCGACTCATGCCGCCACCTCCGCCAGCTTGGTGGTCATGATACGATACAGTTCTGTGTCCTTGGGGAAGCGGTCAACGAATGGAATGATCACATTACCATAGAACAGCAGACCTTCACCTTCACCGGATTGGGTCACATACGATAGCTGATGCGGCGAGATACCAAGTTGTTTGGCGAGTATCTGCCGGTCGCCGCTGGCCTGATTGAGCATGATCAAAAAGTCCGAGTTTTCTAGGATGTTTT